>Ga0070725_10000788_pt1 | contig 19857 bp, 26 predicted proteins | sample tdDd002_FD_69781 | JGI IMG/M metagenome (GOLD analysis project Ga0070725, IMG submission 69781) | Marine sediment microbial communities from the Atlantic coast under amendment with organic carbon and nitrate - tdDd00.2 | ecosystem: Environmental > Aquatic > Marine > Coastal > Sediment | place... | reverse complement strand
TGAGTGGACTTGAGTTTTATAATGACAAACCCAATGCGTATGCACTGGTACTTGGTGCATTCGCTGATGTTCAGTCTAGTTTATACGAAAAGGTTATGATATTAAGGCATGAAGTGGCGTCTGAATATGACTCAAAGCTGATGGAGGGTGTGGACTGGTCTTTATATAATATGGATAAAGGGCTGATTATACGTTTAATTCAAATTATACTTGAAGGACTTAATGCGCTTGTATTAAAACAAAACATGGAAATATTAAAAGTGGAAGATTTTGAAGCAAGTCTTATGTCAGATTTTGATCTGGCAATGAAGTCGATTACGACTGGAATAGTGAGGTAAACCATGTTGAAATATAATGTAAGTGGAAGTACAAGTGATAAAACGATTATATTCATTAATGGGGCTGGTGTTGGCGCGTGGATGTGGCAATCTCAAGTCGATTATTTAAAGGCGTATAAGACCATTACCTTTGACTTACCAGGACACGGAGACAATTCAAATATAGATTTTACAAGTATTAACCAGTGCGTACTAGAGATTAAATCAATTATAAAAAAAGAATGTAAAGGTTCTGATGTTGTATTAGTGGGACATTCTATTGGCGCTCAAATATGTATGCGTATGTTGGAAAAATTGGATGAGAACATAAAACACCTAGTTATTGTGAGTGGGTTAAATCATCCGATGCCTAAATTGGTGGGTTTAACAAAATCTATGGTAGGATGGACTATGCCATTAGTGAGCCAAAGGTGGTTTTCAAAACTGCAGTCTAGTTCATTGGACATTCCTGAGAGTCTGTTTAACTTATACTACGAGGACTCTTTAAAACTCAGTAAAAACAGTCTGACAAATATTCTTGTTGAAAACATGTTGTTTGAACTTAAAGAAAAGATAACATGTTCAGCCAAAGTACTTATACTTGTGGGATCTGGGGAAAAGAAAATTATGTTAGACTCAGCTCGTAAAACTCTAAGGTATGTGGAAGACAGCGTAGCATTTGAGATTCTAGGTGCAGGGCATGGTATACCATATTCACATACGGGTGTGTTCAATAAAAGTCTTAATAGTTTTATAAACAACGAAAGCATTCAACATGATCCTCATGAGTTGAGGCTAATACTATAAAATCAAAATTTAATGACCGATTAAGGGAGAAAGACTATGAACAAAATATGCGCAATTGATATTACAGGTAAATTGGTACATATACTTTTGATGGAGGGAACGAAATCTGACTTAAGTATTGTAAACAAGAAACCGATTAAAATAGAACTGAAAGACCACGCAGACCAAAATCAAGTGAAGATTTTTCACCAAAACATGTTAGACTTCTTTAATGAAAACGGAGTGACTGAGGTTGCCATTAAAAGTGGGAGCACTGGTGTATATAAGAGTGGGCCTGCTGTTTTTAAAATGGAGGCTCTTATTCAGCTTGCAGGCGTGAACATTCAGTTTGTGAAACCTCAGACTTTAAGTGCCTTTTGGAAAAAGTGTGAGGAAGACATAAACGCGCATGACCTTAAAAAGTATCAGCAAGGGGCATTTAAGTTAGGGTATTACTTTTTACAAGACTAAGCCATGAGGGTGACCCAATTTATCCATCATCCACCTAGAGTGAGCTTGTTTAAAGGAGTTGTTTATGGAACCATCTAAATATTATACGTTTAAAGACTTTGATGCTTTTTTGCAGTGGTTAAAGGACAATCATGACACTGAAAATGAAGCCTATTTATTTATATATAAAAAGAATGCTGAAAAAAGTGGAATTACTTATGTGGCCTCTGTTTTAGCTGCACTTTGTTACGGATGGATAGATTCAGTTAAACGGTCTTACGATGAAGAAAAGTATGTTCAGCGATTTACGCCAAGGCGGGATAAAAGCAATTGGTGTATTTCTAATATTAAACGAATGAAAAGACTGATCGAAGACGATTTAATGAGTGAAGCTGGACTGCGTGTGTTTGATGTTACTTTAATAGACAAGTTGCCACAACTCATTGCAGAAGAAGAAGCACGTAAAACTAGCCCTATTCTTGTACCAGATGAAGTGATGGATTTGATTAAACAAGACCATCTTATATATGAGAAATTCTTGGCCCTTTCAGATGGACATAAAAGAAGGTACTTAGACTGGATTAATACTGGGAAACGTTTAGATACAAGGATTAGGCGCGCAGAAAAAATGATAGGTATGTTAAGAGAAAATCGGTCGATTAATGAAATGCTTTGATGTTTAACAAGTTGTGTCTAAATAAATGTAAGGCTCAGTTCAACTGTCTGAACTGAGTCTTTTTATGTCTCACTACACTTTATATGAGTAGTAGGGAAATGAATATCATTTTATATGTTAAAATGTTACAATATAGGATGTTAGAGTTAATAATGGATTTATAATGGTTGAAACGTGTATGACATGTATCAAACCTAAGAATAAAATTTTAAGGAGGCTAAAATGAAAGCTACCTTTGTATTATTAGCAGACCCTCCCGCAGAAAACTTGGGAAGAAAACTCATGTTAAAAGCAAATCAAATAGGTGACACAGGGTTTGAAATGGCTCGATTGCCTCACCATATATCATTAAAACAACCATTTAAGATTAAGAGTCTAGATGATATTGAAGCGTATTTTGACTCCTTTGCACAGTCACTTTCACCCATTACTGCTAAGCTGCAAGATGTTGTTTTATGGCCCAGTAATGTATTTGGATATGAGTCTGGCGTTCTTGTTGTTGCAGTTGAGAAGACATCTGAATTGTTTGATTTACACATTCGACTTAATCGCGAACTGGAAGAGAAATTTGGCGCGTGTCCTGCAGGTTTCGATGGTGAGTTATATTCAATTCATATGACTTTCGCCTTAGGCGGTGTAACTTATGAACAGTATGAGAAAGTGTATGCACAACTCAGTAAAGAGGAAGTTGGAGCTGAATACACATTTAGTGAGTTAGGATTACTCTTTTATGATAACGATGACATTAAACCAGGAACATACTTCTGTTACAAACGAGTGCGCTTATAGACTATAGGTTAGTTTTAGAAATAAAGGAGCAAATATGAGAAAAATAAACGCAGCAATTATACTAATGATAATAATGGTAATGGTTTCGTCAAATACATTTGCACAAACCAGTGCACATACACACTTAAGTGACTTAAAGCCGATTGAGCTAATAATAAACACCTTTGATTTAGTAGAAACATCTAAATTAAATGCTGACAGGCTTGTTTTTCAAAAGGATGATGTTAAGCTGTCTTTTGATATGAATTTAGGTAAAAATTATGTGGATGATAAAGAAATACAGGGTTATGCTAAACCGCTTATATTAAATGGTGTAAATTATGTTTCCTATGAGCTTGTGACTGATGCCTTGGGGAACAATCTTCCACTTTCTTATTATGGAACACAAGGATCAGAGACAAAAGAGTTTGATGTTCAATCACTCATTCAAGGAGAGTGGAGAATTGTAAATACCATAAACGAAACTCAATTTGTTAAAGGTTTTGAAAATGGACTTGAGTACCAGAAGTCAGAGTCAAATATGGATTATGAAAACAAATTGATTAACTACAGGGTAACAAAAGATAGAAATGAGTCTGGTGGTGAGTGGAAACAGGCCCCAATGAATGAGTATTCTGCTTTAAAAATAACGAAAGACCAGTTTATCGATGTACTTCCTCGTAATAAAGCAACTGTTGTTAATGTCAGTGATTATAAGTTAGTAAACAACAAGACTATAGTTGCAAAATTGAATGAAAAAGCATCCACAGGTACATACGACTCAGTTCAGTTACTAGAAAGTAAAAGTACTGTTGACTTTGTTAACGAAAATACTTACAAGTATTCATACATATTAGAAAAAGATGATTTTGTTGAAACGGAGTATGAAGCAATATTTGAGAGTATTAAAGTTGACATAGTCTACGAGCGTATAGAAAAGTTACCAGTGGACAACATAGAAAAACTAGCATCTATTGATCATAATGGCAATAAACGCCTTGACTACCTTGAAACAGAAAATGGTGAAAACCTTGTACCTGTTCATGTTATAGCTAATGCGACAGGTGCTAAGGTAAATTCGTTGCCACTGCTGGGATACACCAAACTAAGCAAGAACGGACAAGAAATCATTTTTGATACTACAGAAGGCGCACTGGTTCATAACTCTAAAAGAGTTAATGGTTATCAAAGTGCACAATACAAAAACGGTGTGTTTTATGTGTCCCCTAACTTGGTGCTTGATATTTTTGGTGATAAGCAAGTAGACACATCCAAAGACCAAACGCTTAATAATGCAGACATTAATATTCAGTTATTAGGTGAGTGGAGAATGACAGACCGTAAAGTATTTGTAAAGTCTGCAGAAATATATTCTCCAACAGTCTATAACACAAGAATTATGGAAGAAGTTATAGATTATGAGAATAAAGTTACCAAATATCGAGTTAAAGACATTTATGATGAGGACCTTAGTGATTGGATAATTAATGAAAGTTTTGATGGTACTATTGAGAAGTATGGCATGAATAAAGCAATAAAAGACAAGTCGATATTAGAGGGATATAATAAGTTGGTTTATGATTTTAAAAGTGAAACACAAAACATGATTACCATTTCACTTAATAAGAGCGAGTCTATAGCAGATTTTGCGAGCTGGACGGGTTTTTATGGTTTTGATAAAAGTACGGTAAATAAGCAAGTTGAGTTTGAGGGTACTAACAAGTTTACTACGACGAGTCAATACCATGAATTAGATTTAGAGGCGTATGGTTTTGATGGTAATTTTGAAAAATTTGAGATTGTTGAGATATTTGAACGTGTTCAGTAATATCTTCAATCTAAGGAGTAGGTGAGTATCTGCTCTTTAGTTTAGGATTTGAATCATTATTGAAAGGAATATTGATCGATTATGGAAATCGTTAAAGAGTATAAAATAGAAGTACTCCTCCCGAAAGAATACATTGAACCCATTTTAAAAGCCGTATCAGTGCTTGGCGCGTGTAAAGTAGGTAACTATGACCATGTTGCTACTTTCTATGAAATCGAAGGATGTTGGAAACCAGGTTCTGAATCAAGTCCTGTTACTGGAGTAAAAAACGAAGTTAACTATGGGAAAGAGTATAAACTCGAATTTAGATGTGAAGAGAGTAAGGTAAAAGATGTGGTTTCAGAGATTAACCGCATCCATCCTTATGATGAGGTATTGATTAATGTAATTGAACTTGTAAACTATAAATTTGACTAGATATATGGGGACATTATATTATTTGAAAATATTGATGAAGTGGAGCTTCTTGTAGAAAAGTGGCAAAAAATGTTATCATTACAGGATTAGATATATCTGTATTTGAAGTGAAAAAAGAGTGGCGTAAAACAGCAGATATTAAAATTTAATCAGATTCACTTTGTATCCATTGGGAATAGATAGCTTCTGATTTCGTTTATCTCCTATATCATAGGTACGATATAGGAGAAGTTAATGTTGTGTTTTATGAGAGTTTCGTCTTTGCAGCTATAATGTAACTAAATACAGAGCAATTTTGCTTATAAGTTTAACACGATTCTAAGGTTACATAGAATCGTGTTTTAGTATTTCTGATGCAAGTATGAGAATTACACATATCTATAAATATGAGTAATCCTATAACAATATATTGCATAAGATTTAAATCAGATTTAGATTTAATTATCGAAGGATTAAAGTATATGTGAAAAACTGTTTTTGGTGAGCAATTCAAAACGCTTATTCTCTCTGCATCTGTAACTACGTTTGCTACTCTCGGAATGTTTTGGATCAGATCTATTAATTCTGGTTTAGGTGTTTGGAAGATGGCTTTACTATTCTACCAATAGTTTGGATGGAATGTTGGAAGGTACTTGGGTTGTCATGAAACTTAGAATAGGAGTATAGAGTATGAAAACACGATGTAATTGGCCAAAACTTGAAAATGATGCAGTATATATTGAATATCACGATAATGAATGGGGAATCGCGTCTTATGACGATCCATATCTCTTTGAAATGATTCTATTAGAGTCATTTCATTGTGGATTGTCCTGGCTGCTGATTTTGAAAAAACGAGAAGCATTTAGGAAGGCGTTTGACAACTTCGATCCCAATATAATAAAAGATTATGATGATGAAAAAGTAGCTGAGCTATTATGCAATAAAGACATTGTAAGAAACAAAGCAAAAATACTTGCAAATATTGAGAATGCAAAAGCTTTTTTACAAGTACAGAGTTCATTTGGATCCTTCTCGGAGTATATTTGGTCATTTACAAATGGTCAGGTTCAATACGGCGATTATGATTTACAGATTACCAAAAATGAGTTGTCCGATCAGGTGTCAAAGGACATGAAAAAAAGAGGCTTCAAGTTTATGGGGAGTGTAACAACATACTCGTATTTAGAGGCCATTGGTGTTATGAATAATCATAGTAAGACCTGTCTAAGGGCGCATGGTAACTATTAATTGCGTCATCTTATAATTACTAATCACAAATTGTAGAACCCCCTCAAAGCTTATGAGGGGGTTCTCTTTATTCTGTAAACTCGTTGCTAGATTTAGTAGTAGCTGGTGGATCCTGAATGCCGAGTGAAATTGCGTAATAAATCTCGCTCATCTCATTTTCGGTTTTATCAAAGTCATTATTAATCCAGAGCTCTAAAAGGTGAATGATACCCGCACTATGAAATGCGTAGACATACTTCAAATCATCCTCAGATAAGACAAGTAGCTTATTACGAGGAACAGAGCGATTGATTCCTGGTAGTAGAATCTCAAACTTTTGACGAAACAAATAGAATAGACCGTTCTTAGATAAGAGTGTGAGAACAGCTCGATTCGCTTTACCAAATGCAAAGAAAATGTACGATAGCTCCTTTGGTGAGACGGCATGGATTTCCTTCACAAGTTCAGAATACTTGTTAACCAGTCTGTCAACAATGTAAGCGACGACTTCAAGTTTGGTGCTGAAATTATTGTAGAAAGTTTTACGTACTACTGAAGTGTTGTCACAGATTTCAGATATAGTGATTGCTTCAAATAATTCTGTTTTCATAAGTATAATTAGGGATTCTGCAATTTTATCTTTAGATTTTTGAGACATGATACCTCCTCAGAATTACACAAAAAAAGAAAAGTGAGTAATATATTCGTATTCTTTTGATTTTAATTTCTAATGCCATTATACTTCGATTACACAAATGTGTAAAATGCTTTTGGTGGATAAAACATAGGGGTGACAAGTAACTATGATAAAAAGTTTTGGAGGACTGGATATGCCTAAAACTAAAAACTATGAGTTTTCTCAAAACAGGAAGTGTGAGTATTTTCCATGTCATAAAGGTGTGAATGAAGAAAACTTTAATTGTCTCTTTTGCTACTGCCCTTTATACATGTTAAAAGATGAGTGTGGAGGTGATTTTAAGAAAACAAACGGATTTAAAGACTGTTCAGGGTGTACTAAAACACATAGTTCTGGAGGCTATAAATTTGTAATGAGTCGAATGAAACTTGTATCACTTATTGGTTCGGAATTTTAATTTGTAAGGAGAAAAAATGGCGAAGCTAAATATTTTATGGACAACAGACTCTATACCAACAATAACATCATTGTTGTCACCTTATACAGCAAATTCATTGAAAAATGGATGGTGGGACGAAATACACATTGTGATTTGGGGTGGTTCGACAAAGCTTATATCTGAAGATGGTAAAATCCAGAAGTTAGTCGCCAAAATGCTTGATCGTGGAATAACAATTGAAGCATGCAAGTATTGCGCTGATAAGTATAATGCGTCCGATATTTTAAAGGATTTGGGAGTCACTGTAAAGTATATGGGGAAGCCACTCACTGAGTATATTTGGAGTAGTGATGACTTCCTAAGTCTTTAAAGGGTTAAGTCCTAATTACACAAATTCTCTTATTTGTGTAAAAAATATTGTTTATCTTGTTGGAGTTGAATTCCATAAATATAATGTTGTCATATTAATTAGAATTCGATCCACACCTATATCATAAGAATTTGAGGAGCGTATTATGAATTTTGAAATCGTAAAATTGGAACAAAGAAAAGTAGTTGGTAATAGAGTAGACACAACATATGCGGATAATAAATGTTATGCAGACCTACCTGCGACATGGGGTGCGTTTTTAGAAAACGGTATTTACACTAGCATTAATAATAAAGTGGATCAGAGACCAATAGGACTCTACTTTGATCAAAAAATGAGAGAAAATGGCATACTTGATTTTTCTTTTATGAGCTGTTGCCATGTTTCAAAAGGGGATAACCCAAAACTTGAGGAAGTTATTATACCAGAATCAAATTATGCGAAGTTTGTTGTTACAGGACAGACTCCTGAGGATATTAACAATGCCTGGGAGACAATTGCAAAGCTCGAACTTGACCGCAATACTGGGTTTGACTTTGAAGTATACAACATGGATGCTGAGGATCCTAAGGAAAGAACACTAGAATGTTATGTTTCAATTAAGTAATTAATATTACAAGTTTGATCCTAATGAATATTTTGTTTCATGGTAAGATGGCTTGCAAAAACTGCAAGCCATCTTAAATAGTAAATTTGACAATATATTAACAAACTTACAACTACCTTGTGAAAGCGAATGTTTTAATCTCAAAAAATATAAGAGAGCAAACTCCAGGCGCTTAGATCTGAAGGGAATGTATAAGAAATTTGATTGAACAAATCTAGAATATAAGAAAAATGATTAGAAAAGGAAGTTGTAATGAAAGATAGGTATAAAACAGGGTCGATTATTGGAATTTTAGTACTTGTATTAACGACTTCATTCTTTGGATTGACATCCAGAAGGACGAATATTTATCCTTACGCAAATGTTGTACAACTACCTGATGCTAACCACTTCACACAAGAAGATAATCCAGAAAGTTATTATCATGCTATAAGGGCGATATTGTCTACAATAGAGGAAGACAAGTTATAATCAACGTTGTCTCAAGCAAGGAGCGTTAATATGAGAATATCTGAAGCGAAAGAATGTATTAAGGAACTGTATCAAAACACCAACTGTGTTACGTCATTAATCAGTGAACGTGGTGTTGGAAAAACCTCTGCATATAAACAATGTGCTTCTGAACTAGGGATTGAATATATTGATATATATGCTGCTGCTCTTGAAGGGCCTGACTTTATGGGGTTACCTGTAAAAGATATTGAGAATGGAGTAACAAAGTACCTTGCACCTCAGTTTTTACCAACAAAAGCTGCCATAAAAAGCGGTTTATGTGGAGAACAAGGAATCTTGGTATTAGAAGAAATTAATCGAGTGCCATCAGACACAATATCGGTATTATACCCTCTGCTTTTAGACAAAAAAATAAATGGACATGAGTTGGGTGAGGGGTGGAAAATAGGTGTTACTATGAACCCTGATACCATGAACTATCTTGTAAATTCTTTAGACGATGCTATGTTAGACAGGTTCATATCCATTGAAGTGAATCCCTTTATTGACGATTATATTGAATATTCCAAAGCAAATGGAGGGAATGAAGTTGTTATGGATTTTCTCAGAACCCACCCTGACATGTTGCTTATTAAAAATAAACAAGTCGATGCCTCTCTAGTAGAAAAATCACCTACCCCTAGAGGATGGTCTAAAGTTCAAGAAATCATGAATACCTGTACTTTACCAGATAAGTTATTGATGGAGTTAATTTCTGGAATAGTGGGTCCAGTTGGTGCATCCAGCTTTTATGGTCATATAAGCACTCAAAAGTTGAACGTTCCATCTGCAGATAAAATTTGCTCAGATTATCAATTAGAAAGAAGTGCTGTTGTATCTCTTGTTGAAAAAGACCTATTACACGTACTGAGTGGCGTTATTGAGAAAGTGGTAGCAAAACTGAAGATGGATAAAGACATGGTGGATGAAATAGATTTGTTTCTTAGTGATTTGCCAAATGAATTGCAGGTCTTATTTTTTAAACTTGCGAGTCGTGAAAGTGAATCAAAATTTGAGTTTTATTCGAATGAGTCAAAAATTTTCTCTGAAATTAGTGATGAAATTCTAGAAGTGATTATAGCATAGGAGAGAGGCAGGATGTTGATGCAAAATGTAATCGTGAAACTCCTTATAAGCGATCCTTACTACGGATACCTAGCTAGTGGATTGCGTATAGTAAAAAGCATTGACGTAAAAAAAATGCGGATCTCATTTCAGTCAGAACCAACCATACTATATAACGAGTCTTGGTTTGGTAGCTTAAATGAAAATATTCAAATCAGTATTGTTGTGCGTAAGTTACTTCATATTGCTTTATTACACAACTACAGGAGAAATGGGCGCAAGACCATACTCTGGAGCGTGTCTTGTGATATAGCAGTTAGTGAATTGATGTGGGCTTATGAGATTGAAGAAGATGGAATAACACGTCCCAAAATTGCGAGACAGGTCGGCGTTAAATTAAAGGAAAAACAAAATGCTGAGTATTATTATAAAATACTAAATGAAATTGATGAGACAAGATCTTTGTTATTCAGTTTATCAAAGGACAACATTGTTTTTGACGATGGTGAAACATTGTCAATCGAAATACTAGAGGACGTCAATGAAGACGATTTGACTTCAAAAGCGTCAGTAAAAGCACTTTCTGAGATGAAGTATGATGCTACAAATGAAGGTGTACTCAATGATGAACTAATGGATCAGTTAGCTGATGTTTACGAGGCAGAACATGTCCAGTGGAAAGCTGTACTTAAGAGATTCCTAAGCGGACATGGTAGAATTAAAACACGAAAATCACACAAAAGGGTATCAAGACGATTTGAGGACATGCCTGGAACCAAACGATCCGAAGGTATTCGTGCACTAATTGCTGTGGATGAAAGTGGTTCTATTTCAGATGCTCAAGTAGAAACATTTCACAAAGAATTGGTGCGAATTAACAGAATGTTAAATGATGAAATATTTGTATGTAGGTTTGATACGGAGTGTACTGAGCCGCTTCCGCTTAGTATGCACATCTCTCAAAATCGTAGAGAACGTAAAGGCGGAACAGATTTTAGACCAGTATTCAAGCTTGCTGATCAACTTGGGATAAGAAACCTAATTATATTTACAGATGGAGATGGAAAAACGCCACTTGAATCGAATCAAAGAGTATTATGGGTTCTCACAAACACAGATAAAAAACCAACTACATTTGGATCCTGTATTCGATTGAATCGGATAGGGTAATGAGGTGTTGATATGGAATATAGAATAAATAGTGGCCATATTGTAATGACTAAGAAGTTCTTTGTAAAAGAATCTTTTAAGAATAATAGCCCTTTGCAGAGAATTTTAGGACTAGGCCGCTCTAATTCAAAAAAAGTTCGGAATATAACACAAGCTGGAAATCTTGTTCATGTTAAATACAGCACATTAGATAGAGTGCTCTTAGATGAAAATTTCATCAATTTCTTTGATGATATGAGACAACATTATAGAAATGAAATAAGTGGATATATTGTTGTATACCTTGATGCTGAGTATGATTTTGATAGATATCAGATTCGATTCGATTTTGATTCTTAAATGAGCAAAATCAAATCAAACTTAATGAAGCTAATGATATATGCCACCTAGTATACAGGAGCCTAGTCAAATTAATGACTTGGCTTCTTTTATTGTAGAGCCATAAAACCAAAACGAAAGATTAGTTAGTATATATAGATTATACAGTTAAAGACGTAATAGAACTAATAAGCAGATTCTACGAAACCCTAGATTACCATATCGACCAATACTAAATATCAATCTATTGGTATTAGCCTTCTTAAGATTTCGATCATGGAAAGATTGTAGCCAAAGTTTGCAGACCTGACTAGAAGTTTTATGACACTAGAGTGTAAAGATTAACGCGCTACAGATGGTCGCATATTAAAACAGGTTGAAGTAAAGTTTGCATAAGTTTGTGTGACCTTTCACATTCTATAATTAGGTCGACATTGGGTATATGTGTTAGTATGACTTAGTGTTAGTTAAATGAAATATGACCGAATGTAGACAGAGGTGCAAATTATGACAGAACTCGTTCATCTTGACCATAGATCTTTAATGCAGTTTTCATTTCTAATGATGCTGTCTGTATCATTTATAATTTCAGGGTATATACTAACCGGTAATCGTACTCGAAATATTTTTATGTTGTTTTTAGCCAATCTTGTGTATACTGTCTTCTTTTTCACGGTTTCAATGGATATAGCCATTCCAATTAGGCGGTTCCCAGAAGTGGTGGCATTTTTAGATTTAACGGCTGTAATGCTTTGGATTGTCAGTTTACATGAGACAGTAAATATAAAATATCCCTTTAAACTTTTTCTTGGCTTAAGTGTGGTGCATTTGGTTTTAATAGAACTTATTAGAAGTCTAACGAGTACGGTTTCTCTTCTTCGAATGACTACCTCATTGATGATTGTTTTTGTCTTGGTTATAAGTTTGATTGAGATAAAGAGAAGTGTTGAGTTTAGAACACTTGAATCGTATAAATTTACGGCTTTTACCTTGTTAATTTATACTGGTTTTAAGCTAACAATGGGACTATATAGGGTTATTTCACATAATTTTGAAAGTGGTGTCATGAGTATTGAAACATCCATAAATGTATTTACATTTCTTTCGTTGGTGTTTGCTATATGGCTTAATTTTTCTATTATGTTTTTAAATTACGACATGAAGCGGAATGAGGTAGAGCGTCTAAGTATGTTTGACCATTTAACAAAACTACCAAACCGTAAGCTTATTGACAAAGAGTATTCAAAACTGAAAGATGTTGCACAGAGTAATGACCAAAACTTTGCCATTGCTCTTATGGATATAGACGATTTTAAACTTATTAATGACTTACATGGACATAACATTGGTGATGAAGTTCTAAGAGATTTTTCAGAGTGTATGGCACATATTATGCGCGATTCAGATTTTATTGCAAGATATGGTGGTGAAGAGTTTCTAATAATAATGGCTGTTAAAACTGCAGATGAAATGTATAAGACAGTTGAACGGATATTAAATGTAATTAGAAGTAGACACTACTCTACAAAACAGTTAAGCCTGACAGCAAGTTTAGGGTCGGTTTTCATCGACCACAATATTGCAGACGTGAGCTTAAATGAAATCACGGCTATTGCTGATAAACACCTGTACGAAGCAAAAGCAAGTGGTAAAAATCGCTCAGTTTGTGGTGTTTATGGGAAGATTGATTAAATACATTTTATAATGAGACCCCAATCTTGTAATTGGGGTTTTGCTGTACATACAGTCTTTTTAAGGTTCAGGCATGTTTCAGATGTATTTTAGGTAAATTGTAAATTGGTTTAGATAAATAGTTGAGTTCAACTAACATTCAATACAAGTCAACTGGAGTTTACTTTATAATAATGACATGAACAGCCGGCAGTTCTAATACTTGAAAGGACATAAAATATGGACATAAAATTAGGGTTAAATATTTTAAAGTGTAGAAAGCGGGACCAAGTCACTCAAATGCAATTAGCAGAGTATTTGAACGTTTCACCTCAAGCTATTTCTAAGTGGGAACAAGGGGCATCTATGCCTGACATAAGTTTGCTTCCTAAAATTGCATTCTTCTTTAACACCTCAATTGATTCTCTTTTTGGATCAAGCAGTATTGAGAATGTAACTATGTTGGTTGAGAAGTACGTTGCAGTAAAATCGGATAAAAACTATGAAAATGCAAAAGATGCTATTACGAACTTATCTTGTAGAGACCAAGATAACTTAGAAGTCTTAGCGCAATTGGCACAATTGGAATTACAAAGAGTCTACGACGCAATTGGTAAAACTCTCGATGCTTGTGAGAGTTTAGAAAAAGCTTCGGAAGGTATTCATCCTAGTTGGAATAAGCGGGCTAAGGTTGAAAAAATAAGAATTGATGCTATGTTGGGAAATCACAGTATGATAGATTTTTACAGTAAGCGATTTGTGGAAAACCGAGTTGTTGACGATTTTAATTACATGTTAATTGCTCTGCGACACCTTAAACGCTTTCAGGATATATTAGACATGGGAGAACAAGAAATAAACACCTTTTCACATGACGAACAACTTATGGTTTATCCCAATCTGCTGGATGCTGCGGTTGAAATTCAAGATTTTCAAATGGCACAAGATTATTTTAACAAAATCAAGACATTATCAAAGGATAAACACCAGCTGTTTAATGCATGGTTCTTAATGTGGGAGCTTATGAAAAAGGTTGAGCATCCTAAAACTGAAGACTACCGCAATGAACTCAAAAAGCAGTTACTAAGCTTGGACATGAATAAATTTGCTATGGAAAGTCTAAAGCACTATATAAACGGTGCTGGACTAAAACCAGTTCGAGCCTTGTAAATGTAAAAGTTAAAATATGATTACTCTTAAACCTCTATTTACAAAAAATAGGGGTTTTGTATTATACTGAAATAGGAATAATATATATGAATTGTAAAAAGGGTGGCATGTAAATGGATTTCGCTAAGTTAGCACTAACAGTGCTTGGTTTTGGACACCTATTGAGGGTGGTTAAATTAGAGAACTTTGAACAGTCAGAGTGGGTGATTAAATATAAAAAAGCACTTATAGTTTTAACGCGTTTTACAACATTTACAGGATGGTTCATAGTAGCATATGGGCGACTCCTTTTGTACTTGTCATTTGTTCCTTTTAGAGACTACGTGCCTTTGTTATTTGCTATAGCTGTTATTGAGTTTCTAGCCAGTTTGCATATTTTAAGAAAAATATACAAAGCGAGAAGAAAAATGTGTATTGGAATAGATATTGCTATGACAGTTGGTATTGTTAGTCTTGTTATTGCTATTATTAAAAATGCAGATATGATTGTAGTCATTTAATTAACTGATTAAAGGGGCGCTAAGGAAAATGGGTTATGGACTTTCTCTTGAATGTTTAGATTTTGAATATATAAAAAGGAACTTAGTTTGGATTGGGCAATTTGGTGAGAAAGACTTGGCTAACATTCAAAGTGGGGTTCATAAGAAATTTGAAGGCGTTGTTGATATTTTTGATAGTCGGTTGAATGAGATGGAAGCGGAACAGTATGACTTTGGTTATGTTGAACATAATCTAAAATATGAACAGCGCTATTTAGATTTATTTCAATCATTATTTCATTTAAATGATTCTCAATTGATAGTGAGATTTGAGTATAAAAGTGTTGCTACTTATGAGCTTCTAAACATTATTGATGGGCTAGATATTAAAGAAAAACATGTGTTACTCCACTTAATGCAGTATAACTACTTGTCTGTTAAGGGGTCATATTTTAAGATTGAGGATTTAAATCAAGTGTTTTTATTTGCAAAAATAATGACCAGGGAACTTTACACTCAAGTAGAAATTTACTTTGAAAATATTGGAGTAGGCATACTGGGGGGATTCGACTTATCTTTACCGGTTATTGTGAGAGATGAAATGGCATTAGAAGTATTGCGAACGTGGGTATCTAAACATAACTTACACGTGAGATAAATCAATTGTCTTACATACACACCTTACCAAGGGAGGTCAACTATGAAATTAATTCGGGAAAGACTGTTGGTGTTGCTTTTGGTATTTGAGTATATTTATTATCATCTAACTGAAGCAAGAGACCTTGAAATTTACATTGGTAGATGGATCCTTGTATACCTAGCTCTTATATTGTTTTCTGTTTTTAATGTGCAAGGCAAACCATATAATGCCGGTAATGTAGGGAATAACTTTACGTATTTGGCCGTGGACAAGATCGAAAAAATATTTGGGAAACCTAAACACGATGATATGGTAACAGATATAAGTTTATTAGGTACTTTTGTTTTGATGTTTATGGCTAATCTGACTTTATATCTAATATGGTATGTACTGTAATAAGTGGAGTTTTTAGAATAAGAGGGGTTATGTTTAAACTAACTTTGTATTTTGTTTTATGCATTTGTATGGCTTATTTAGGTCTTGTACGCGATGGCTTAACATCAGCAATGTTGACTTTTACATATGTTGCTATAGTTATTGGATTTTTTGAGTTTTGTAAATTTGCTCGTGACTACCTAATGAGAACTTTTAAAAAACCGGTTCGACTAAAAGGTGTAGTAACCCGGACATACACTGAAAAGAAACTTTCAAATGGTGCTTATATTGGACCAAGGTCAAGTGCTGTAAGATTTCATAATGTATATTTTAATTGTGTTGAACTTAGGTGTGACGACCAGGTCCGACGTGTTTATATGGAGTGGGTTAACGATGTAGATGAAGATTTCAAGTTGCAGTTTAAAGCTGGGGATCTCGTTGACATAATAGCTAGAAAATACAGCGCAAAGACTTATATGACGGATGAACTTTTCTACAGGTATTTTGGAATTACGAGTTCATAAAACATGAAGTAATATATTAAAGAACAAATGGAGGTCGCATTAATGATGAGAGTTAAACTACTTATACCAAATGAACACCATAAAGCTATGGTGCTATCTTATAAAGAAGAGTTTATTGCCAGTGGTGATAGTATGGATGGTACAGCGGGTTTAAGTGGGGTTGAGACTTATGAGATTTGGCTTGAGGCACTTAGACAAAACTCTAGTGAGGAAACCGTTAAGGCTGGATTGGTCCCAGCTAGTACATATTTATGTATCGATGAAAGTACGGGCAGACTTGTTGGTATGATTGACATTCGTCATAAATTAAATGCTTACCTTTTAAAAATTGGAGGTCATATTGGTTATAGTGTTAGAAAATCTGAAAGGCGTAAGGGGTATGCTACAGAGATGTTAAGACTCAGTCTTGAGGTTTGTAAGTCACTTGAAATTGAACGAGTACTTGTTACTTGTGACAAGTCCAATTTAGGATCATCTAAAACGATTGTTAATAATGGTGGTCAACTTGAGAATGAAGTCGATGATGATAAGCGTGTTGTTCAGAGGTATTGGATTGATGTTTAGTTAGCGGACTATTTCGATTGGAGCTTTTATGTACTTAAAAACAATGAACGATGAAGACCGTGTCAAGTTAAACCAACGTTATGAAAGAATTAAATCCTTACAAGCTCAGGATATTTGTTTTGGATGTTATAACTTTGATTCGGGCGATATTTTTCCTGATGATGGTTTAATATTTTATGAAGATGATTTAATTAGATGTCAGTTTGAAAAGTATCCACGTGTAAATGGTCAGACCATAATAGTTACTAGAGAGCATTATGAAGACATGTCTGAAATGCCACTTGAACTTGGTACGTATATATTAAGCGTTATTGATAAACTCATAAAACTACATAAGGAAATTTTAAAAGCAGAAAAAGTTTATATGTGTACGATTTGTGATGGTAAGCGCAACCACTTACATTTTCAACTATTTCCACGATTTAAAACTGACACTATCGGATATGGTAACTTCGTAAAACCAGAAGGTGTTTTAACGGACTATCAAGAAACAGTCAAGTTGTTTAAGGGTAGGCTTGAGAAGATGATGGTAGAATAAATAAAGACAATTGAGAGGTACACATGTTAATTAACATAAGAGCTTTTAATAAACATGAATTTGAGTGGCTAATGGAAATCTACAATGAGAGTAACATAAAAAATATAAAGCATTTTTATCCAAAAGAATCTGATCCAATAAAGGGGTTAGAACAAATAAAGAAAGACCATGTAAGTTATATAGAAAATAGCTTTTTGACCTTATCAAACACGAACTACTTCATACTTTCAGAAGAAGATGAATGGGTGAGCGCCCTACGATTTTATGAGATAGATACAGGTAAGTTCTACATAGAAGCCTTAGAAACGCATCCAGAAAAACGATTTAAAGGGTATGGCTCTCAACTGATTAAAAGTATTATAGAGTTTTTAAAATGTCTTGGGCCTTTCGAAATGCACAGTTTTACATATAAACAAAATGAACAGTCTTTAAAAACACATTTTTCATGTGGTTTCAAAATGAGTGGGGAAAAAGCATTCGATTTTGCTGATAATCAATATGTTGAAGATGATGATGCTATTGCTTTGGTATATAGGTATTGTAAGTCCTAGAGGTGATCATGTACATAAATGAAAATGAACTAACAATTAGAAATGCAAACGCTGATGATGCAAAGATCTTATGCGAGTGGTGGAACGATGGCAAGATAATGGATCATGCTGGCTATCCAAATGGACTAGGAATAGATGAAGCTAGCATTGTCAAACAGTTAGCGAGTCACACAGATGATACATATAGGCGTTTAATAATCGAATATAAAGATCATCCAATCGGTGAAATGTCTTACAGGAATATGGGCAATCAAACTGCTCAGATTGGTATTAAAATATGTGAACCTATACAAAGGGGAAAAGGACTAGGAACACGCCTGTTAGATATGTTTATTAATAATTTGTTTGAGGATCTTGAATACTCAAAAATAATCTTGGATACAGGTTTGGATAACCTGAGAGCTCAACATGTTTATGAAAAGTTAGGATTTAAGAAGGTAAAAGTTAATGTGAACAAAATTACTGATCAGGTTGGCAATTTACGGTCTTCGGTTGATTATGAATTGGTGATGCCGAGAAAGTCAGGTCATAACAAATGAAAACACATATACTAATTCTAATTACTTTACTGAGCATAATACTCACAGGTTGTAATGTAGAAAAATATACTCCCATCCTAATTAATAGTGAAATTGACGAAGAGATAGAACGTTATGTTAATGAAAATGAATTAAATATAATAATTGGTACAGTAGGTACGGATGAAGAAGCTATGATGCTTGAAAATCCTGATAAAATTGGATTGGTTGTACTGAATTATAATAGCGAGTCTGATTCAGTCACATTAAAAGACTGGTTCGTTAATAAGTCAGAAGCAACAAACGATATTATTTATAGCCAACTACCAGGTGAGGATGGATTTTACATTGGTGTAGTTGTCTTAGATGAAGAAACAGTATATAAGACAACTTCATTTAAAGTTAATTTTACTGAGTCATCTGATTCACTTCCTTATGCCATTCAACAAACTACAAATGGATCTAAAGTCTTGATATTTTATTATGAAGGAGATGTTCAAAGAGAGATTGAATCTATTGAACTGATTTCTAATTAATATGTGTAAATACATATAAGGTTCACAAAATTCTGATATAATAGATATAAGTAAAATATTGTTAGTACCTTTATTAGGAGGCTACCATGTATAAAATTAGACCCAGTAATTAATCTCACCTTGTAACACGAGGACCACCATAATCTAAGAAGTTTAAAAACAATACTAATTAGATTAATGGAGGAGACTTAAAATGGATTATAAATCAAAATTAAAGAACAACATTAAGTATATTTATTTATACAATTTTTTAAATAGCCTGGTGTTTGCCTATGTTATTGAAAGGCTTTTCTGGAGGAGTCGTGGAATCAGTGTGGTTGAGACTGTTTATCTTGAAGCAGTTTATGCCATTGTTATACTTGTGCTTGAAGTACCAAGTGGAGTATGGGCTGACTTGTACCGGCGTAAAGACTTAATAGTGTTTGGTCAATTTTTGGCTATGATGGAAATGTTAATTCTTGTGTTTGCCAGAGGTTTTATTCCTTTTGCAATAGTTATGGCAGTTGCTGCACTTAGTGGTGCGGTGACAAGTGGAAGCACAAATGCCTTAATTTATGACACCTTAACAGAGCTTGGTAGAGAAAATGAGTTTGAGAAGATCAACGGACGAATTCGTGCCTTTCAGTTTTCCAGTCATACCATGGCAGCACTTATTGGCGGTTATATAGCACACAATTATGGTCTATTAATTAACTATAAGTTATCTGTTGTGAGTGTTGGTCTTGCGGTTCTATTTTCAATG
>Ga0070725_10000787_pt1 | contig 19886 bp, 19 predicted proteins | sample tdDd002_FD_69781 | JGI IMG/M metagenome (GOLD analysis project Ga0070725, IMG submission 69781) | Marine sediment microbial communities from the Atlantic coast under amendment with organic carbon and nitrate - tdDd00.2 | ecosystem: Environmental > Aquatic > Marine > Coastal > Sediment | place... | reverse complement strand
TTATAGATTTTTTTCATATTAGCAAGTGGTACAACCGCACCACAGCCATGTGCATTTTCAAGACAGATAAGTCCCGTGTCAGGATAATGTATATCTTCTTCTCGAATCATGTCTTTGATCTTTTGGGGGTCCATCCAACCGTTTCTAGTTGGAATACTTCTCAGTTGAACACCTGCAATAACAGCACTGCTACCAACTTCATGCATTAGTATGTGACTATTATCCCCTAATATTACTTCATCACCTCTTTTAGTATGGGTCAACACGCACAATTGATTCCCAAAAGTACCACTTGGTACAAAAAGAGCTGCTTCTTTTCCAGTTAACTCAGCTGCATAACGTTCTAGTTCCTTAACAGTTGGGTCATCATCATAAACATCATCACCAACTATTGCGTTTACCATTGCTTGACGCATTTCATCAGTAGGTTGTGTTACAGTATCGCTTCTAAAATCTACATACTTCATCCAAATACCCCCTAATTTCTGTGTTTCACCTCTTCTATTATAACGTAAATTTACATTTTCATCTTTAAAAATATTATTCAACGTGAGATATTTAGGATATAAATACTAATAGGAAAGGGGGATGTTTATGTTTGATTCAACCTATAAAAAAATCGGGTTAGCTGTAGCCTTGTCACTCATTGTCTATTTTATCATTCGCTATATAGGTGCACTTACAACACTTGTGTTACCTCTATTACTTGCGCTACTTATATCATATAAGATGCACCCAATCATAAAATACTTTGATGACCACTCACCACTTCCGCGGGGCATTATATCGTTATTATCCGTATTACTAGCAATTGGATTCATCACAATTGTAGGTTTTTTGTTGTTACAATTCATCATATTTAGCGTCACACAGCTGGCAGCTATTTTACCACAAGCAACTTCTGAATTAGATGCGTTCTATAAAACAGCTCTTACATCTTATCACAGCTATTTCAATTTAATACCAGACAACTGGCAAGGCCTTGTTACAAATAGTATCGACTCATTGATCAGTCAACTTGGTACATTTGCTGCATCACTGGCAACAAGCGTTGTCAATGTCCTAACTTTTTTACCGAACATTATATTCTTTTTGGTATTTACTTTGCTGACAACGTATTTTGTCACAAGAGATTTTGAGAAGGTTGATTCAATAATTCATCAATTGATGTCTTTTTTAAATAGCAAGATTCTCTACCAAGAAGTACGAAGCAATATATTCACCGTCATCATCGGCTATCTAAAAGCTCAGCTAATACTGATGAGCATAACTTTTGTTATTTCATTCATAGGCCTAACGATACTCAGGATTAAATATGCACCGCTGATAGCAATCATCATTGCACTTATCGACGCGCTCCCTATGTTTGGACCTGCTATTGTTTATACGCCATGGATCATCGCTAGAATTCTAGTTGCCAATTATTCTGGCGCACTGGCTTTAGGAATCTTGTATTTAATCGCTACTTTGACTCGTCAACTGTTGGAACCTAAAATTGTCAGTACTCAAATTGGTGTCCACCCAATCATCACATTGTCTTCAATGTATGCCGGTATAAAACTCTTTGGTGTCTTCGGTATCATCCTCGGTCCACTATCGGCCATCACAATTATAAAAAGCTACAAAATATTAACATTTCCTCAAAAACACGAACATTAATCGTGTTTTTGCTTTTTTTATACACATATTATTCGTGTATATCAACTTGTTCTTATCACTGGATTTTGTGCAATAAAAATATCAAAAAAAATGTTTACATTTTTTTCGATTATGTTATAATTATTCATAAATTCATGTATACAATATATAGTGTCATTAAACTTTTAGGAGGTAATTATGTCGGAACTACTTTATTTCATCGACCCAAAGCAGGAAACATATGATTCAATCAAGGAAAAATTGGAACAACAGCCACAGATCAAATTTGTTTCACTTGTTGCTGTTGATTTAGGAAACAATAGTACAGATGAGAAAATCCCAATGCAAATGTTTATAAATGATATTGAGGGTATGTTGGAAAATGGAGTGCAAACTGATGGTTCCAGCGTAAACTTACCAGAAATTGCAGAAATCAATAACGCAAAAGTTGATATCATTCCAGATAAATCGGTTAAATGGTTAGTAGATTATAACCACACATACTGTAATGACCGAGGAGAAAACGAACCATTAGGAACTCTACTAATTCCATCTTTCTTATTGCATGATGGCGAAATGGTTTGTTCAAGATCAATTCTTCAAAGATCTGTTGATCATTTTTCTTCTTCTATCAAATCACTATTAGAAGAACATCCTGAAACACTTGCTGAAGTTGGCATCAAGTCAATTGAAGATATTGAGGATATTGAAATGACAATGGCGACAGAAGTGGAATTCTGGGTAAAAACACCTGACAACAGAACATCGGAAGAAAAATTGACAACATCTCAAATTCTAAAAGAGCAATATTGGAAAAGAACCGTTGGTCCAGTAAGAACAGCTATGGAACAAGCGCTTATCGAGTTGGACAACTTTGGCTTCGTTGCGGAAATGGGCCATAAAGAAGTTGGTGGCGTTCCAGCAAAAGTAATTGGAATGAGCCAATACACACACATCATGGAACAACTTGAAATCGACTGGAAATTCTCAGATGCCATGCAATCTGCAGACCACGAGTTATTCTCTAAAGATATTATTAAAGACACTTTCGTAAGACTAGGTCTTGATGTTACGTTCATGGCAAAACCTGTTGAAGGTGTTGCTGGTAATGGTGAACATCACCATTTAGGAGTAGCATTAAAACTTAAGAACGGTAAAATGAAAAACCTATTCGCACCACAGGATATGACTGCGGCCTTCTTGAATAAATTTGGTTGGGGTGCGCTTATGGGCGTATTAAAGAACTATGAAGTTATCAATCCATTTGTTACATCGACAAATGACGCATTCAATAGATTAAAACCCGGATTCGAAGCACCGATTTGTACAGTTGCTTCATTGGGACATTCACCAGAAAATCCATCAAGAAATAGAACAGTTTTAGTTGGACTTGTAAGAGACATAAACGCACCACTGGCAACACGTTTTGAGTTAAGATCACCAAATCCAAACTCGAATACGTACCTTACTACTGCAGCATGTTACCAAGGTATGTTAGATGGTATCAAGTATGCGATTACAAGCAAGAAGTCCTTAGACGAACTGGAAGCAGAGATCAACAAAAAATCAGGCGACACTGCTGATTACTTAGAAACCGAAAGAGAATATCGCTCTGAGGAAGACGTATTTGAAGATTTCACTGAAGAAGAACGTAACACATTGTTTGCAAAGCCACCTAAGACAGTATTTGAAAATGTAAGTTCATTTAAAACTCATCCGGAAAAGGTGTCTGTTTTAACTGACGGAAATGTATTTACAGATACACTGATTAGTTCATATAGAGCATCTGTCATGGGGCAATGGAGAGCAGAATTAAGTGGAAGAATCATCCCAAACAATATGGGAATTATTAGAAAATACAGTAAACTACACGGCGCTGACGACATCACGGATCTTGATGTTGTAAATTGGGAGAAATGCAACTCACTACGCCACTTCTTAATGAAGGACAGTTTGGCAAACAAATCTCTATTCTCTAAAATAAGAGAAGGCATCGCAGCAAAAGACCATCCATCAGTTTCTGACAATCAAGTGGAAATGATGAAAAACATGACTGAATTAAAGCACCTTTATGCAACATACAAACAAAACTTATTATAATAAGCGCAGACCACCATCGAGGATGGTCTGCCTCTTAAGCACGCCCAGTAGGGCGCGCCGGCAAATAAGCGCAGACCACCATCGAGGATGGTCTGCCTCTTAAGCACGTCCAGTAGGGCGTGCAGGCAAACATTTCAGGCTACAGCAATTGCTGTAGCCTGTTTTTTTATCCATATTAATGAGCGAAACCTAAATAGTCACTTCCAAACCCATTTCATAACCTCTATGATAATTCCTCTTGATAAATTCAGATGAAAAATTCATTACATCAGTCTTTTCATATTGAATATCCGAAGCAATAACAATAAGCTGTTCTGGCTGATAAATTGTCCTGATATAATCAGGCACTTCAAATGTCGTCTTAAAAACGACTATCACTAATTTAGTGACCTCTACCTCCGAAAACGGTTCTAAAAATTGATTGTTAAGCAATCCTCCATCAAGCACATGTTCATCATATACCCCTTTATGTAAATCCACTTTAAATTGCTCTTTAGCTTCACTCAAACTGTAGCTGCCATTAAACGGGTCAATCCCCTTCCCTTTTGGCAAAAGGGAGGAATGTCTCATACGTTCAAAACGTTGCTCTTCATCCAAAGGGCACAGATCCGACCAACTATGTGTCAGCCTCCTACCTACGATCGGTACATAGTTAACGAAAAAATGTTCCACCCATGAACAATCAGAATTATTTTTAACACCCGATAACATTTCAAGTGCACTACTACTTTCTATAATTGGCGAAGAAATATCTATACTATCAAGTTGCACTTTTTTATTAAGCCATGCATCCTTCAGTGCGCTAAAATCATTTTTCAATACAAAATAGCCGTTTATGCCACCAATAGATGTTCCAGAAATCACATTAAATTTAACGCCTCTGTCATTCAGTGCACAAAGAACGCCTGCTTGAAATGCACCTTTTGCACCACCACCCTGTAGATATAATCCGGTCAAATCTTCATCTCCTTATAATCAATTTCTTTCCCCTATTATACAACATCTATTGACAAGGTTACATTACTTAGATAAAATTTAAAAGTTGATAATATATAAGAAGACAAATTCCAAAGCGGAATAAATTGAATTTATAAAGGAAGATATTATGTCAAAAAAGAACTATAGTTTTATGGAAGAAGTAAATCGTCGTCGTACTTTCGCGATTATTTCCCATCCCGATGCCGGAAAAACAACACTTACAGAGAAATTACTTTTATTCGGTGGCGCCATTCGTGAAGCCGGATCAGTAAAATCTAGAAGAGCAAACAAACATGCAGTTTCCGACTGGATGGAAATTGAAAAACAAAGAGGGATCTCAGTTACATCATCAGTCTTACAATTCGAATACGCTGAGCACTGCATCAACATTTTGGACACTCCTGGTCACCAGGATTTCTCCGAAGATACTTACAGAACGCTAATGGCCGCTGATAACGCTGTAATGGTTGTCGACTGCGCAAAAGGTGTCGAAGCACAAACAAAGAAATTATTTAAAGTATGTAAAATGCGTGGTATTCCAATTTTTACATTCGTCAACAAATTAGACCGTATGGGTAAAGATCCTTTCGATCTGATGGAAGAAATCGAAAATGTACTTGGAATCCGTTCATTCCCAATGAACTGGCCAATTGGTATCGGTAAAGATTTCAAAGGCGTCTACAATCGCCACGATGGTCAAGTTGAATTATTTGACGGCGGTAACCATGGTCAAGGAAAGACATCTTCAATCAAAGGCAATATAGAAGATGAGCGATTTAGAGAGTTATTAGGAGATCATTTACATGATCAACTTCTAGAAGAAATAGAACTCCTAGATGAAGCAGGAGACGAGTTCGATTTAGATAAAATTCTCTCAGGTGAACTAACGCCTGTATTCTTCGGTAGTGCACTGACAAACTTTGGTGTTGAACCGTTTTTAGAAAAGTTTCTTGATATTACAACGGCTCCAAAAGGTCGCCCAAGTAACGTAGGTGAAATTGACCCCATGTCGGATAACTTCACAGGTTTCATCTTCAAGATCCAAGCGAATATGGATCCCTCACATAGAGATAGAATCGCCTTCTTAAGAATTTGCTCTGGTAAATTCGAAAAAGGCATGAATGTCAATCATGTTCAGGAAAACAAGAAAATTAAACTCGCACAACCTCAACAGTTCCTTGCACAGGACAGAGTAGTTGTCGAAGATGCTTACCCAGGGGATATTATTGGTATCCATGATCCAGGCATTTTCAAAATTGGCGATACATTGTGCCAAGATAAATCGAAGGTTCTATACGATGACATTCCTTTATTTGCACCAGAGCATTTCGCTAAGGTTACGATTAAAAACGCCATGAAACGAAAGCAATTCATAAAAGGGATTACACAGCTTTCAGAAGAGGGTTCTATTCAGGTTTACAAACGTCCAAATATCGGTGGTGTCGAAGAACTAATCGTCGGTGTTGTTGGCGTCCTTCAATTTGAAGTATTAGAATACAGATTGAAAAATGAGTACGGCGTAGACACATTAGTCGAACGTCTACCTTTCAAGTATGTTCGTTGGGTAGAAATGGATGGCTACGATCATAGAAAATTCAAAATCACAATGGATACTATGATTGTTGAAGACGCAGATGGACATCCAGCACTTATCTTCCAAAATGAGTGGTCCATAAAAAAAGTCGAAGAAAGAAATCCAGACGCACTATTAAAAGAAATCTCATTAAGAAAATAGAAAAACGTATATAACTCCTTCAATGTGGTATGATTAAGATACCATATTAGAAGGAGTTGTTTTTTTTATGACATTTGAATGGAAAGACGAATATTCAGTAAAAATTGCAGAAATCGATGAACAACACAAGAAATTATTTGATCTAATTATAGAATTAGAGTCTTGTTCGAAGGAGTCTGAGTTTGAAACAATTGTCAAAGATGTTTTAGAAAATTTAATGGAATATGTAAATATCCATTTCGAGACAGAGGAATACTATTTCGACAAAGCAAATTATGAAGAAACCGCTGCACATAAGGACATCCACACTGCAATTAAGTTGGACTTAAATGAAAAAATCAACACCTTATTTGCACGTAAAATCACCGCCCTTGATATTGTAGGTCTCCATAATTTCTTAATCGATTGGCTACAACATCATATACTCGAGCAGGATCAAAAATATGTACAACACCTTGAGTCTTATCACGACTTATAAGCATGATCCTTTAAGCTTCAATCTTTTGATTGAAGCTTTATTTATATGCTGCGCAAGTGGATTTCTTGCGTTAAGAAGACATCCGACCTCGATGGGCGGTGTCGCTTATATGCTGCGCAAGCGGTTTTCTTGCGTTAAGAGGACATCCGACCTCGATGGGCGGTGTCACTTATATGCTGCGCAAGCGGTTTTCTTGCGTTAAGAAGACATCCGACCTCGATGGGCGGTGTCACTTTTTTAGGGCCGTATTCTTGTATCCCGTCGACAAACCATGTATAATACCTGTAGGACAACTGTAATGTCAGATGTAACCACGGAGGTATTATGAAAGAATTAGAATCAATAAAAAATCAATTAAATGATAAAAAAGCACTTTCAATCGCCACCCTGAATCAAGAATCAACTGCTTTAATAGTGATCGACATGGTGAATGGATTTGCGAAGAGTGGCAATCTCTATTCAGATAGAATAGAAGCAATCATTCCTTCTGTTGTTAAGACAACTACTCTATTTGATAAATATGAAAAACTCTTTGTTGCAGATACCCACGAGGAACACGCTGCTGAATTCGAGGCCTATTTACCGCATTGTGTTGGCAATGAGTCAGAAGTCGTCGACGAATTAAAAATCCTCTACGACGACAATTCGACCGTAATCCCTAAGAATTCGACCAACGGATTTTTAGCCCCCGCATTCCAACAGTGGTTTGACGCGAACAAAGATAAATACAACCAGTATGTTCTCATTGGCGATTGTACTGATATATGTATCCTGCAATTTGCTTTATCTTTAAAAGCTTATTATAACGAGCACAACAAAAACTCTAGAATCATCGTCCCTATAGACGGAGTAGAAACTTACCACTTAGACCTTAACAACCACTACGGAGATTTAATGAACATGTTTGCACTTTATAATATGGAGTTAAATGGCGTGGAGTTGGTAAAAAGCATTACGCATGCCTAATCATATCTAATAAGCGCACCCAGCAGGGCGCGCCAGAAAAAAATGCCCAGCGCTTATATAGCACTGGGCATTTTTATTTAATGTTTTGTACCTTGACCCTTCGTTAATCCCTTATGTACCGGTAACTCTTCTTCTGTAACATAAGTATAATAGGACTTTATCACCTCTGGAAACACCCTACGCTCTTTTGGCGTTAACGTTGTATCCATATATATTTCAGTTCTCAGCAATTGTAATTCCTTCTGATTATTAATAATTTCATTCAATTCTATCTCATAGTAGCTCTCTAATTCATCATAGCCCTTCAATAACTGCTGTACTTCTCTTTCTGCTTTATAATTATCTAGATAATTCTTAAAAGACTTTTTCATACAACCACTCCTCTCTTATAATTCCACTTTATCTTAATCGAGAAGAGTTATCAATAATTGTTATTTTATTAATTATGTATATAGGCCAGCCATACTATAAACAATCTTTATTGAATATTTCTTATGTGTGTCTATTATCGGTGCCTTTTTCATGTTTTGATGCTCAAGTAGATTCTTTGGCTTGGTCGATGGGAATCAATCTGCAGAATCAGACTTTAACGGTTAAGGAGGCTCCATTTGTATCAGCGTAGCGAGTTTGGAGCCTGTCAGTTAAATTCTGTGTCTGTAGATATGAGACCCACAACCAAACGAACAAATCTGCGTTGAATCAAAAACACAAAAAGAGCGTCTAAAAATTAGACGCTCTTTGAAATCATTCTAAAATATTTCCTAGTCAAATAATCTATGAACAAAAAGTCCAGATCTTAACTTAGGCTCGAACCAAGTTGACTTTGGAGGCATAACTTCGCCAGCGTCAGCAACACCGATTAAGTCTTCCATAGTAGTTGGGTACATTGAGAATGCAACCACACAGTCCTTAGCACATCTTTCTTCTAGCGCCTTAAGTCCTCTGATACCACCAACAAAGTCAATTCTGTTGTTTGTTCTTGGGTTATCAATACCTAAGATTGGGTCTAAAAGGTTTTCTTGAAGGATAGAAGCATCAAGTCTTAATACTGGATCTGCATCATCCCACGTACCTTTTTTAGCTGTAAGTACGTGCCACTTACCATCAATGAACATACCGAATGTTTGCTTCGCCATTGGTCTGTAAGGCTCAGTGCCTTCTGATTCAACGATGTCAAACTTCTCAGCTACTTTTGCCATGAACTCTTCAGAAGAATTTCCGTTTAAGTCCATTACAACTCTGTTGTAATCCATGATGAATAAATCTTCGTCAGGGAAAATTACAGACATAAAGAAGTTGAATTCTTCATCGCCAGTAAAGTTAGGGAATTGCTCTCTTCTCTTCATTCCTACTTTTACAGAAGAAGCTGATCTATGATGACCATCTGCAATGTAAAGGTATTCAATAGTGTTGAAAAGGTTTTGAATCGTTTCAACAGTTTCAGCTGCATCAATTGTCCAAACAATATGCGTAATGTCATCTTCAGAAACGAAGTTGTATACAGGCATGTTGAACTTGATCCAGTCATTAACGATTGTGTTGATTTCGTCGTTCTTTCTATAAGTTAAGAAGATTGGCGCAGTGTTAGCGTCACAGTGATCAAAGTTCTTGATTCTGTCTTCTTCTTTTTGTGGTCTTGTAAACTCATGCTTCTTGATTGTATCGTTCATGTATTCGTCGATTGATGTACAACCTACGATACCAGTTTGAACTCTACCATTCATGATTTGTCTGTAGATGTAGTATTTTGGCGCGCCGTCTTGAACTAAGATACCATCTTTGATCATGTTGTCTAAGTTCTTTCTAGCTGTTTCATATACTGACTTGTCGTACATGCTTACAGACTCGTCAACGTCCATTTCAGGTCTTACTACGTGTAAGAAAGAAAGGTCATTGCCTTCTGCCATTTCTTTTGCTTCTTCTCTATTCATTACGTCGTAAGGTAAAGATGCTACCTTTTCAACTAAATCTTCTTTTGGTCTAATTCCCTTAAAAGGTCTTACTATTGCCATTTATTCGTCCTCCTTATTCTCCGAAGAAACTTAATACCGTACGGTAAGTTTCAACACCAATTCTCTTTTGTGCTTCTGCAGTTGACGCTCCGATATGAGGCGTTACAGAAACATTTGGATGGTTTACTAACTCAGTGTTCATTGTAGGCTCTTTTTCAAATACATCAAGAGCTGCTGCAGCAACGTTTCCACTGTTTAAAGCTTCAAGTAATGCCGCTTCAGAAACAACACCACCTCTAGCTGCATTTACAATTCTTACGCCGTCTTTCATAGCTGCAAATTGTTCTGCGCCTAAAGTAGGGCCCATTTCCTTAATGAACGGAATGTGAAGTGAAATGTAATCAGATGATTTAATTAACTCATCCATTTCAACAAACTTGAATTCATCAAATCCATCTAATCTTCCAAGGTGATCTGTATAGATTACATCCATACCCAATGCATTTGCACGCTTAGCTACTTCTCTTGCAATTCTACCAAAACCAATTAAACCTAATGTCTTACCAGCTAGTTCAACACCTTTGTAAGCTTTCTTATTCCACTCACCATTTCTCATTGTAAAGTTTGAAATCCCAATGAATCTAGAGATTGCAAACATATGAGCAATTGTTAATTCAGCAACAGATGCCGAACTTGAATTTGGTGTATTTCTTACTGCAATGCCTTTTTCTTCAGCATAAACATGATCAATATTGTCAATACCAACACCAGCTCTAACAACAAGTTTACACTTGCCACCTTCAGCCATGATGTCGATTAATTCAGTTCTTACTTTTGTAGCAGATCTTACGATTAAAGCATCAAATTCATTGATTTTTTCCTTCAATACATCTAATTCATAAAAATCCGTCACCACTTCGTGACCACAGTCAACTAAATGCTTAACAGCTGATGCGTCCATACCGTCGTTTGCTAATATTCTAAGCATAGTGCCCTCCTATTATAATCCTAAGATGTCTTCGATTTGACCAAGGATTTCTTTGATATCTTCCATTTGTGTTTCAGCCATATGAGCAATTCTGAAAGTCTTTTCTTTTAAATCGCCGTAACCGTTAGAAATCATGAAGCCACGCTTGCCTAATTCCTTATTTAAATCAGCAACGCTGATACCTTTTGTATTCTTGATAGTTGTTAAAGTGTTAGAAGCATATTTTTCTTCTGCTAACATTGCAAAATGCTTGTTTGCCCATTCACGAACAACTTTAGCCATTTCTGCATGTCTATCAAATCTATTGTCGAATCCTTCTGCCACCATTTTATCTAATTGATAATCAAGCGCCCACATATGTGATTGTGAAGGTGTTGAAGGATATTGATGATCTTTTTTGTCTGAGTACTTAGAGAGTGCTAATAAGTCAAAGTACATGCCTCTAAATTCAACTTGTTCAGCAGCTGCTTTAGCTTTTTCAGAGAAACTGAATACAGCAAGTCCTGCCGGAAGACCTAAACATTTTTGAGTTGATGCGATACAAACGTCTACGCCCCACTCATCAACTGGAATCTTAGCACCACCAAGAGATGAAACTGTATCTAAACAGAAAATTACATCTGGGTACTTCTTAACAACTTCTGCAATTTCTGCAACTGGATTCATAATACCAGTAGAAGTTTCATTGTGTGTTACAGTAATTAAGTCATATTTACCTGTCGCTAATGCTTCCTCTACCATTTCAGGTGTCGTTGGCTCGCCCCATACTGATTCAAATTTATCAGCTGGTACATTGTTGTGCTTTGCCATATCGAACCATCTGTTACCAAAAGCACCTACAGAGAATACTGCAGCTCTTTTTCTTGTACATGATCTTACAGCACCTTCCATAATACCACTTCCTGATGAAGTAGAAAGAAGAACTTGATTCTTAGTATACATTAATTGACCTAACTTCTCACAAATTGATCTTTGTAAGTTAGATGCATCTTTTGTTCTATGTCCGATCTGCGGTGTAGCCATTTTTTGTAACACGTCATCTGCAACGTCAACTGGTCCTGGAATAAATAAACGTTTGTGCATAAAAACACCCTCCTAAAAATTGAATAATTTGATTCAAAATAATCTCTTACATCATAACATTTTACCCATATTGCCACAATAAGAATCATTTATTTTTTTGAAATTATTTTAATGTGTTTTAATTTTATTGCAAAAAATTAATTAGTCTTTACTTTTTTCTGTGAAAACGTTATCCTCATTCCCTTTAAATTTTAACAATAAAAAAAGGAAACCCGAAGGTTTCCTAAACTTTTTTGACAATTCTTATTAAAGTTTTACTTTTGCTAAAACTTCTACTTCTCTTTCAACAACTTTCTTCTCAAGCTTAGCAACTTTTTCTGTCATTTCTGTTACAAAAGTTTCATCTTTAATCGATCCTAAGTTAATTTTTACATTTAACAGTGCACTTAGCACCGCTGTTCTACTCATCATCGCAGCTACAGCACCATCAGTTACTGCATTTGGATTCCCTTTTTCAACAACAACTTCAGCTAAATCCATAATTGTCATCGATAATTCTGCTGTCTCATATGGTACTGATGCAGCATACTTATACTCGCTTTGAATTTTCGCTGAACGTGCAGCTTTTTCCTCATCTGTTTCTTTAGGTAATTTAAACGCTTTCATTACGCCATCGAACGACGTTGCATCACGGTCTACCAACTCAACCAATTTATCTTTGATGTCATCACCTGTTTTAATGATTTCTTGCATTTCTGATTCAACTGCTGCGTATTTTTCTTTGCCCACTGTTAAATTGGCAACCATTGTTGCAAGAGCAACACCTAAAGCACCTGCAAGGGCAGCTACACTACCACCACCTGGCACCGGGCTATTTGAAGCAGTTTCATTTACAAATTCTTTTACATTTAAATCTATTAACATAAGGTCATCCTCCAAATTATAATTATTGAACTTCGTTCTTTGTTGTATCGTAGATCATTCTACCGTTCTTAACTACTTTTTCCACAGTAGAAACACCAATATGATACGTCAAGAAGTGATACGATGGGAACTCATGAACAACAACGTCACCTTTTTTCCCAACATCGATACTACCGATTTCTTTAGCTCTATCAAGTGCCGCTGCACCATTAATCGTCAACGCAGTGATTGTTTCTTCTATACTCATGTTCATGTATAGCGTTGCTAGTGAAATCACTAACGGGATTGACTCTGTAAAACAAGAACCTGGATTGAAATCCGTTGCAATTGCAACTGCGCAGTTGTTGTCAATCATAAAACGACCTCTTGCAAAGTCAGCTTTTAAGCTATATGCAGTTCCTGGTAACAACGTGCACACAGTACCCGCTTTACCCATCGCAATCAATCCTTCGTCAGATGCTTGCAATAAATGATCCGCAGAAGTACAACCCATTTCAGCTGCAAGTTCTGCACCACCAAGTCTTACAATTTCATCAGCATGCATCTTCAACTTAAATCCATGAGCTTTTGCCGCTGTTAAAAGTTTTCTTGTTTCTTCTATTGAGAATACTTTATCTTCAGTAAAGATATCACAGTACTCTGCCAAGTTTCTTTCAGCCACTACCGGTAACATTTCTTCAATAACATAATCGATGAATTCACCTGAACGTCCTTTGTATTCCTTAGGAATATCATGTGCACCCATGAATGTCGATACTAAGTCCAGTGAATGTTTTTCATTCAATTCTTTTGTTGCTTCCAGCTGCTTTAATTCATTTTCAACATCAAGGCCATAGCCACTTTTACTTTCAACTGTTGTTACACCAAATTTCGCCATTGAATTTAAGCGCTTTAGTCCTAAAGCAACCAATTCCTCTTTACTGGCCTCTCTGGTACCATTAACAGTTTTAGCGATTCCACCGCCTCTTTCCATGATCGACACATAGCTATCACCACGTAATCTCCATGAAAATTCTTCATCTCTGTAGCCACCAAACACCAAGTGTGTATGTGAGTCTACAAAACCTGGTGTAATTGTTTTGCCTGTACAATCAACCACTTCGTAGCCTGTAACATCAAAACCATTCAACACCTCTTCAGTTGTGCCAACTTTTTCAATGACACCATCTTTGATGACAACTGCACCATCTTTAATGATATGCAAGTCACCCATGTCCTTGCCGTGTTTTTTCTCAAATCCACTGCAAGTCACCAATTCTGAAGCGTTTTTTAAAACAATATTCCCCTTTGTCTTCATTGGTTCACTCCTTAATTTTTTTGGACGAGATTAGTCTCAACCCACTTCATTGTACTACAATGAACACCTGCAATCTAGCAGGTTTTTTATTCTTTTTATATCTTTTTATTTAACTGTTCCAGCATATCTGCTGTCATCTTAGCCAAATCATATTCTGGAGAGAAGCCCCATTCCTTTCTAGCCGCAGAATCATCCAAGCTATTTGGCCACGATTCTGCAATTTTTTGCTTAACAGGATCAATTTTATAAATCATTTCAAAATCAGGAATATGTTTTAGTATCTCATTTTTAATGGCTTCCGGATCAACACTCATCGCAGTAATGTTAAAGGCATTTCTATGAATTAACATTTTAGGATCCGCTTCCATCAAGTGGAGAATGGCATTGATTGCATCCGGCATATACATCATATCAAGGTATGTTCCTGCCCCAATATTACACTCAAAATATTTGCTGCGCAACGCCTCATAATAGATATGGACAGCGTAATCCGTCGTACCACCACCAGGAAGAGCTGTATTCGATATCAATCCTGGGAATCGAATACCTCTCGTATCGACACCATACTTTGAGTGGTAGTAATCACTTAAAAGTTCACCACTAACTTTAGACACACCGTAAATGGTAGAGGGTCTTTGAATGGTATCTTGAGGTGTATTATCCGGCGGCGTATCTGACCCAAAAGCCGCTATTGAACTTGGTGTGAAAATAGAGGCATCCGAAATACGCCCGACTTCCAATATATTGTACAAACCATTCATATTGACATCCCAAAGCAACTGAGGATTCTTTTCTCCTGTAGCAGATAAAAGAGCTGCCAAATGGATAATTGTATCTACTTGGTGTTTTCTTACGACATCAAGCAATTGATTTCCATTCCGAACATCAACTACTTCTAAAATCCCGTCGATTTTCTTTTCTTTTACACTGTGTTCCCTTCCACTGATTATAATATTGTCTTCTCCATAGACATCCTGCAACTTTTTAGATATTTCTGTTCCGATTTGTCCAAAGGCGCCTGTTATTAATATTTTCTTCATATAAAACACCATCCTTCATATAGTTGTATGTTTACAATGTCCTTATTGTATTTATATCCTCTTTTTTTATTGATACACTGAATTGACAGTATCTATTTAATATTTTTTAGGGTATGCTAATGAGGAATAAAATCACAGGAGACTACATATGACAAAAGAACTTAAATTCATTGCATTAAAATTACCACGACTTTTCTGGGGATTCTTTATTATTTCTACAGGTGTCACTCTAATGCTTACAGCAGACTTAGGGATGAATCCGTGGGGAACCTTACACTCAGGTATTGCTTCAATGACTGGGATTACATTTGGTCAAGCAAGCCAGTTAACAGGCATTACGATCATTATGATAGGACTACTCATAAAAGTCTACCCTGGCATATCAACAATTTTAAACATGTATTTCATAGGATTTTTTGTAGACTTAATCAACGGTTTACAGATCATACCGCACTATAATTATTTCCCAGCACAATTTGTGGAATTGCTACTGGGATTGTTGCTTTTTTCATATGGTTTATACATCTATCTGAGTTGTGGCTTAGGTGCAGGTCCAAGGGATGGATTGATGGTCGGCCTAATGCGCATCTCAGGATTAAGCGCCAGTTATATCAAACCGACAATTGAACTCTCAGCAATCGCTGCAGGCTATTTTCTTGGTGGAAAAGTTGGTATCGGAACTGTACTCGTCGCTCTTTCAGGTGGATATATCGTCAATCGTATCTTTAAGTTTTATCAGTTTGATCCAAAGAAAACACAACAACTAAATTTATATGACCACATCAAGGCAATTCAAGCAACTGAGTCTTAATGATTAATAGTCCCTTTTAACGCTAAAAAGAGCATCGCAGTTATTTCATGCAATGCTCTCTTTTCTGCTATAAATGTCTTAAATATCAGTTACACTGAATAATTGTCTTGAAACTAAATGCCCTTCACTAATAGAGAGTCCAAATATATCATCTTTAGATATTTTCATTTCCTCTACCCATGCATCATAATGATTCTTCGTACAGAAGAAATTCATTATATTTCAACAATTACCCGACCAATTATCATGCTTATCCAAATCTACATGTAGCACTTGAGCTTCATGAGGACTATAATGTTCAAGCGCACCATCAGTTACTTCAATCTTTATAGGCTCACCACATGCTGCACAACAAGAATCAACAGTAACACTGGATTTGAACACATAAGCAGCTCCCATCGCATCTATACCACACATAGCTGAAAAAGAACGTCCATCCGCTAATGTCACCTTATGATTTGTTGGAAATCCCGATACTGGATATATGAAATTTATGTTACCGTCATCAACAGCAATAACATTTTTTTCTATCAAACGCTCAATAATGTCATCATATTTTTCAGTAGATACACCAACAGTATTACAAAGATTTTCTTTTTCTTGCTGAATGTTAAAGACCTGTTGGTCGTCTATGATGCTGTTCATAACAAAACGCCTTATTTTTTTCTCATCAGTTGTTAATTTCCCATCGATACTTTTTATATTTAACGCTTCTTTCATTACTTTACTCCTTTTTATAATGCTTTACTCAATATTTCAGTAAGGACTCCACCATATTTCTTATATAGTTCACTAGACCTATCTCTCGGTCTATCAAGGTTTATTTTTAAATCCATCAGAATTTCACCTTTGTTCGTGGACATAACAATAACACGATCGCTTAAATAAATGGCTTCATCCACATCATGCGTCACCATCAGGACTGTTGTTTTTTCCTTTAACCAAATGCCTTCAATTTCTTTTTGTAAGTTTTTACGCATTTGAAAGTCTAAGGCTCCAAGTGGTTCATCCATGAGTAGAACTTCCGGTTTTGTTGCAAGTGCTCTAACAACCGAAGTTCTTTGTTTCATTCCTCCAGAAATTTGGTGGGGAAATAATTTTTCTTTCCCTTTAAGATGCGCTACTTCTAGGAGTTCTTCCAATAATGCTTCTCTTTCCCTTTTATCCATCTTAACTTGTTTCATGGGAAATAAAATGTTGTCCTGAATGGTCATCCAAGGAAACAATGCATAGTTTTGAAATACAAAGCCTCTATCCGGACCTGGCCCATTCACTACTTTATCCTTAATAAAAATATTGCCGCCAGATGCTTTCTGAAATCCAGCAACAATTGTCAGCAATGTAGTTTTCCCACACCCCGATGGACCCAACAATGTAACAAACTCACTTTCATGGACCTTCAAATTAATGTCTTCCAACACTTGAACTTCTTCACCGTCATTCACGAAATTTTTACTTATATTCACTAAATTTAATTTCATTAACTAACAAACCTCCACCTAGTAAACATTTTATTGATCAATTGTATTATTCTATCAACTGCATAACCAACAAATGCAGCCATAAACATAAGCGCAATCAGGACGTCAGTTTGCATCCTCGTCTGAGCTTCTACCATAGAGTAGCCGATCCCGGCACTCGTTGCTATAAACTCCGCTCAAATAACCGACATCCACCCACTGCTAATCGCTATTCTTGCACCTGTTAAAACGTCTGGAAGAGCAGCAGGAACAATTATATGAGTAAAAATACTTATTGGACTAGCGCCCATACTTTTCGCAGCGTTATAGTAGTCTTTTGAAATGCCACGTACCCCTTGAATTGTATTTAATATTATAGGGAACACACCTGCAAAGGCAATCATAAATAGCGTTGGACCATCTCCTATCCCCAACCATATAATAGTCAGAGGCACCCAAGCCATAATCGGTACCTGTCGCAAGGAATCTATCAGACCACCAATAACTTTCTCTACCATTTCCGAAAAACCCATTACAAATCCAATTGGAACTCCAATGGCCATCGCGTATAAAAAACCCTTTACTACACGCAATAATGTTATACCCATGTTATTCATTATTTCATTACTTGTTAAGCAATAAATAAAAGCTTTCAATGTTTCCAAAGGAGTTGGCAACAACAAAGGAATACCGATTTTCATTGCAAGTAATTGCCATATGCCAATAAGTACGATAAACATCAAACTACGATATATATGTTCTTGCCGAGAACGCTTGTTTTTAATACTAGAGTATTTTAACTTTCCTCTATAAATAACAGCTTTACTTTCCAATTTTTATAAACTCCTTCCTCTATATTTACATCACCTATATACTCGGATAAATGTCGTGTATATACCGATTGATCTTCCTGAAGAGTTGCCGTAGCATTATTAAACGCACCCACAAATTCTTCAAATACATCCGTCTTTGAAAACTCTTTATTGACGACCAATACATAGCTGACATAATCACCATTTATATTGGCGGGAATAATGTCACTACCTAATTGCATTGCTTTTGTGATATCAATGACAGCTGCCTGCACTTCATTCTTTTCCAGTGCATAAGGAAGCGCTTGATTGACCATCGGAATGACTTCAGCACCTTCCCCAAATTTACCCTTAATTAATTCTTTTTGATAGGCTCTATTTTGTGTCATTCCAACTAAAGTTGGAGTATCCCCATTGATAACAAAAACGTCTGTATTCATTGTTACCGGAGAAAAAATAATAAAAGATGAATTGTTTTCAACAAACATTTTCGCAGCACTTACGCACATAATGCTCATATCAAGAAAATCGCTCGTCAATGCCCACTGACTTGTTTTTGCACAACAATCTTTGATGAAATACGCTTCATAATCTTGCGAGACAGGATTCGTTTTAATCATATAGTCCAATACAAATCCCGACATATCATCACTTACACCTACTTTTACATCTGGATCAGAAGTAGATTCACGCCCAAAATTACTAAATATCACTGCCAATAAGACAGTGATACTTAGTATATATGTCACTTTATTTCCCATCAATTTCTTTTGCTTTTACTACCCATTCATCATAGGCCATTCCTATTGGGAACAATGTATCTACTTCTTCTTTGATAAACTGATCAAAATCTTTGGCGCCACTTTCACCTTGCATATCCTCTAGAACAACATCTTCATATGTCGGAATTTCACCATCAATCAGGTTAAACTTCTCATATGTAGCACGTGCATGTTCAAATCTTTCTCTCTCAAATTTCCAAGTTAATGTTCTGCCTTCATCTACTGTCTTTTTATAAATCGTTCTTAAAGCTACCTCAACAGGCACATCATAATATTCAGCAAATATTTCTGCTGCTTTGTACGGATGTGTATAGACGTACTCCAGTGATTTAGTATGCGCTAAAACCATTTTTTTTGCCAATTCAGGATGTTCTTCTACGAATTTCTTGTTTAATGCTAAGACACAACATTCACCCATCTCTTGATCCATTTCATAATATGTTGCCATTATCTTACCCGTACCTTCAAACTCAGCATAAGATCCCCATGGGTCACAGCAAGTGAACGCTTTAATTTGACCTGCTTTCAACGCCAAATATTTATCTGCATCAGAGCCCATTGTTACAAGTTCAAAACTTTCGGGAGTCGTTGGAAGCCCTGTTATTTGAGCATATCCACATAACCATCCTTCACTTTTTTCAATATTTCCAAAGGCAACTGGTTGCCCAAGTAGATCTTCTGGTTTCTCAATATCATTTGATACAACTAGATACATTGAACCACCAATATGATTATCTGCCCCCATTACCATCGGCGACCCTTTGGCAACCGACGCCATAAATCCCCTTGTCCCTATGTATCCAACATCCATTTGACCCGCAGCCATCGCCTGAGGTACTTTTCCGTTACCAGTAATCTCTACATCCAATCCTAATTCTTCGTAGATTCCTGCCCCTTCACCA
>Ga0070725_10000786_pt1 | contig 19894 bp, 17 predicted proteins | sample tdDd002_FD_69781 | JGI IMG/M metagenome (GOLD analysis project Ga0070725, IMG submission 69781) | Marine sediment microbial communities from the Atlantic coast under amendment with organic carbon and nitrate - tdDd00.2 | ecosystem: Environmental > Aquatic > Marine > Coastal > Sediment | place... | reverse complement strand
TCAGAGCAAGACTCAATAAACTAATAGCATCCCAAACGGCATCCACTCGGGTGCCGTTTTTTTTAAGAGGTTATCCAATGGCATCCCCTCGTTTTCTTGTCGGTATCGATTTAGGTACCACCAATACCGTCGTCGCCTACTGCGAACTTGCTGACGATCTGCAGCAAGCCCCGGTTTCCCTATTTGAAATCGACCAATTGATTGGCGCAGGTGAAGTGGTGAGAAAGCCACTCTTGCCTTCGTTTCGTTACCACGCCGCCAAGGCGCAAATAGCCCCCGCCGATCTCACCCTGCCTTGGGACAATCAATCGGTACCAGGTGACATCGACGCCATCATCATAGGTGAGTGGGCTCGCGAGCTTGGCGCTAAAGTCGAAGGTCGCCAAGTCTCCAGCGCCAAAAGTTGGTTGTCTCACCAAGGTGTTGATCGCCAGTCTGATATTTTACCTTGGGCGGCAGCGAGCGATGTTGATAAAGTATCGCCGGTAATTGCTAGCGCCAGTTATCTTAACCACATCCGCCAATCGTGGAACTATCGCAACCCAAGCAATAAGCTCGAAGATCAAGATGTCGTCATAACGGTTCCCGCTTCTTTTGATGAAACGGCGCGAAAGCTAACTCTGGAAGCGGCGCAGCTGGCAGGCCTTAGCAACATCATCTTACTCGAAGAGCCGCAAGCGGTGTGTTATGACTGGTATGCCCGCCACCAGCAAAGTGCAGCAGAAGAGCTTAAAGCACTGCCCCTCATTTTGGTTTGTGATGTCGGTGGTGGTACCACCGATCTAAGCTTAATTGAAGCGAAGTTCGCAAACGATGAACTAAGCATAAATCGCATTGGCGTGGGCGACCACTTAATGCTTGGTGGTGACAACCTTGACCTTGCCCTCGCGCACCTCGCAGAGCAGCGTTTTAACCAAAGCAAAAAACTCAATGCGGCCAGTTTAACCAAACTTATTCAGCAAACGCGCAAAGCAAAAGAAAACTTACTCTCTGCCAACGCCCCAGAAGAAGTCAAAATCACCATGCTTGGCAGCGGGTCGAAACTACTCGGCGGCACAAAAAGCATCGGCTTAACCAAGCAAGAAGTGCATCAAATTGCGTTAGATGGCTTTTTCCCGCTGTCGCCGTTTGACGAAGTGCCAGACAAACGCCGCAGCGCCGTGGTGGAATTTGGCTTACCTTATGTGGCTGATCCTGCGGTGAGCAAGCACGTCGCGGAGTTTCTCACTCAGCATCAACAAGTGTCTCACGCCGCGTTAGCAAGTGACGACACCACAACACCTGCCATCCCAGTAGGGCTATTGCTCAACGGCGGGGTGTTTAATAGTGAATTGGTCACCGAGCGCATCACCAGCCTACTTGGCAATTGGCGAGGTTCTGATGTTACGGTGCTGGATAACCCGCACCCAGATTGGTCGGTTGCCCTGGGCGCGGTTGCGTTTGGTAAAGCACGCCGTGGCGCTCAGTTAAAAATTGGTGGCGGCGCGGCTCGTTCGTATTTCTTGCATTTACAAGAAAAGAACAAAATGGGCAAAGCCCTTTGTTTGCTCGCAAAAGGCACCGATGAAGGCAATGAAATTCGCTTAAGCGGCCGCCGTTTTTCGCTCACATTAGGCGAGCCAGTACGGTTTAACTTGCTGACTTCTACCCACGATCTGCTGACTCATAATACCGCCGCAAAAAACGGTGTTATGGTCGATGTCGACGCGGATCTGTTCGCCCCACTTCCTCCGTATATTTCGACCTTGGAAGGCGAGGAAAACATCGAATTACAAGCCAACCAGAAACAGCGCGTAGAAGTTCAACTGGCCTGTCAATTAACCGAGGTCGGCACACTTAAAATGGAGTGCGTTGCGGTTGAAGATGACAGCAAACGCTGGGCCTTAGAGTTTGAAGTTCGCAACCAACAAAGCGACGATAGTGAGCAAGTAGCGCTGCACCCTCGTTTAAGTGAATGTAAAGAGCTCATCACTAGCCTCTACAGCGGCAATAAGAAAAGTGCCGACAGTAAAGCGATCAAAACCTTAGCCAAAGATTTAGAGAAACGCCTTGGCAAACGAGACGAGTGGGACTTCACTACCCTGCGTCATCTGTTTGATAGCTTTTCTCAAGGTCGAAAACGTCGCCGCCGCTCAGAGCAGCACGAAAAAAACTGGCTCCGTTTAGCGGGCTTTGCCATGCGCCCAGGCTTTGGTGACCCAACCGACTCATGGCGTATGGAACAAATTTGGGGCTTATACCAGCAAGGTATTCAGTTTCAAAATCACCAAGGCTGGACAGATTGGTGGGTATTTTGGCGCCGCATTGCCGGGGGCTTGAGTCAAGAGCAGCAAGAAACCTTGCTGGCAGACATTGCTAAGCACCTGCATCCTGGCGCCATGAAAAATCCGAAATCAGCCAAAGAGGCACAAGATAGAGGCTATGAAGCCATGGTGCGTTTGTCGGCTTCGCTCGAACACCTTGAAGTTGAAGATAAAGTCTTACTTGCAAGTTGGTTTCTAAGCAAAGCAATCAATCATAACCAGTTTGAGCAGGCCCATTGGTGGGCACTTGGCAGGCTCGCGTCGCGTACGCCATTATATGGCAGCCAACACAGCGTGATCCCTCGTGAGCAAGCCGAACAATGGCTACCTAAGTTGCTAGAACAAAACTGGCAAAAAGAGCCCATGATAGCCTTTGCGACCGTGATGCTCTGCCGTAAAACCGGCGACCGTCTGTTTGATATTGCCGATGATTACCGCGAACAAGTCATCGCGAAGCTCAAACAGAGCAAAGTGCCAGACTCTTGGCTCTTTTTGGTTTCTGAAATTAAAGAGCTGTCGGAAAGTGAGTCTAAGCGCGTGTTTGGTGATGCACTGCCGCATGGATTAAGCCTAATCCATCACTGATCATCAAGCCAGCTTATCGAGTTCAAGCCGAAGTATTTACTTCGGCTTTTTTGCTTGCCAATTAATCAGTTAACCATATTCGCGGCATCAATACCTTCTCAATAACAAATCAAACTGGTAGCATATCATTTCCCAATTTATAAAATGATAACTATGAAAATTTCACCTAAATCCAGCGCCATTTGGTTAAGTCTAGTCTTTGTCGGAGTTTTATTTACGTTCGGTCAGAAAGATCAACGTGGCCTTGAGATCCCAGCGTGTGTCAGTGAACCAAGTGTTAATACCCATATTCACTTTTACGTGAGCAACACTGTTTTAGAAAGCTACACCAAATCAGTCATCGAGCAAGACCTAAACGAATCACTAGAAATCGCAAATAAGATCTTAGCGAACTCCTGCGTAGCTATGACACGAAGCCTCGCGGCAATAAAGTACATTGATTTAACTAAGCAAACCTTCAGCAACATAGGCCAATCTCACAAAACCTTACTCAATGTTGTGGGTAACAAGGAAATTGATGGCATTCGTGCCAAGCCTAATCACTACTACGGGTTAGTCATGGGAAAGAGTGACAACTATTTTCGAGATATTAACTATGACGAGCCTGAATTTGTCGGCGAAACAAATCCAAGCACCAACGCGCACTATTTTACCTTGAGCGCTGATGCCAGTTTACTCACTGTCGAGCATGAACTCGGCCACCTAGCGTGGGCACAGCACCACGAAAATAATGGCACGCTAACACGATGGTTAAACCAAGCTTATGCTGATCAACTTGATAAGGTTAAGCCATACGCTCGAGCATACAAGTGTGGTGATAGCGGCACGATCATGAGTTACGAGCCGAATACACTACTGGCGTACTCAAGCCCGGATATGACCTACCAAGGAGAAGCTTGCGGCGATGTCAACACCGCCGACAATGCGAGGCTACTTAGGGAATATGCCGCCCAACTACGCCAGAACCTCGCGCGCCATGCGATCAATGCTGAGAGCCCGCAGGGTTAGAACCAAAATCAGATTGATGATAGATATCGGCGAGGCTTTTAGGGCCTGGCTGTTGGTACCTGCGCCGCTTCGTCGGGACTTCAACCTTCGCCTCGGCTTGTACCGCTTGCTCATGCTCTTTGGCCGCCTGAGCAAATTCTGGATTAGATAAGGCTTCTTTGCGTAGACGGTTCACTCGCTCTAGTGTTTCCCACAACATTGTACACCTCCAGCTATTACTGTTTATACATACAGCATAATATGAATTAGCGCAGAGTCAAGAAAATAACTGGTTTAATATACAGTTATTTTCTTGCCATTTAGGTTTCAGGTATGGGAGATATCAATGACTCGGTTAAAATTTCAGCCCTAGTGCAGCAAGATCATGCCTTGCCTGCTGCGCATTAATAAACTGAATAGCGTGAAAATCTTCTGTTCTGGCACCTTCGACATTTGCCAGTACATCATCTAAAAATACCGACTCATTCGGGACAATGGCGCAACTTTTGGCTAAGTGCTGATAAATTTCAGGATCAGGTTTGAGTAACCCACATTCCGCCGAGACCACCGCCGCTTCAAAACGAGGCCAAAAGTCGTGCCGTTTTTTTAAGTACGCGACAATTTCGTGCACATTGTCGGTGAGTGCGTATAGATGGTATCCGGCTGACTTAAGATCGTCCATCAACGCCAAGGTCCCCTCAATGAGGCTTTGGCTAGCGGTGATATTAACGAAGAGATGATCGATTTCTTGCGGAGTAAAGTGCTGTTCGCGGCAAAAATGCGCTTTTGCCTGCTGTTCGCTGTAGTGGCCTTTGTTGAGTTCGCGCCAGATCTCACTTTGGAAAATGTTCGCCGCGAGGAGTTCGCTCCCCTCACCTGGGCCAAACGTTCGCCCAACGATATCTAGTGGTGCCCATTTCACCACGACATTACCGATATCAAATACAACATTTTTAATCGCCATTAACACGCCTCATTTTGCTGTTTTGATTATCTTACTGAGCCTAAAATACTATTTCTGCTCTAGGCGGCACAAAATCGCTAAAATTGACGACGATTAGACAAAACATAAATCGCTTGAGAATGCGTTGTCAGCTTAACGGGTAGCGGCGCAATTAACTCACCATCACATTCAAAATGCCAAGGGCGATCCGAGGTAATGGTTAAGCTCGGGCTAGTAAAATGATCAACTTGAGGGTGTTGATTGATACGGCCATTAAGCAAATACCTGAGCCCGGCAAGGCGCTGAAGAAAAGGCATATCGTTAATACACAGCACATTGAACGCGCCGTTACTCGCTGATGCCAAGGGCGCGAAGTCCATTCCTGCGCCGCCGTAGCGACCAATACAACTCATCAGCATCAGCGCTGGGGTTTCAACGCTTTTCTCGTCACATTGCAGGTTAAAGCGCACCGCTTGATAGCGGTATAAACAACTTAGCATGGTTAGGTAGTAACGTAATGAAAGCCCCGCAGCCTGGCCCATCTCCTCAAGTACCATGGTATCTAGCCCCATGCCGGCAATATTGATGAAAGCGTGAGACTGCGACCAGTCAGGGCCATACTTTGCCATGCCAACATCATGATGAACCCGCTGGGCATTGGCAAAAAATGTAAGCCAAGCTTTAGCCTTGGTGGGGACTTGATGAAAGCGCGCCCAGTCATTGCCCGAGCCCCAAGGCAAGACGCTAAGCGTAAACTCCTCAAGTGCGATACCGGATTCGAGTATGCCCTGCAGCACTTCATTGACACTGCCATCGCCGCCAACCGCCACAAACTGACGCTCGCCATTGAGCGCTAAGTCTCGGCAGATCTCAATCGCATGTTTACGATATTCGGTCATTTCAACACAAAAGCAGACACCTTGTGCTATTAGCTGTGCCTCGAGCCAAGGCCACTCACTTTTTGCTTTACCACCACCCGCCATCGGGTTTACTACAAAGCACCAACGCATAACCACCCATTGTTACAATTAGGTTAAAACACTCTAAAATGCCCGAAAAATCATTTAATTAAAACCACAAGCAGAATAAGAAGTGACCACTATCATGAAATTCGCATGTTCTCTTTTAAAATGCGCTCTATGCGTGTCACTTCGAAGTATTTTGTAAAAGGCTGCATGATTAGTTCGATTTTTTAGAAGCAGTTAATATTCCCTATAAATGCGCGCAGTAGTTCCGCGACCTGATTTATGTAAATAGGTATTATATCAATATGTTATATAAATCTGACTTGGAGACTTTACACGCATGTTTGGCAAAATAACCCATTACAGCAAGGGGTGGATGTTGGCTATCTTGCTCGCTTGTACCGCTGCAACAGCCGCCGCAAAACAACCGTTGTGGCACTTTGCTGCCCAAGATTCCATTTGGTCTTCCATTGTTATTGATAACGATATCGCGTTTTTTGGTAGTGACGATGGCTATATTTATGCGCTTGATACCAAAAAGCAGCAATTGCAATGGAAGTTTGAAACCACTGGGAAAGTACGCTCCAATGCTGCCATCAACTCAAAGTACGTCTATCTAAGCAGTGATGATGGCTATTTGTATGCGCTGGATAAGACAACGGGTAAGATGGCGTGGCAGTTTGACCTTCAAGATGGTGATGTCGCCAGGATCTTACCTAAAAATGCCCCGCCTTGGGCATTTGACTACGCGAAATCTTCTCCAAGATTAGTCGATAACCACCTATATATTGGTAGTGCGGACGGCCACCTCTATGCGATTAATGCCACCACAGGGCAGCAGCTTTGGCGTTATAAAACCGGCGGCATCATTCGCTCTACGCCTGCTTTCCATAATGGTTTGATTTTTGTTGGCTCTTGGGATGGTCATGTTTACGCGCTAGAGCAAAAGAGTGGCGCGTTAAAGTGGCGATTTACCACCGACGCCACCGTCACCTCAAACCCTGTCATTATTCAAGACACCTTAATTATCGGCTCGCGAGATACTTACATCTACGCGCTTGACCCGACAACGGGTGACAAGAAATGGCAGTATCGCTTCATTGATGGCTCTTGGGTCGAATCTTCAGCCATCGCAGCGCACCAAGAGAGCGCCTTCTACATTGGCAGCTCAGACTCAAAGAAGGTTCTTAAATTTGACCTAACAAGCGGACAGGTGCTCTGGAGTCGCCATACTTCAGGTTGGACTTGGGCGACGCCACTGCTTAATGATGGCGTCGTCTATATTGGTTCCACTGGCGCGAGCCAATATTGGACACCCGTTAGACCCGGATTTACCGCCTTCTCTGCCGACAAAGGCGAACCGTTATGGAATTATCAACCATCCATCGGCAAACACTATGTTCATGGCGGCGTATTCGGTACACCTGCGGTCGCAAACGACAAACTGTATGTGCCCGATCTGGATGGCAAGCTGTACGTCTATAAGATTTAGTTCACTATCCTTGCTCGCCTATAGCACTCCTGTAGGCGAACCTAGTCATTTTCTTGGGCTTGTTTGTTTTCTAACTGCGCTTCCAACCACCGAACAAAAGCGCGATAACGCGGCCGATTCTGCTGCCCTTTAGGGCAAACCAAATCATAGCCACGCCCAGAAAACACCCGCGCAAATGGCGCAACCAACTCCCCCTCCTGCAACGCTTTCTCCACCAACGACACACGCGCCATAGCGATCCCCATGCCGTTTTTCGCCGCACTCATCGCCATATCCGAATGATTAAACACATACACCCGCGTCAACACATCCAGGTCTTCCCACCCCTCCCCCTCTAATGCCTGTCCTTTGCTTGACTGTTCGGCCCCACCGTTAACCAATGCCTGTCCTTTTAGCCAGCGCTGCCACTCTGAGTTCGGCTCGCTAGATTCAAGTGATTCGGAGCAATGAATGAATGTTGCCTGAGCGAATTCAAATGCCTGTCCTTTAAAATGCTGTTGGTAGTAGGTTGGGCTGCAAACTGGAGTTAGGTATTCATCAAATAAGCGCTGGCTATACAATTCTGGGTGATTTCCATCGCTGTAATAGATGGCGAGATCAACGGGTTCGTGTTGAAAATCTAATCGGCTCGCTTTAACCCTCAGTTTTAAATTCAAGTTCGGATATTGGGACTGGAAACTTGGCAGTTTCGGCAATAGCCAACTCTGGGCAAATGTTGGCGCGGCGCCGATGTACAACTCGCCGCGTAGTTCATTAAATTTGATATCTTCGATTTCAGAAAAAATCACGTCAAACGAACTGGTTAACGCCTGCAATAAGCGCTCACCTTCAGCGGTTAGCTCTAACCTGCGCGTCATGCGTACAAACAAGGAAAAACCGAGCTGCTTTTCTAATACTTTGATCCTGTGACTCACAGCACCTTGAGTTATACAGAGTTCATCCGCTGCTTTAGTAAAACTCAGTAAACGCGCCGCGACGCTAAAGGTGTGCATATTCGCGAGCAGTAGCTGTTTTTTGTCCACGTTCTGTTTTCCTTACTCACTCTCATGGATTAAACAGTTTAATCCATAAGCGCGTTAAATTGGTTTGTTTCGGCTAAATAAATCGCTTTTAATAAAATTATCTTATCCATACAGAGAAAGCCCTATGAAAAAGAATTTAAAGATCACCGTGATTGGCGCAGGCTCTAGCTACACCCCCGAGCTCATTGAAGGCTTAATCAATCGTAAGCATGAGCTTCCTATCGGTGAGCTATGGTTGGTTGATATTGAAGATGGTAAAGAGAAAGTCGCCATCATCGGCGAACTCACCCGCCGAATGTTAGATAAAGCGGGCCTTTCGACGGTAAAACTGCACGTCACGTTAGACAGAAAACCAGCGCTAAAAGATGCGGATTTTGTTTGCTCCCAGTTTCGAGCAGGCTGCTTAGAGGGACGGATTCGCGATGAACGCATTTCACTGAAATACGGCATGATAGGTCAAGAAACTAACGGTTTGGGCGGCTTCGCCAATGCCTGCCGCACTATTCCGATTACGTTAGATATTTGCCGAGAAATGGAACAGTTATGCCCTGACGCATGGTTGTTAAACTTTACCAACCCATCCGGTATGGTGACGGAAGCGATATTAAAACACACCAATATAAAGGCCGTTGGGCTATGTAACGTGCCTGTGATTATGCAAAAAGGCATTGCGGAGATGCTTGAAGCAGCGGAGCAAGATGTGATCATGCAAGTTGCGGGACTCAATCATATGATCTGGGCGCGTCAGATCCTTCATGATGGCCAAGATAAACTTACCTGGGTCACCGAGCAGATGTTAGCGGGCAACGATAAATTGGTTCCTGCCAATATCCCTCCCTTTGAGTGGCCAAAAGCCTTGCTTAATAACATGGGGATGATCCCGTGTGCTTACCTTCGCTACTACTACACTAGCCAAGACATTATGGCTCAAGAGGAGCAAGAAGCAGCCGGTGAAGGTACTCGGGGAGAAGTCGTTAAAGCGATGGAAAAACGTCTCTTTGACATCTACCGCAACCCAGAACTTAACCAAAAACCAAAAGAGCTCGAAAAGCGCGGCGGCCAGTATTACTCCGAAGCCGCGTGTGAGTTAATGAGCTCAATTTTTAACGATAAACGCACCATCATGCACGTCAACACCCGCAATAATGGGGCGATTAATGGCCTTCCTGATGAATGCGCGGTCGAGGTAAGCTCTGTGATCACCAAATCTGGCCCACTTCCACTCAATGTGGCGCCGTTTCCAAGTGACACGCTACGGCTGATCCAGTTAATGAAAGAATTTGAGACCCTCACGGTTGAAGCGGCGATCACCGGTGACATCAATACCGCACATCGGGCATTAATTTTAAATCCATTAGTTAATACAGGCACGATACTCGAGCAAGCGCTGCATGAAACCGTTGCTGAGAACTTAGACTATATGCCACAGTTTAAACATATGCTGAAATAATTCTGTCAGCACCGAGCGCGATTTGCGCTCGGTAAGTCTATTTTTCCTATTTACTTAGCCCCCCTCTTGATGACGCTAACTATTTGCTTAGATTAATATTATGTTCAATCCAGCCAATTCACTATACACCCTCACAAAACCAACGGATATGAACTAGTATTAACAAAGGTGTAATGATATTTAACACAACTATAACGGTTGACTCATCATGTTTGATTTCAATAAAAAGCAGCTACAAGAAAAACAAGAAACCATCAACGAATTACAATCGATTCTTGATTCAATTCACCGCTGTATCGCAACCATTGAATTTGATGTTAAAGGCAATATTTTAGATGCCAATGACCACTTTCTCGCTGTTGCGGGCTACCAAAAACAAGAAGTCGTTGGCAAGCATCACTCTGCCATGTGCTTTGACTCCTATACTAAGAGTCCGGAATACCGCCAGTTTTGGAGTAAGCTTGCGCACGGAGAAATGATAAAAGGCACCTTTGAGCGGAAAAATAAACAAGGTGATGTGCTTTGGTTGGAAGCGACCTATTTTCCAATTACCCAAAATGGCAAAGTGGTAAAAGTAATGAAGTTTGCCAGTGATGTCACGTTAGCCACTCAAGAAGCGATGGATAAAGACAGCATTCTTGCGGCGCTAGATAAATCGCAAGCGACTATCGAATTTACTCCAGATGGAAACATACTAACCGCCAACAAGAATTTTCTGGCTACCGTGGGTTATAGCCTGGCTCAAATTCAAGGCCAGCATCACCACATGTTTTGTGATGACCAATTCTATAATGAAAACCCAACCTTTTGGAAAGATCTTGCTAAAGGGCAGTTCAAGTCTGGGCAATTTGCCAGGAAAAACAGTTACGGCGAAGTGATCTGGTTAGAAGCGACTTATAACCCTATTTTCGATGCGAGTGGTAAGGTTATTAAGGTGATCAAATTTGCGACTGACATCACCGAGCGAATTAAACGCAATGAGGCCGTAGCCCAAGCCGCTGACGTTGCTTACACTACCTCGATAGAAACTGCTCAAATCGCTAAGCAAGGTTCAGCGTCATTAAACGAATCGGTTAGCGTATCAACTAATATAGCGCAACAAGTTGAAGTGACCTCTGAACAAATTCAACAACTTAACACCAAGTCTCAGAGCATCGAGGCCATTGTTTCGACCATAAAAGAGATCGCCGATCAAACGAATTTATTGGCGTTAAATGCGGCCATTGAAGCGGCCCGTGCAGGCGAGCAAGGCCGTGGGTTTGCCGTCGTGGCCGACGAGGTCAGGCAACTAGCCTCTCGCACAGCTCAGTCCACCAATGAAATAGCCGCCGTCGTTAGCGAGAATAGAACCCTCACTGATGCCGTAACACACAGCATGGTGGAAGTGGCAGAGATCACCGATATCGGCTTACGAAAAATAGCTGAAGTTGCCTCGGTAATGGATGAAATACAAGCTGGCGCCGAAAACGTATCGCAAACAGTCATGAACTTATCAGACAACTAGACTATAAGCTCATTCGTAAATAAGGACAGGCATTTAGATAACGAGCCTTTAGCTCAATGCCTGTCCTTAACGCTAGCGCCCTACTCCAGTTACGCGGGCAGCATTTTCATTTCTCCAGCCACGATCTCGGCTTCTGGCCCGAGTATGACCTGAACATTTTTGTCATTCAGCTTTACCACACCCATGGCGCCAAGATCCTTTAATGTTTTCTCATCGACTTTTGCCATATTGAGAACCGTCAGGCGCAAGCGAGTAATGCACGCATCGATATGCTCAAGATTCTCTTTACCGCCCAATGCCTGCATGTACTGGGCTGCCAGCTTGGCTTTATCTCCTAAGGCGCTAAAGTTGGCGGTATCTTCTTCATCTTCACGGCCTGGAGTTTTTAAATCCAGCTTGATGATCGCCAACCTAAATACACAGTAGTACACCACCGCAAAACAGAGGCCTTGTACCACTAACATGTAGGGTTTGTTCGCCAAAGGTAAATTCATCGATAAGAAGAAGTCAACCAAGCCACCGCTAAACGTAAAGCCTGCCGTCCATTGGAACGATGCGGCGATATACATGGAAAGCGCCGTTAACGCTGCGTGAATCACAAACAAAACCGGCGCGACAAACATAAAGGCAAATTCAATTGGTTCAGTCACGCCAGTAACGATAGCGGTACCGCCTGCCGCCAGCATAATGGAACCCACTTTGGCGCGATTTTCTGGTTTCGCACAGTGATAAATAGCAAGCCCAGCGGCAGGCAAGCCATAGCCCATTACGGGAAAGAAACCTGCCATGTAACGACCCGTTACCCCAAGCTCGCCATTGTTCGACCAGAAATTGAAGATATCATTAATACCCGCAAGATCAGCCCAGAACACTTGGTTGAGCGCATGATGCAAACCTAAAGGGATCAATAAACGGTTAAAGAATCCATATAGACCCGCGCCTGTCGCACCTAAGTCGATAAAACTCTTACCAAAATCGACGAGACCAACGTACACCACTGGCCAGATAAGAATCAGTAAAAATGATAATGCCAACGCCGCCACAGAAGTAATGATGGGCACAAATCGACGTCCGCCAAAGAAAGCGAACACGGGCGGGAACTGTATTTTATGGAAAAAGTTATACAGTTCTCCGGCAATAATACCAATTAAGATCCCAGTAAATGCGTTAACCACTGCGCCGTAAGCGACGATGGTCTCTCGGCTCATGTCTGCAACTGCGGTACCGGTTAAGCGAGAAACGACCTCCGGATCAGAGACCAAGGTTTGCACAATAAACAGGCCAATTAACCCCGCAAGGCTCGCAGCGCCGTTATTATCCTTGGCAATACCAAACGCCACTCCAACCGCGAATAACCAAGCTTGGTTATCCATAATGGCTTTACCTGCGTAGATCAAAAATGAGGCTAAGGCATTGCCTCCCCCACCCCATGTTGGGTCGAGCGCATAACCAATGCCTAACATCAATCCGCCAGCTGGCAACACCGCTATCGGCACCATCAGCGACTTACCGACTTTTTGTAAGTAACCTAATATATTCACACTTCACTCCTAAATTCCGTTTATTAACTTCTGGTTTAGGATAAGCAAAGCATGATTAAGCCAACTATTTGCTTAGATTAATATTACTTAATGAATCCGTTACTTTGGTAATATGTAGTGACATTGAAGCCATTAACTTACCCCGTCATTTAACGTGAGTTTCAGCCTCAACATATCTTTGTGCTGGATCCCATCTTCAAAGATAGGCGCATTATAGTGAGTTAGGAAAAAGTCTTTTCTCACCGACTCAACCCGAAAGCCTAGTCGTTGATAAAAGGTTAGTTGATAGCCGAATGTTCCTGTACCCAATAGCACTGTATTTACTGACTTGGCTTTCAGCTGCGCTAAAGTAAATTTCAGCAGTTGGCTACCTATCCCCATTCCTTGCTTATTTGGTAGCACCGCAATGTTAAATATCTCAGCTTCTCCCTGTTTATCTAGCTTCGCAATGCATACCGCTACAATTTGTTGGTCTTCATAAGCGACAAAGCAGCATGCATCGAACAAATACCGTTCGATACAAGCTTGCGAGGGATCGGCTTCTAATAACAAAGGCAGAGGTGCCAAAGCTGGGTCAATTTGCTTGAACTCGAGTTTGTTCTCAATCAACGCTTTACTCCGTCATATCGAGTTTTACTGTACACCACAGTATCACTTAACTCGCCAGTACAGGCCCTGCGATGGTTAGCAAAAATCCCATCTTGCTGATAACCATTCCGCTCTGCCACTGCGCGACTTTTGTCATTACTTACGTCGGCGCAAATTTCTAGGCGATTCGCGTCAAGCTCGTTAAAGGCATACTGCTCGACCAATTTTACCGCGTCAGTTACATAGCCTTTACCGACTTCACTACTTCTTAACCAATAGCCTATCTCAAAATAAGGGACGGCTTTATCGCGTATAATTAAGCCCACCGCTCCGATAAATCGCTTACTGGCTCTGTCATAAATCGAAAAACGCAGTTCATTTTCAAAATTGGCAAAATTATCCATGGCTTCCTGAGTGTTTTTCTCCGACTCTTCCTCTGTCAGCGAGTAAGGCACCCAAGGCAAGTAAACCGCCAACTCTTGCTGGCTCTCCCGAATCGCCTCTAGCATCTCAGGCGCTCTCTCTAACGAAGGCGGCAACAATTTAATCCGTTCATTTTTCAACATACCTACTCCCCAACCAATGCCTGTCCTTTGTTTTGCTTGCTTTGTTTTGCTTGTTTTGATGCTTCGCTTTAACCAATGCCTGTCCTTATCATTGCCGAGAAGCATGCAACGAGGACAAACATTTAAGTAACTTATATTGCCATCAGTTTCATAAAATCGCTACTAATGTCGACATTCGCCCAATTGCCTGAGCATACATACAGTAATTGCGCTATGCTTTACCCAAACAAACCAATAAGCATCAAGATGACTATTCCGCGTAATCAACAGATCTGTTTAGAAAGCACCCGCACCTACCATTGCACAACTCGCTGTGTAAGGCGCGGCTTTCTCTGTGGCTTCGATGAACACACGCAAACTGACTACGAGCACCGACGCCAATGGATAGAAAACCGCTTATGGCAAGTTGCCAGCGCTTACTGCATCAAAATCTGCTCTTACGCTATTATGCATAACCACTATCACGTTGTGATTTATGTCGATAAAGAGCAAGCGCTTCAATTATCAGACATACAAGTTATTGAACAATGGGGAAAAATTCATTGCATTTCGCCGCTGATGAAAAAAGCTCATCGACAGGGGTTGCTTAACAAAGCTGAAGAGATACAAGTTCAAGCAACGATTAAAGAATGGCGTGAACGTTTATACGCGATAGACTCGTTTATGAAAGACATCAATTGGTATATTGCAAAACGATCGAACAAAGAAGATGGTTGTACTGGCCACTTTTGGGATGGGCGTTATAAAAGCCAAGCGTTACTTGACGATAAAGGGCTCCTCAGTGCAATGACATACGTTGACCTAAATCCTATCCGAGCTGGTATTGCAGACACTCCGGAAAACTCTCAGCATACCTCTATCAAAGAAAGACTCCGTTCGCGACTTAAAGCTAGCCTTCTACGGCCTTGCTTTCATCCATTCCTTAATGAAATCAAAGCGAAACAAAGTCCTTATATCCCATTGAGTTTTGAAGACTACCTTGAATTAGTCGATTGGACTGGCAGACAAATTCGGTCAGGAAAACCCGGGTATATAAGCAGTAACACCCTACCTATTTTAGAACGGCTAAACCTAACATCAAGCGACTGGCTTAATGTCACTTCCAACCTAGAGCGACCAAGAGCAATCATGGTTGGTTCAACAGAAAAGGTCAAAGCCCTCAATACAAAGGTCGGCAGAAAACAAATATCTGGGTTCCGATTACCAGACTAAAGAACTCCAAACAGCTAACGGGCTTTATCATTCTCTATCGATAAGGGCTTTACCCATCTATACTCGAGAAAATCCTAGATAAGTGACGTGAAAACGCGTCAGCATTCCTTCAAAGCACTCCCTAACACATGACTAGCTAAAACACGGCAAAGCTATCAGGCGTTTATTGCGAAAAGACTGTCCTTTATCAAAACGCGGAAGCGCGTTAAGCGACGCAGCGCTCAAACGACTGTCCTTAAAATGAAAGAAAAGCATCTGCTGGGAGGTGCCTGTTCTTAGGTTACCTGTCCTTAGGTTACCTGTCCTTAGGTTACCTGTCCTTAGGTTACCTGTCCTTAGGTTAGGAGCGGTTGCCGATTTTTACGGTGCCTTTGGTGCTGAACCAGAGGGCTTCTTTTCGGCGGCGGCCGATTAGGATTGGGCCGTCGTCGAAGAAAAGGAAGTTTTTCCAGTTGCGTTTGAAGACTGACCACTTAGTTTCGATTACGTTATATTTTTCGTAGCAGAAGTAAACGGTCACGTCATCTTGCCAGTCGATGTGTTCTAACACTTCTGCTGGTAGGGCATCTTCATCAGACTCCCACTCTTGCATCCAGTCGACTTCATGTAGCCAGTTACTGGTTTTTGATGGCCAATCCTGGTTGCTAAAGCGTTCGGCATCAGGGCTTTGAGCGCTGATATTCTCTTGCCATAGCTGAGATGCGCGTAGCTGGCTCATTGGCTTTAGCTGGGCCAAATCTTGTTCAGACATTGGCATCGATTTATGGGTGAAGATCCATTTTCTTGGGTATTCATCCAAAGGCAAATATGACATGGGTGTTCCTCAAATAAATAATTCGCCGCTATCGGCAAAGACGATATAGCGACGTTTACGCTTTCCAGTTTGGGTTGAGCAATGACATTAAATTGTGGTCGCGCCACTCTCCATTGATCAACAAATAATCTTTCGCGAATCCCTCTGGTAAAAATCCAGCGGATTCTAACACTCGCTCGCTACGTAGGTTACTTGGTATATAGGCGGCCATGATCCGATGTAAATTCTGCTCTTTAAACATCCACTCACAAGCGACTTTAAGGGCTTTTTTCATGGTGCCTCGACCTTGGCAATTCGCATCCATGGAATAGCCAACGTTGCAGGCGTGAAAAGGGTGACGAGAAATATTACTAAACGAGACGGTGCCCAGCATTTCGCCGCTAGATTCATCGATAATTAGTAAGTAATACGCCAGCGCCATGCGATGTAACTCATGCAGTTTTACCAGGCGCTGCGCCCAGCCAGAAACTTCAAAAAACGCCTCTTCACGAATAGGCTCCCACGGCCTTAAATGCTCGCGGTTGGCAACAAAGTACGCCGCGATCATCGAAGCATCTTCTGGGGTGGCGGTTCTCACGCGTAAGCCGTGTTGGCGGATATTGACATAATACATGGTACTAACCTAGGACTTTCTTATCCCATAATCGCGCAGCTTATTAGCGATGGATGTATGTGAAACATTAAGACGCTTCGCTAACTTCCGGCTCGACGGAAACGACTGGTATAAGTGTTGCAGAATCTGGGTCTCATACTGCTTCATTATTTCATCTAACGAGCCATCAATATTCAACCCAACCTGAGCGGTTGTTTCCTCAACCGTCGGCAACGAGAAGTGCTGATACTCTAGTTGATTGTCCGTTACCTGAGTCATGGCACGCAACACCATGTTGTCTAACTGACGGATGTTACCTGGCCACGGATACAAAGTTAACTTCTCGATCACCTCTTCAGAGATGCTTGGCTTACTTATGCCTAACTGCTGGGCATACTTGGCGACAAATAGATCCAGTAAGGGCGCGACATCGCTGCTGCGCTCTTTAAGCGATGGAATATGCAGATTGAGCACGTTTAAGCGGTAATAGAGATCTTCTCTAAACTGACCCGTTTCTGTTAACTGGGCTAATTTTTGCTTGGTGGCCGCAATCACCCGCACATCGACGTGCATCTCTTTCTCTTCGCCAACACGGCGGAAGGTGCCATCTTGTAAGAAGCGCAACAATTTGATCTGCAGGTGCGGGCTCATCTCACCGATTTCGTCTAAGAATACCGTTCCACCATCGGCTTGTTCAAAGATACCGACATGGCCATTTTGATTATTAAATGCCCCGGCAGCATGACCAAACAGTTCCGTTTCTGCCACGTCGTCTGGCATCGAGGCGCAACTTAGTACCAAAAACGGTTCGCTCGCGCGCTCACTGCGGCTGTGACACGCCCTTGCGAGCATCTCTTTGCCGGTTCCGGTATCACCTTCAATCAGTAACGGCTGGCTCATCATCGCCAGTTTTTTGGCTTGACTGATCAGGGCTTTGTGTTTGCTCGAGCTCCCAACAAAGTGCTCAAAGCCAAGGCTATTTTGTTCCGAAAGAAATTGCCCTAACACCACATGAGCTTGATTGGATTTTAACGTAACAACCGCGCTTGCCAGCACCGTATCATTTGATTCGCCAGTGATGTAAACCGGCATGATTTCGAGCGCATAATCTAAGCCATTAATCACCACGTTATCTCGAAAGCGCGCTTTGCTTTCATCTAACCATTTAGCGAAACTGAGTTGAGGGATAAGGTGGCCGACTTGCTCATCGATAATGCTTTCGCCAAACGCGCTAAATAAGTCCATGGCGGCGTGGTTAGCAACGTCAATAGTGCCTTTTAGGCTAACAGATAACACGGGATCTGGCAGGTTAGCGAGCAGTGCCATCAATTCTGTGCTGTGGCGCTCACTCGGCATAAATTGAATTTTACGCACATCGGTAACACCACTAATAAGGCGAATTTGCGCCATCAGCTCTCGAAAGGCATCAAACTCAATTTCAGGACAATTGAGGTAGATGATGCCACGTCGGTCAATTTCAATGCCACGCAAATCGATTTGCTTGGAGGCCAAAATGTCGAGCAGTTCGCGGGTTAAACCAAGTCTGTCTTCACATAAAACTTCAAGGCGCACAGTGTTATCCGTCAAGGTGTCAGGAAAAGTTGACACTAAGTCTGAAACAAGCGCTTAGTACAGTCAAGAAGTCTCGTGCAATAACAGCGTACCGCTCTGACTGACTGGTGTTTATTTAGCCTAGTCGACCTGTTTATTACTGCGCAGCGTTTGGATAATGGCAGAGCGCACCTCTTTTAGCTGGATACCTTTTCTCTCTTGCCAAGCTACAGGGCGCATTAACGCCGCAGCCTTGATCCCAAGACGCGCAGTTAAAATACCAACACCGAGCCCTTGCGCCGCGCGCGTGGAGACTTTGCCCGCTAAGTCCATCGACAGCAGATCCATACTTGCATCTGCCACTAGTTCACTCGCTCCAGCAGCGGCCATATTAACCAGTACTAATTTAAACAGTTTGATCCGAGACCAGTAGCCAAGCTCTATGCCGTAAACCGAAGAGAGCTGTTCAATCAACTTGAAATTACGCCAGGCGACCAGCAGCATATCCACCAGCGCTAACGGACTTATCGCGACCAGTAGCGCCGATTCACTGGCAGATTTTGCAATTAACTTTTTGCACTGCTCGTCTTGGCTTGCGACCACAAAACTGTCGTACATCTGCATCACTTCTTGGTCGCTGTGACTGCTATTGATCGCGTTACTCCAACGTTCAAACCCCGGATGCTCGGGCGCGATGCCACTTTGCGCCGCCAATTGCTGGCAAAACGGCTTCGCTTTGCCTAAATCATCCAGTTCATACAATTGCTGGGCCTGCTCTTGGGTAGAAAATCGCCGTTTAAGTTGACGTAATTTCCAGAGCTCACGGCCAATACCGCCAATGCCTAGGCCAGAAAGCGCCGCGACAAATCCCGCCCAGCCTAAGCTAAGCCAATCTTGGCTAGATATGGCGGTGACCACTGAATCTATCGCCTGCCAGGCCACTAAGCCCGAAAAAGCCGTTAGCATAGTGCCAAACACAGCGCGGCGCGTACCCGTAGGGCGAATGACTTTTTCAAGGGCGGCTTCCGGCTCTGGGTCTGGCTCTGGGGCCGTTGGCACAAATTTCGCCTGCGCTTCAAACTGCTGGCCAACATTGAGCTCCGACTGGGCGTCGAGGTCTTGTTGTAATGGCGAGTCAAACACTTGCTTGGTTTTATAATCACTCATTTTAGTTTGTCTCCAATAAGAAACTGCAGCGCTTTGTCCATCCGAATATGGCCGCATGGGGTGTTCGCTTCTTGCGGCATCGGTTTAAAACTATGAAACTCAAATTGACTGTGTTGCCAATAATCGGCCTTAGGCAATTTCGCGGGAACATCGCCAGGATAAAGGGTAATGGCTTGATTATCTTCCATCACACCTTGAATCGCGGGTTGGGTGCTATTGCCTGTGGTAACAAACCCCGCTTGCGTCGCGTTGACCGATGCCAACGTCATGCAGTTCATTTCGATATTTTCATAAGCGGTATGCTGCCATGCCGGATGGATCATCTGCTTGAGCAGCGAGGTTAAGTTTGGGTGCTGATCCGGTGTCACGTGATCGGCTTTGGTCGCCGCAAACAAGACTTTATCTATCTTGGCAGAAAATAGCCTGCTAAACAGGTTACTGCGGCCATACTTAAAGCTCTTTAATAACTGCTCGATTGCACTTTGCATATCATGAAAAGAGTCGTGACCGGCATTAAGCGGCTGTAAGCAATCCACCAGCACGATCTGCCGGTCAAAAGTCGAGAAATGCTCTTTGTAAAAGCGTTTAACTACTTTCGATTGATACTCTTGA
>Ga0070725_10000784_pt1 | contig 19908 bp, 23 predicted proteins | sample tdDd002_FD_69781 | JGI IMG/M metagenome (GOLD analysis project Ga0070725, IMG submission 69781) | Marine sediment microbial communities from the Atlantic coast under amendment with organic carbon and nitrate - tdDd00.2 | ecosystem: Environmental > Aquatic > Marine > Coastal > Sediment | place... | reverse complement strand
TGATGCATTGCTTCTCAGGAAGCGCTGAGTTAGCAAAACAATATGTAAAACTTGGAGCATATATTTCTATAGCAGGTCCTATTACTTTTAAGAATGCACGGAAAACTGTTGAAGTTGTCGAAGCGATACCTTTAGAACGATTGATGATAGAAACGGATTCACCTTATTTAACGCCTATGCCTTATCGCGGTAAACGCAACGAATCAAGTTATGTACACTATGTAGCAGAGCGCATTGCAGATATTAAGAAATGCTCAATAGAAGAGGTTGGTAATCAAACCTTTAAAAATGCAAAAGAGTTCTTTAGAATATAGGATACAAAAGGAGGTTTACCCATGCTTCAGAATGAGAAGTCTAAATGGTTGCCAGATTTTAAAATGATGCAACTATTGGTCGTTTTATTGCTGATTAGTGTTGTAAGCTTATTTTCAGCTAAGATGTTAATGACAAAAACAGTTTATGTTGTAGATAAAAATAGAGACATTGAAGCTGTGACTATGAAACGTAACGTAAAAGGATTGTTGAATAAGTTAGATATTGTATTAGAAGAAGCGGATAAAATAAGCCCTGATCTGAAAACATCTTTAAAAGATGGAATGACAATAACCATTGATCGTGCTTTTCCTGTTAATGTCGAGCTCGATGGTGTTATTCAAAAATGTATGACAACTCAAAACCGTGTAGACTCTGTTCTTGATGAGATGGGTGTGACATTGGGAGAACTTGATGTTGTTGTTCCTTCTTTAGATAAGGAAATATTAGAAAATGGACTTATTCGTATTACTCGAATAGAAATGAAAGAGGCTACTACTCACCAACAAGTTGAATTTAAAACGATTGTAAAATTAGACTCAAAATTGAAACCTGGTCAGGAAGTCGTGGATTCTGAGGGCGTTGTGGGTCAAAAGAGTGTTCAGAGTAAACACGTATTTGAAGACGGTAAAGAAGTTAAATATATGGTTTTAAATGAAAACGTTGAGTCAGAGCCCGTAGATCGAATTGTTCGTAGAGGAGCTGAAATATTACTTGTTACTAAACAAGGTAAACCTTATCGGTGTTCATCTATTATAACAATGAAAGCGAGTGCGTATGATTTGTCGTTTGAAAGTTGCGGCAAATATCCAGATCATCCTTTGTATGGTATAACACGAAGTGGAACCCATGCTCGACCTGGTGTTGTAGCAGTAGATCCCAGAGTTGTAAAATTGGGTTCTAAGTTGTTTGTAGAATCTCTGGACCGTACACAAGATTATGGCTTTGCTTCGGCAGAAGATACAGGTGGTGCCATAAAAGGGCATCGGATAGATTTATTTATAGGAAATAATAGAGAAGCTTATCGTTATGGTATGCGTTATGTTAAAGTATATGTATTAGAAGAAACCATTGATGAGTCTTTGATTGTTGGTTATGGATATTAAGAGAATGTTGTATAATAAATTGAGTGAATCGATTATTTAGACCGGTTATTAGCCGGTCTTTAGACTGTCGATAAATGAGCTTATAATGAGAGGAAATACGTGTGAAAATAAAAGAAGTTATTGTAGTTGAAGGCAGAGATGATCTTGATGCCGTTAAAAAAGCAGTTGATGCCGAAATTATTATTACCCATGGATTTGGTATATCAGAAAAGACCTTTCAGTTAATTAAGGTTGCAGCTCGAAAAAAAGGAGTTATTATATTAACAGATCCAGATCATGCAGGTGAGAGTATACGAAATCGTATTGACGAACGCATAAAAGGGTGTAAACATGCCTACTTGATTAGAGAAGATGCATATAGTAAAGGCGATATTGGTGTCGAAAATGCAAGACCAGAAGTCATTAGAGAAGCACTCTCAAAAGCACAATGTACTTATGAAGATACACAGAGTTTGTTTACGAAAGATGATTTGGTACAGTGTGATTTGATTGGCACACCTAATTCGACCGAACGTAGACAAGCTATGGGTAAGCTACTTGGCATAGGATATGCTAATGGAAAACAATTTTTAAGTCGATTAAACAGATTTGGAATAACAAGAGAGCAGTTTGCATACGCGCTCCAAAAGATAGAAAAGAGGAGGGATTAAATGAGTTCCTTAAGTTCACCACGCGTGGTAAAAGAAATTATAGAGAAGCATCAGTTTAAATTTTCAAAAGGATTAGGACAAAATTTTCTAATAGATGATAACATCTTAGACAAAATTGTTGAAGGTGCAGACATTACAGAAAATGATGTAGTTATAGAAGTTGGACCAGGGATAGGTACTTTAACTCAACATATTGCAGAAACAGCTAAGAAGGTTGTTGCTATAGAAATAGATGACCGACTTATTCCAATATTGAAAGAAACCCTAGGTGAGTATGACAACATAGAAGTTGTTCATGGTGATGTATTAAAAGTAGATTTAAAAACCTTAATAAAAGAACATTTTGGAGATCAGAAACCTAAGGTTGTTGCAAACTTACCATACTATGTGACAACACCTATTATTATGCGCTTTTTAGAGGAATCTATACCGGTATCGGATTTGGTTGTTATGATTCAGAAAGAAGTAGCTGATCGTATGGTTTCTGAGTCAAATTGTAAAGCGTATGGTGCTTTGTCTGTTGCAGTACAGTATTACTGCAAACCTATGGTTGTAACAAAGGTTCCACCAAGCGTATTTATACCTCAACCTAAAGTTGAATCTACAGTTATACGTTTACAAGTAAGAGAGGAACCAGCTGTTACTGTAGAAAACACTAAAATATTCTTTAATACAGTTAAATCTGGTTTTGGCAAGCGTCGTAAAACCCTTTTAAATGCGTTGTCATCGGGTAACTTAGGACTTGGTAAAGAACAAGTCAAAGAGGCATTAGAGCAAGCAGGAATAGACCCTAAAAGAAGAGCGGAAAGTTTAGATATAGAGGAATTTGCAGTATTAGCAAATGCACTTCACAGCATAAAACAACAAAACTAAAGGGGATTGGATCATGAGAAGATGGAATGGATTGCTAATCGGATTGCTTATTGTAATTTTTGCAATGTCAGGATGTACTACTAAAGTTCAACCTATGGAACAATTTAATATGGATATGGACTACTATTATGGAACAAGTGAAAACAATGTTTTTACTAATGATTTTGTTAACATTTCAATTGATACGCCAGAAGACTGGCATGTTATTGAAGATCAAATGAAACAACAAATGTTGCTTATGGCTGAACAAGTATTGGGTGAAGATCCAGAAGCATATGAAAATATAAAGCTTGAAGATGTAAGGGTTTATAACTTACTGTTTTTATTCAAGTATCCTGTGGAAACCCAAGACAAATTTAATCCAAGTTTGTTAACCATTGTAGAACGTCTACCTGAAGAGGGCATTGAAAGTGAAGAGGCATACTTAAACGCAAGTAAAGAACTCATGTCAACCAATGAACTACCTATGGGTTTTGAGTATGCATTCGAAGAAACTTACAATAAAGAAGTCATATCGGGTAAAGAGTTTACAGTCATGCAAGTGGCTTTGAAAACGTCTGTTACAGATTTAAATCAGAAATTTTTTGTACACAAGTTAGACGATAAAGTCCTAAGTTTTATTATTTCTTACTCAACAGAAGCTGAAGAAGAGGAATTAATGAATATTATTAAGACATTAACATTTAAATAAATGAATTTAATAATAAAAAGAACTAAAACCCTAGGTTAGCTAGCGTTTTAGTTCTTTTTTGTAATCTAAATAAACGTTGAGTAAGGGTAAATAATTTAAAATACCATTACTTGCACGATGGATTTTAAAGCGATCATCCATAGCTTTGTATGGGATGGATTTTCGAGCTCCTTGTCTACTCTCTGAAAAATAAACTTCTAAATCTTCATAAGGTAATAAAAAATAAGCATCACAAAATTTAAAATGGACAATCAGAAAAGCCATGCCACCTTGTTCTGTTATATCCTTCATGTATTCCATTTGATGTTCATGAATGTTACTTAATGGAATACTTTTTAAATTGGTTTCTTTAGCATCAAAAACAATACCGAGTCCCTGAACAAGCCCATGAAAATCTACAGTAGACCTCTTTTCAAAAAAACCTTTACAGATGAGTCCCTCTTTATTGATTTCGACTACTTTAATAGGAGTCGAAACTTTATCAATACGCCCTAATTTATGTTTACGGTAATATTCATTTGATAAAAGAATCAAATCCTCAAGTGCATCACCACGATGCCCTGAACTACGCCATGCTGTCATATGACCTCCATTTAATCTAATTCACTATAAAAAACTCTGAAAGGAGTCTTTTTTATTATACATCATATTTCAGAAGTGCTAAATATGGTACAGATATCTGCATAATGAATGTTTGTAAATAGGACTTTCAAAGCATTGTGTATAAAAATGTGGATTAAAATAAAAGTATTCAACATGTAAGTGAAGAATGGAGTAAAATAAAGAGGTACAGGTCTGTGGACAAACAAATTGTTATCCACATTACCCACACATATATGTTATTGTGAGTCTCATTACATGACAAAGATTAATTGATTGAAAAATTGAAATAAGGATATGTATAAAAGGAATTAAGTTTCTTCATTTGCTGAGAATAGAATGATCTTTTTAATATGATTAGGGATTATTCTAGTTGACAAGTAAAAAAAGATGTTCTACAATAAAGCCACACCCCCTGCGGAGGGGGCTGAGGATGGAGGTTAAAGAAATGAAAATAAAAGTGACAGATAAAGCAAACGAAGAAATTCAAAAATCGATGTCTCAAAAAACATCCGATGTTCGTATTTTAGTGAAAGGTTTTGGTTGAGGTGGACCTGTGTTTGGTATTGCTCTGGACGAGCAAAAAGAAAATGATTACACAATTACTATCGGCAAACAAAATTTTGTTGTAGAAAATGAATTGATAGATGTTTATAAAGGTTTTGAAATTGATTTCCAAGACAGCTGGTACTCTAAAGGGTTCAATGTTAAAGCAACCTATGGTGGATCATCCTGTTAAGGAATATTTAATCAGGAGGTTATTATGAGTAAAAATGTTGTAGTATATACTTCAAATACGTGTGGATATTGTCACGCGGCTAAAGACTATTTAAATGAAATTGGTGTTCCTTTTACTGAAAAAAACGTGAGTACCGATACTCAGGCCCGTAAAGAACTTATGAGTCAAGGATTTATGGGTGTTCCGGTTATCTTTGTTGACGAAGAGGTTATTCAAGGATTTGATAAAGGAAAACTTGAGGAATTGCTAAAGTAAAATATTTATAAGATAACCCACTGAAAATTATTCAGTGGGTTTTTGTTTGAATTATATGATTTCATCCTCAATACCTACGGTGTCGAGAATTTCGATAATTTTTTTATCATATTCAATAAGGCCTTCTTCTTTCATTTTAATTAATTCGCGGGAAAGAGATGGACGTTGGATCCCCATATGTTCTGCCATTGCCTTGCGGCTTAGAGGAATATGAAGTTTGGTTGTCTTTTGTGCCTTGTACTCCTTAATAAGAAAAGTGCAGATCTTTTGTCGTATAGAATCACTAGACAGTACTTTTACTTTACGATTGAGCATTAAGAGTTTATTTGATAAAAGAGAAAGAAAGTTCTCTAATAGAATGGGATGATGCATAAGTCCATGTACGATATTTTCTTTATTGATAAACATAACGGTTGTTTTTTCTGCAGCAGTCACAGATACAGGGTATTTATGTTGTTTTGAAAAGAGAATAGCTTCACCAAAAATTTGCCCTGGTAATACTTGTGTTAAAGTAAGTACTTTACCTGAAGGATATATACTCTGAAGTTCTACTTTGCCGGATATGATAATACCAAGATTATCACAGTCGTCTCCTTCAAAAGCGACCATTGAGTCTCGTGTATACTCTACAAGTCTATATTTAAGAAACTTTAGAATAGATTCTAAATGTTCGTCATTAAAATGTCTAAAGAGAATGCACTGTTTTAATATATGGAGATCTTTACTCATACATTTCACCTAATTTCTATTATTTTTTTCTTGGTAACATAAGTTACGTCTTTTTTATTGTATCGTTGTTATGATGTATATGTAAAGCGATGAATCATTATATTTTCAGAAGATAAAGACCACTGAAAAGTTAATGGAATTCAATTTTTATTTTGCTTAACGCTCAGAGTCGACGTCCATGTCGACGCATCGCTTGTTACAACGTCCTGTTGACCCTACAGCAAAATAAAAATAGATCGTTGAAGATTTTCAGTTCCTTCTTTGAATCTTCTCAAAATATAATGATTCATCTTGATTCGTCGTAGTAATAATAATTGATCAATAGTAAAACAGAAGCTTAGAAAGTAATAACAAGTAGAGACGTGAACGACGCATATATTAGAATATACAACCTTAGGAGGAAATAAAATGAAACGTAAAATAGTAGAGATTAATAGTGAATTATGTAATGGGTGTGAATTATGTGTATCAGCTTGTCATGAGGGTGCTATTCAAATGATCGATGGTAAAGCACAACTTGTAAGTGATATGTACTGTGATGGACTGGGCGATTGTTTACCAGCTTGTCCAACTGATGCTATCAAAATAATAGAACGTGATGCAGATGAATATGATCAAGAAGCAGTTGATATAAGACTTGAAGAATTAGGGAGGCCACCAATGAGTACACATACTGAAGAAAAGAAACACGGACACCACCATGCTGACGGAGAACCTTGTGGATGCGAAGGGGCTATGGATAAAATGATGAAACCACCTACTGGCGGATGCCCAGGCTCTAAATCAATGGCAATTCAATTAGGTGAAAAACCAGTAGCTACTCCAAAGGTAGTTAATAAAACAACTGAAGTTGAAGCAAAATTAACAACATGGCCAGTGCAATTAAACTTAGTAAATACAGGTGCAGACTATTTAAAGAACGCAGACATCTTAATTGCTGCAGATTGTACAGCGTTTGCATACGGTAATTTTCATAAGGATTTTATTGAAGGACGCGTTTGTTTAATTGGTTGTCCAAAACTAGATGATAATCAGTTTTATGCACAAAAGTTAGCAGAAATCTTTACTAAAAATAATGTAAACAGCATCACTGTAGTAAGAATGGAAGTACCTTGTTGTACAGGTATTGTACAGTCTGTAAAAACAGCAATGCTTAACTCTGGTACTATTGTTCCTTACAACGAAGTAACCATTGGTTTAAACGGTGAAATTCGATAACTCAATGAATAACTCAAAAATCCCTCAACATGTTACATGTTGAGGGATTTTTTTATTTAGTAATTTACTAAACGATATCAATTCGATTAATTTCAGTAACAATCTGTGTCTCATTAAATGGCTTCGTAATAAAACCTTTGGCACCTGATTTTAATGCTTCAATAACAAAATCATTTCTGCCCATGGCGCTACAAACCATTATATTAGCCGTATTGTCTAATTTAATTATCTCTTTAAGAGCATCCATTCCACTCATATGAGGCATGGTAATATCCATTGTAACAAGATCGGGTTTCAATTTTTGGTACTCTTGTATAGCTTCATATCCGTCGCATGCTTCCCCAACAATGGTGTGTCCATGATTTTCAAGTATTTTTCTTAAGGTCATGCGTAAAAATGCCGCATCATCTACTACTAAAATTCTCATGTTGTCCTCCGAATTCCCTTTTATATGAATACATGTTTTCATGTGACTTACGCCTAATGTAAGTTTATTTTATCATAAAATAGTACCCTTGTACTAAGTAATGAAGAATGTTTTATGTCATCTAAAAAGTTAAATATTAAAGGACACAAATAGCCGAGAAGAAGGTATTCTCAACAATTTAAGGAAAAGAACATTCTCAAAAAAGAGTTTACATATTAAAACAGATACAGATACAGGATAAGATATTTTTTTTAGGAGCAATTGAAGTAAGGTTTTGTGTATTAATATTTTCTTGACAAACTGTGGAAAATCATATAATCTTAAAACAACCACACCCGGAGGGGGTGGGGGTCTAAAAGTATAATTTTTAACAAATTCAGAATATAAATGATTTATGGGAGGTTAACATGTCTAAAAAAGTATTAATAGTTGGTGGTGTTGCCGGTGGTGCAAGTACAGCTGCGCGACTTCGAAGAATGGATGAGTCAATTGAAATTATAATGTTTGAAAAAGGTGAGTATATTTCTTTTGCAAACTGTGGGTTGCCTTATTATATTGGTGGCACTATTGAAGAAAGAGATGCTTTACTTGTTCAGACTCCCGAAGCAATGAAGGCGCGTTTTAATATTGATGTACGTGTTCAGAATGAAGTTCTTAAAATTAATCGACAAGAGAAAACGGTAGAAGTTAAAAATCTTGTGAGTGAAGAAACATATATAGAGTCTTACGACGAACTGGTATTATCACCTGGTTCAACACCTTTGAAACCACCAATTCCAGGAATCGATGCACCCAATATTTTTACGCTGTGGAATATTCCAGATACAGATGCTATAAAGTCATTTGTTGACAATAATAAGCCAGGAAGAGCTGTTGTTGTTGGTGGTGGATTTATTGGTATCGAAATGGTTGAGAACTTACATGATTTAGGAATGGATGTATCACTGGTTGAGATGCAAGACCAAGTTATGGCACCAGTTGACTTTGAAATGGCTCAATCAATTCATCAACATCTAGGGCAAAAGGGAGTTAAGCTTCATTTGTCAAACGGTGTAAAACAATTTGAATATAAAAACGGATCTACTGTTGTAACATTACAGAGTGGATTAACGATAGAAGCAGATGTCGTAATGTTATCGATAGGCGTAAAACCTCAGTCTAATTTAGCTAAAGATGCAGACTTAACATTAAACAAAAGAGGTGGTATTGTTGTAGATACCTATATGAAAACCAATGATCCTTCAATTTACGCTATCGGTGATGCAATTGAAGTTGTAGATTTTGTAAATGGTCACAAAGCCATGGTTCCTTTAGCAGGACCGGCCAATAAACAAGGTCGTATTGTTGCTAATAATATTGCAGGTGTTGATGAAACATACAAAGGCACCCAAGGCACATCCATTGCAAAAGTATTTGATTTGACTGTGGCTTCGACAGGTCTTAATGAGAAACAATTAAAACAACTTGAGTATGTTTATAAAAAAGATTATTTTGTATCTATTATTCATTCAAAATCTCATGCTGGTTATTATCCAGGCGCTATTCCAATGGCTCTAAAACTTATTTTTAGTCCAGAGGGTAAAATATTGGGATCACAAATTGTTGGATATGACGGTGTAGATAAGCGCATTGATGTTATTGCAACAGCACTTAGATTTGGCGGAACGATACAAGACTTAACAGAGCTTGAACTGGCTTACGCACCACCTTATTCATCTGCTAAAGATCCAGTAAATATGGCTGGTTTTACTGCAGAAAATATATTAAAGGGTAAAATGGATGTTGTTAACTGGCACGAAGTTCAAAACATAGATTCTTCAAAAACTATTCTTTTAGATGTTCGTGAACCATTGGAAAGAGAACTTGGTTATATCGAAGGTTCTGTAAATATTCCAGTTAATGATTTGCGTACACGTCTAGTTGAACTAGATAAAAATAAAGAAATAATCGTATATTGTGCTGTAGGTTTACGTGGTTATGTTGCAGGTCGCATTCTATTACAAAATGGATTTAAAAATGTTAAAAACCTAAGTGGTGGCTACACTACTTACGCATGTGTGTCTTGTTTAGATGATACAGATCAATGTGGTGGTGGAACGTGTAATCCTACACCTCATATCACAGATATGGGAGATGCAGAAGACCTTGAATTTGATACCGGAACAGGTAATGTGTTTAAGCTTAATGCTTGTGGGTTACAATGTCCGGGGCCTATTATGCAGGTTAAGAATAGACTCGATGAAATGGAACGTGGTGACATATTAGAAGTACGTGCAACAGATCCTGGTTTTGTTAATGACATTGATGTTTGGTCAAAGCGCACAGGAAATACCTTAATTGAATCTGGTAAAAGAGAAAAAGAATTTTATGCTACCATAAAAAAAGGAACCGTCCAATTAACGAATCCGGTACTGGCTAAAAGACCTGATGGTAAAAACATGGTTGTTTTCAGTGGCGATTTAGATAAAGCAATTGCATCTTTTATTATTGCAAATGGTGCAGCATCTATGGGTAGAGATGTTACAATGTTCTTCACTTTCTGGGGCCTTAATATTTTAAGAAAACCTGAAAAAGTCAGTGTAGCGAAAGATATAATGGCACGTATGTTTAGTGGAATGATGCCAAGAGGTTCTAAGAGACTTGGACTTTCAAAAATGAACATGATGGGTATGGGACCCAAAATGATTCGTATGGTCATGAAAAAGCATAATGTTGATTCCTTAGAAGATCTTATTAAAATGGCACAAGACAACGGTGTGAAAATGGTTGCTTGTAATATGTCTATGGATCTTATGGGAATCACACAAACTGAACTTATGGAAGGCATCGATTACGGCGGCGTAGCGACTTTCTTAGGAGCGGGCGAAGAATCTGATATGAGTTTATTCATCTAGATATTTAATCAAAAACAACGCTTGGAAGTACAATTATGCTAGCTATAATAAAATAGACAAAAGCTGTTCTGATAAATTTCTCAGAACAGCTTTTTTGAAATATTCTTAACTTTTATAAAAAATACTGGATTAACCCCCCGAAAAGGGGTAGGATTAAAGTATAACCAATTAATAAAGATTCTCAATTAAGTGAGGGATGCTATGAACAATTTAACTCTTTACGGAACATTTATTGCAGGAGTTGTAACTTTTTTGTCTCCGTGCATTGTACCTTTAATGCCAATTTACATAAGTTACTTAACAGGTAACTCTTTAGACGATGTCGACGAACATCCTGAAGAAATGCGAAAAACCATACTTATTCACTCAATTGCATTCCTCTTTGGGCTCATGGTAGTTTTTAGTTTGTTAGGATTAACTGCAACAGCCATTGGTCGGTTCTTATATATCAATGCTAAGTTATTTAGACAATTAAGTGGTGGTATCATCATTATATTTGGACTCTATCATGCTGGGATCCTTAAAATTAACTTTTTAAATCGTGAACGGAAGGTTAGATTTAAAGCCCGTAAACCTAAGCTTATTAATTCTGTATTAATGGGAATGGCCTTTAGTTTTGGTTGGACACCTTGCATTGGTCCTGTAATTGGAGCTATTCTTCTATTAGCAGCAAATGCGGAAACGCTTTGGAGCGGTGTCTGGTTGTTAATGGTCTATTCTATAGGTTTTAGTATTCCCTTTATTATTACAGCTTTATTCTTAAATGAAATACTCAAGCGGTTTGATAAAGCTTCTAAACACGTTAAAGTGATTAAGATGATCACAGGTTTAATCATTATAGTGGTTGGTATTTTGATTATGTTTAATTATTTAGATCGTATTACATCTTTATTTTACTAATTGAAGCAATTTTCTCATTACATGTATAAAACATGCTTTTAATTCGTACAGATGACATTTTGGAGGTGACCCATGAAATATAAAGGAATGGCATTATTATTGATAAGTATTTTGGTATTTGCGGGGTGCCAAGCCCCTGTGGTAGAAGCGCCAACAGAAACACCTGATGTAGCAGAGGTAACTGAAGAGACAAGTGAAGAAGCAGATGTTGCAGTTGCTGAGGAAGAAAAAAAGAGAATTGAGGGGCCATTTAAAGACATGATTGCGCCTGATTTTACTTTACCTGATGTTGAAGGAAATAACGTCACTTTGAGTGATTTACAAGGAAATTCAGTTGCCCTTGTTTTCTGGACATCGTGGTGACCTTCTTGTCGCGCAGAAATGCCGACTCTTCGTGAGGTACACGAAGAACTTAAGGATGAAAATGTAAAAATTATTGGTGTAAACTTGGCATTTAATGATAAAATGGAAGATGCATTGGCTTTATTGGAAACTAATGAGATTCCTTACACGAATCTGTTTGATGATGGTCAAGTTGCATCAGGTTATGGCATTCGTTCAATACCGACGATAATCATAATTGATAAAGACGGCATCGTTGTACAACATAAAATTGGACCAATGAACCATGACGAATTGGTAGAAGTTTTGAAAGCCAGCCAATAGCTAGGGGGCGGAATAGTGGCAAATCAAGATACACGTAAGGGTGTTGTTAATCGGCTTAAGACCATAAAAGGGCACATCGCTGGTGTCGAAAAAATGGTTGAAGATGGCAAGAGCTGTGATGAAGTACTCTTGCAAATTGCTGCCATAAAGGCATCAGTCCATAAAGTTGGATTGGTCATTATGGAGAGTCATTTAATGGACTGCATGACAGGTGAAGACGGACAAGTTGATCGTGAAGAGCTTGAAAAAATGCTGAAAACGCTTGTAAAATACGCAAAATAGAAAAATAGTAAAAACCCGACTAAATCTAGTCGGGTTTTCTTTTGTATTATAAAAGCACTTCCTTAATCATATCTGTCATTGATGTTAATCGATTGACTCCTCTAATTAACTTAATTGACTGGCTCACATCTCCTATTAATATGCCACCTACCATGGTGTTGTTTTTAAAAATAAGTTTTTTATAGAGCCCTTCTATTCGTTCTAGGTCAGTTAATTCTTTGTAGGATACTTTTTCCTTATAGCCAATGTCACCTATAGAGTATATTTTCATTCCCATACCATTAAAAACATTAGAAGGTACAGATGCGTTATAGGCTAAACTATCGCCGACGGCGTTGGCGCCAGCAACTTTGCCTTGCTCTACAGCAAATGGCCAAATTGCGGCGTATTGGTTATCAAATTCAATTACATCTCCAGCAGCATAAATACCTGCAAGGTTGGTTTCCATGCGCTCATTTACGATGATTCCACGACCTGCTAAAATACCTACATTTGTTGCAAGCTTTGTATTGGCACGAACACCTGTAGAGACCAAAACCAAATCACACGATATGGTTTCACCATCATCTAGCAGTACACCTTCAACATGAGCGTCACCCAATATTGCATTAACTGCTGTATTTTTATAGAGTTGAATATCAACGTCATTCATGGCTTCTTCTAAAAGCGATGAACCATTATTATCTAATTGCATTGGCAATACACGGTCAGATTGTTCAACTACTGCAACTTGTAGTCCTCTTTTTCTGAGCTCCCATGCAGCTTCTAGACCAAGGAGTCCTCCACCAATTACAACACATGACTGTCCCTTTGTAGCATTCTCTTTTAAGATGTTGGCATCTTCAATAGTTTTAAGTGTAAACACGCCTTGTTTTCGGATATCTGTTATTGGTGGAACAAAGCTGTGACTTCCATTGGCTAAAATGAGACGATCGTATTTTTTTATGGATCCGTCTTCTAATCTTATTTCACGATTTTGAGGGAGTAACTCTTCAACCTTTGTATTTAAGTGCAGTTGAATGTTATTGTCTTTGTACCATGCTTCATCATGTAAGAAAAATACGTCCTTGTCATGTGAGTCACTTAAATAATCTGAGAGCATGGGTCTATAATACGTTAAATGATTTTCTGCCGAAATAATGTCAATGGATGCATTGGGATTTCGTTCTCGGATGGCCTCTGCAGCAGATAGCCCTGCAGCTCCATTTCCTATAATAATAAAAGTTTCATCAGAATCTGATTGAAATGTGACTGTTTCAATGATATATTCCTCAAACTGCTCAGATGATGCACCGCAAGCTGGGCAAATATCAGGTGGCTCAACACCTTCAAATACTTCATTACAAACAACACATCTCCATTGTTTAATGGATCCATCACCTTTAGATTGTGATTTGTCATGTTCAAGATTCGCCAAGGAAGCAACATGACTATCTTTGTTTAAGAGTCTATCCCGAAATGCTTCACCAAATGTGAATGCTTTTTGTAGTTCTTCTGCTGAAGGTTTAAAATTAACTTTAAATCCTGGACCATGTATCTTCATACGTAATGATTTTAAACGACCTTCTAAATTTGGTACAGCTTCACCTGACCATCCATATGAACCAAAACATCCTGTCCATTTTCGACCATGAACAATAGGCGACATTTGCATAACCAAGTTCCAAATAGGGGGTAATGCATCTCCATTAATGGTTGGTGATCCAAAAAGAACACCGTCTGCCCAGTGAATTTTTGATAATACTGCTGATGGGTCAGCTGTTACCATGTCATAGAGCTCTACTTGAATATCAGAAGAATCCTGAATCCCTTTAGCAATTTGTTGTGCAAGAGACTCCGTATAACCATAGGCAGAAACATAAGGGATGACTACCGTTTTTTCCTTTAATGGATTATGTTCAGTAGACCATTCCTTATAAATATTTACAATTTGCCATGGGTCTTCATCTAAAACAGGCCCGTGACCGGGACAAATCATATCTATGTCTAGATGCTCAATCTTTTCAATAGCACTTAAAACATGGGGTTTAAAAGGTCCCATAATCATAGTGTAATAGTATTTTAAAGCACTCATATAGTCGTCTTGCTGTGTAATTTTAGAACTTAAAACGGGTTCAAAACTATAATGGGCGCCAAAAGAATCACAGGTAACTAGGGTTTTATCCTCCACAATATAGGAGTAAATAGAATCTGGCCAGTGTAGGAAAGGGGCCGATACAAATTCGATGGTTTTGTCTCCCAATGATATGGTGTCGCCAGTACTAACAGGTATACACTCAAATTCTGTGTTACTAATGGCTCTTAAGAAACGTAAGGCTGCTTGTGAACCTACAATTTTAGCTTGTGGTGCAAGTTTGAGTAAATGTTCAATTGAGCCTGCGTGATCAGGCTCTGTATGGTCAACAATGATATAGTCAATTGTATTTAGATCTACAAGTGCTTCTAACCTTTTTTTGTATGCATCCCAACACTTTACTTTCACAGTTTCGAAAAGTGCAGTTTTATCACTGCCTTTTAGTAAATAAGCATTGTATGTAGTACCAAACTCAGTATGCATGATAACATCAAAAACTCTTAAATCAGGATCAAGCGAACCAATCCAATAAAATTGATCCTTTAGTTGCAAAGTATTCATGAGCTAGCCTCCTTTATGACTATGAAATATAATTCTAATTCCTAGACCTCAACCACTAGTTCAATAATATCCTAAAAAAATCCTCTTTAAACCCATATTCATTACTAAGCACCCCAAATTGCACATTCGTTTAATAATCAGAGTAAATCTTAATAATTATTTGTTGACGGTTTTTTTTTTGAATGATAAAATGTAATCAATACAAAAGTGTAATCTTTTAATGTTTGTTTTAATATATGAGAACATCTTAGTTAAGCTACGTAAGTGCGTAGCTTAAACTTTGGCTTGATAATACAAAAGTAAAATCAAAACGCATTTGAAACAGTATCATTAATCTGGTCATAATAAAAAAAGAATCATTTTCTTTAAAAAATGAAACCTAGGTTGTTTACTGTTTTAGTGTGTGGGGTATTAATTGGATGGTGTCACTTTTTAAAATGAACACTTAAAAGATATTTTAAAACATATTATGTTTCGGAAAACAAAAGGAGGAATTCAAATGAAGTATGTTTGTACAGCTTGTGGATATGAGTATGATCCAGCAACCGGAGATCCTGATAATGGTGTAGCAGCAGGTACGGCTTGGGCCGATGTATCAGAAGATTGGGTTTGTCCACTTTGTGGTGTAGGTAAAGATTTATTTGAAGAAGTGTAATACATATACTGATAGAAATTGATAAAAGGAGGAAATGAAAATGAAGTATATTTGTACAGCATGCGGTTATGAGTACGATCCAGCAGCAGGTGATCCAGACAATGGTGTAGCACCAGGAACTGCTTGGGCCGATGTATCAGAAGATTGGGTATGCCCGCTTTGTGGAGTAGGCAAAGATTTATTTGAACCAGCATAAGTTAACTGACAACTTGAACCATTTGGAAGGGGAATTCTCTATGAATATGAACATTGAAAATATTGGCGAATATTTGAAAAGCCATAATATAAAACCTTCCTATCAGCGTATGAAAATCTTTGAATACTTGCTTAATAACCGGACACATCCAACAGTTGATGAAATATATCAAGCGTTGGTAAAAGAAATACCTACGTTGTCCAAAACAACCGTGTACAATACATTAAATTTGTTTGTACAAGAGAACATAGCATTGTTGATAACCATTGAAGAAAACGAAACACGTTACGACGCTGATACGGCGATACATGGTCATTTTAAATGCGAAAAATGTGAGAAAGTGTACGATTTTGACACAGATATTTCTACGTTACAAATCAATGCGCTTGATCATTTCCAAATCAATCAACAACACATTTATTTTAAAGGTCTTTGTAAAGACTGTTTGAATTAACTGATTGGGTTAAGGAGGAAGTTTCATGGCAAATCGTTTAGATATTTATAAGTGTGAATTATGTGGTAATATCATTGAACTTAATTTTTCTGGTGGTGGTGGTCCACTCAATTGCTGTGGTCAAGATATGACGTTTATGGAAGAAAAAACAGCAGACATGAGTACTGAAAAACATGTACCAGTTGTTGAAAAAATTGAGGGTGGTTACAAAGTAACTGTTGGCTCAACGCTTCATCCTATGACTGAAGAACACTATATCCAGTGGATCGAATTGGTAGCTGGTGACCTTGTAATGACTCAGTTTTTGAAGCCAGGTCAAGAACCTATAGCAACTTTTAAAACAGATGCAACTGATGTTTATGCAAGAGAGTACTGTAATTTACACGGAAACTGGAAGTCATAAGCAATTTTATTAGAATGAACAAGGGGGAATCAACATGATAAATCAACGTGTGCAAGACGCAATTAACGAGCAAATAAATGCAGAATTATACTCTGCTTACCTATATCTTTCAATGGAAGCATACTTAGAAAAGAACGGACTACCAGGGTTTGCTAACTGGATGCGTATTCAATTTCAAGAAGAGCAGTTCCATGGCTTAAAGTTTTTTGACTATGTTAACGAAAGAGGCGGTCAAGTAACATTGAAGCCAATTGCTGGTCCTGAAACATCTTGGGATGGTGTCATTGCTGTTTTTGAAGAAGTTGCAAAGCATGAAGCCCATGTAACGTCGCTTATTAACAACTTAATGTCTATTGCTATTGAAGAAAAAGATTATGCAGCATCAAACTTCTTACAATGGTATGTAGACGAGCAAGTTGAAGAAGAAGCTACTGCAGCAACAATTTTAGATCAATTACGTATGATTGGTGGCGAAGGTCACGGTATGTTAATGCTTGATCGTGAAATGGCTGCAAGAACATTTACTGCACCAGCTGAATAAGGAGGGGTACTTTGGCTACATTGGCAGGATCTCAAACGGAAAAGAATTTATTAAAAGCATTTGCAGGTGAATCTCAAGCACGAAACCGTTACACCATGTTTGCAAGTCAAGCTAAGAAAGACGGATATCAACAAATTGCAAATTTGTTTTTAGAAACAGCTGATAATGAACGTGTACATGCAAAAAGGTTCTTTAGTTTCTTAGAAGGAAGACCGGTTGAAATAACAGCAACATATCCTGCTGGCAGCGTAGGTACGACACTCGAAAACTTAAAAGCAGCAGCTGCTGGTGAAAATGAAGAACATACTGAACTGTATCCACATTTTTCAGAAGTCGCTAAAGAAGAAGGGTTTAATGATGTAGCAGCAGCATTCTCTATGATTGCAAAAGTTGAAAAAGAACATGAAGAACGTTATTTAAAACTTGCTGATAACATTGAAAAAGAACTTGTTTTCAAAAAAGATGCGGGCTCAATATGGAAGTGTCAAAAGTGCGGATATGTACATGAAGGTAAAGAAGCTCCAACAAAATGCCCAGCATGTCTTCATTCACAAAATTATTTCGAACTTAAAGAAATGAACTATTAAAGTGTGAAGGACTGCTTATTGAGCAGTCCTTTGTAATTCAAGGAAGAGGTGACTTAATGTTTGATTGGAAAGAGAATTACAGTTTAGGGATTGAAGAGATAGATAACCAACATAAACATTTGCTTGAAATAGGGACAGAACTATATGATTTAATGGCAAGCAAAGAGCGAAGACAATCAGATAAATATGACGAAATCATGGAAACAATACATAAACTGAAAGACTATACAGTTTTCCATTTTGATTTTGAAGAAGGACTTATGCAAAAATGCAATTACAGTGATGTTGATAACCATGAAAAAGAGCATCGTACCTTTGTTGATAAAATAAGCGAAATAGAAGATGAAGATATTGATAGTTTTCAAAATAAAATTACAATGGAACTCATCGGATTTGTAGCATCGTGGATAGAAAAACATATCTTAGAAACAGATAGGAAGTATGTAGCTGAGTTGAATGCATGTTTATAAAGTACTTTATATATAAGACCTGATGGCTTGATGCTGTCAGGTCTTAAAAATTGCGTCAAATCGTTAAGTTTCTGAAATGAATTTGAAATACCTACTTAACTGCGTAATAATAAAGAAGAAGACATGTTATTGGAGGTATAAAGGTGATAAATCAACAACGTCTATTAAATCGATTGGTGGAGTATGTCCAAATCGACAGTGAAACACGTAACGAAAAAGTATACGCAGATCACATGATCAGTATTTTAAAAAAGCTAGGCTTTGAGATTGTTCGTGACAACGCGGGTGAAAAAATTGGTTCTAACACAAATAACATCATTGCAAAACGTAAAGGTGAGAAAGCGGGTCCAAGTTTAGCATTGAGTGCTCATTTAGATACTGTAACACCTGGAATCGGTATTGAACCTGTTATTGAAGATGGTGTGATACGCAGTAAAGGTGACACGATTTTAGGTAGTGATGACAAAGCTGGTATTGCAGCTATGGTAGAAGCTATTGAAACGGCTATCGAGCAACAAGCACCAATGGGCGATTTAGAGCTTCTTTTAACCATTGCTGAAGAAGGCGGTCTTAACGGATCACGTAATATGGACTACAGTTTAGTTGACAGTAAATATGCATTTGTTTTTGATAGTGGCGGTGCACCTGGCGAAATTATGATTCAAGGTCCTGCCCAAGACAAAATTGAAATCGTTATTACAGGACGTCCTGCTCATGCGGGTGTCTGTCCAGAAGAGGGCATTAGTGCTATTCAAGTTGCTGCTCATGCAATAGATCAAATGAAGCTATTAAGAATTGACGAAGAAACAACTGCTAATATTGGTATTATTAAAGGTGGTAAGGCTACCAACATTGTGTGTCCAGAAGTAACCATTCAAGCAGAAGCGCGAAGTTTAAAAAATGAGAAGTTAGACATACAGACAAAACACATGGTGGCTTGTTTTGAAGACGCATGTAAAACATATAATGCTGATTATAGGGTTGATGTAGAGCGTGCTTACGATGCTTACCTTTTTGAGAAAAATGATCCATTTTTAGAATATACACGTAAGCATGTAGAGGCTGCTGGCCTTACACCAGAAGAAGCAGCTAGTGGTGGTGGAAGTGATACCAATGTTTATAATGCAAATGGTATAAAAGCATTAAACTTAGGGATAGGCATGAGTAAATGTCATACTCTCGAAGAATTTATTAAAGTAGAACATTTAAATCAGTCAGCTGAACTGGTTTATCAAATGATAACTGAATTTTGGAAGAGTGAGTTAAATTAACTGGTAAAAAGAGGCTTAATCATAAAGGATATCTTCTTTAAATGTAGAATGTACTTGTATAAAGTTATTCTAAGGAGGAACATAATTTATGATGACAAGAGATCAGGCTTTTGTGTTACTACAAGAGCATGTAGAAACAAAACGCGTTTTAAAGCACTCCTTAGCTGTCGAAGCAGCAATGATGGCTTATGCGCGTAAATTTGGTGAAGATGAACACTATTGGGGACTCGTAGGACTACTTCATGATATAGATTTTGAAAAATACCCTGAAGAACATCCAATGAAATCACCGCCAATCCTTGAAGCTAATGGCTTTGATCAAACGTTTATAGATACAATTCTATCCCATGGAAC
>Ga0070725_10000779_pt1 | contig 20018 bp, 19 predicted proteins | sample tdDd002_FD_69781 | JGI IMG/M metagenome (GOLD analysis project Ga0070725, IMG submission 69781) | Marine sediment microbial communities from the Atlantic coast under amendment with organic carbon and nitrate - tdDd00.2 | ecosystem: Environmental > Aquatic > Marine > Coastal > Sediment | place... | reverse complement strand
AAATTACCCCCTTTGATATTTTTATTTCTAGGATTAATTGTATTTCCCCATAGTCCTTTTGCAATCAATTCCTCTACTAATGTCGCACCAATCTGCGATGGACTTGTCGATACACGCACACCACACTTTTCTAATACAGTTATTTTTTCTTCAGCGGTCCCTTTACCACCTGAAATAATGGCACCAGCGTGGCCCATTCGTTTACCTTCTGGCGCCGTCATACCACTGATATAACCAATAACAGGTTTCGTCATATGTTCCTCAATCCATTTTGCAGCAGACTCTTCTGCATCTCCACCAATCTCGCCAATCATGACAACTGCCTTGGTTTCCTCATCTTCATTAAACGCCTTCAAAACATCGATGAAATTCGTTCCAATAATTGGATCACCTCCAATGCCTATTGCCGTTGACTGTCCTAAGCCATATTGTCCTATTTGATGGACCGCTTCATAAGTCAAAGTACCTGATCTGGACACGATGCCAATACAGCCTTTTTCATGAATGTAACCAGGCATAATGCCAATCTTAGTTTCATTTGGTGTGATTATGCCTGGACAGTTTGGGCCAATTAATCTTGTCCTTTTTCCTTTCATGAAGGATTTTACTTTTATCATATCAATCACCGGAATGTGTTCTGTTATACAAATTACTAATTCCAACTCCGCAACAACAGCTTCAATAATCGCTTCAGCAGCAAATACCGCTGGTACATATATAATAGATGTTGTTGCCCCAGTCACTCCAACAGCCTCACTAACCGATGAAAATACAGGAACACCTTCTACAACTTCACCCTCTTTACCGGGTGATACACCCGCTACAATCTTTGTACCATAATCCAGCATTTGTTTTGTGTGAAATCTTGCTGTCTTACCGGTAATGCCCTGGACAATAACTTTTGTTTCCTTATTGACAAAAATACTCATATGAACCTCCTTACACCGTTAATGCAACCGCTTTATATGCGCCATCTGCCAATGAATCCGCAGTTGTAATATTTAGTGACGATTGTTTAAGAATCGTTCTTCCTTTATCTACATTTGTCCCTTCCAACCTTACAACGATCGGCATGTCAATTCCCATATCCCCTGCAGCAGCTACAACGCCATCAGCGATAACATCACATTTCATAATGCCTCCAAAAATATTAATGAAAATTCCATTTACCCGAGGATCGGAACAAATAATTTTAAAGGCTTCTTTGACTTTTTCTTTTGTTGCACTGCCACCAACATCCAAAAAGTTTGCTGGATTACCTCCATAGTGTTTTAAAATATCCATTGTCGCCATTGCAAGACCTGCTCCATTAACCATACATCCAATTTCACCGTCTAAAGCAATATAGGACAAATCATGATTAGAGGCTTCAATTTCTCGTTCATCTTCTTCAGCAAGATCCCTCATCTCTACTATTCTCGGGTTTCTATGAAGCGCATTTCCATCAAAATTCATTTTTACATCCAAAGCCAGCAACTGGTTTTCTTGTGTCAGTACAAGAGGATTAATCTCTGTAATGGTGCAATCATTCTCGATATACAGCTGATATAGATTTTTAAAAATCTCTACACTTTGAGGAATGGTCTCTTTAGGTATGTCTAGACTCTTTGCAATTCTCCTTGCTTGAAAATTCGTTAAACCAAGATGTGGATGGATGACTTCCTTAATGATTTTTTCCGGCGTTTCAGATGCTATCGCTTCGATATCCACCCCACCTTCTATTGAAGCCATCATAACAACCTGTGACTTTTTTCTATCCAATACAATTCCTAAATAGAATTCATGTTTAATATCACAGCCTTCCTCAATTAATAGCCTAGAAACCTTTTGTCCTTCTTGACCGGTTTGATACGTTACAAGGGTAGATCCTAAAAGATCTTCGGAATACGACTTGACGTCTTCTATGCTCTTAGCGATTTTTACGCCTCCAGCTTTCCCCCTACCACCAGCATGTATTTGCGCTTTAACAACACTTATCCCCGAATCCAACCGATCGGCAGTCTGAATAGCATCCTCCAGGCAAAAGGCCACTCTGCCTTTTGGCACTGGTACGTCATAATCTCTCAATAGTTGCTTCCCTTGATATTCATGTATTTTCATCTTAACCCTCCTATATCAATAGCTTAGATACAATATTCGTAAAAAAAATCATAAACAATAGTGCAAATGGATACGTTGCTCCATAAAAAACTGTTACTTCATCTGATTCGATGGCTTCTATGGCGGATGCCAATCCAGGTGTGCTGGTCATACCGCCACATAAACCACCCACGAGGGGAACTCGTTCTATTTTTAAAACCTTGTAACCAACTAAATAACCAACACTTATACTCAATGCCGCTGTTATCATTCCGACTATAAACAGTGCAACACCAGCACTTTGTCCCAATAAAATCACTTGATAACCATAATTAATGCCCACAATGGCCAAGAATATATTCAGAGAGATATCTCTTATCCCTTTCAACACCATGCGATCCATATTAAATGACATGCCCATAAATTGCTGTCGATAGCCAAAAAAAAGAGCACTCAGAAGTACACCGCCTGTTTTTCCTAAGGATATCGTTCCAATCGATTCGCCAAAGTCAATCGATAATCGACCAATTAAAATACCTATACCTGCTACAAAACCCAAAGCGGCTACCGAAAATGGTACTTCTTGATAAACATCTTCTGCTTGTTCAACAATATTATCCACCGTCTCTTCTCTTTGCTGAACTTTGATCTTTCGCCCTTCAAACTGAACATATAAAATAACCAACAACACACCAGGGATATAAGCAACTGAATAACCAAGTCCAATCAGCGCTTCACCTCCAACACCAAATCCCTTACCAATTTCTAAAGCCGTTGCCAATCCAGGCGAACTGGTTAGTGCTCCTACGTAAGTTCCTATAACACTAGCACTTGTTTGTGGCAGTAGGTAAGTGCCCAATAAGTAAGTACAAGTCGCTCCTGTAAACGTAATGACAAAACTTAAAACCACAAACTTGTAGCCATTTTCCTTCAGCGCTTTTTTTATGTTACTTGATGCCAACAACCCAACACTGGCAATAAAGCCGATGAGGCTGATTACAAATAGTTGCTTAGATATAATTACTTGACTACTTTCAGCCAAATCCATTTGTTGATGCTTAATTGCTAGAAATCTAAAATAACTCATTAGAAGTCCCGCAAATAATGTAGCTGCACTTCCCAACTTGAAATTGTTGTATTCAACCCTTCCAATAAACTGCCCGATGATGATGGCAAACAACAATAAAATATATGGATCATAAAAAAACTGCATCTTCATCCTCCCAATAAATGCAGGTCGCATCAAGCGACCGTGCACTTTACTCATTTTCTCCGAAAACTCGACCCAAAAAATAAAAAACCAGCATACGCTGGTTTTAAAAAAGGCAAGGTCCATGAATTCCACACACTTCACCCATAAACTTCATTCCTACGCCCTAATTAAAAAAGCCCTTCTTACAAAAGAAGGGCGTCATTAACAAAGTTCGTTGAACTATCGTTATAACACCTCCTCATCCTCGTGAGTTTAACAGTATTGCTCTTATTGGCAGGTCTCCTGACTTAGTCATAACAATAATAATCACCTTCCCATACAGCGTACAGTGGTATCGGACTATTATCTATACTTTACAGTGGCGGGACCGTGTTGGAATTTCACCAAACTTCCCTATTAAGCAATGCTCTTGCATCGCACCAATAAGCACTTTATTCAATTCCTCTATATCCTACCACGGGTTTTCTAAAAGAACAACCCCCTATTTTAGCAGTTTCATTTATAAAAAAATTATTGTATGATGTCAGTATAGTAAATGCAAATTAGAGTACTTCTATTAACAGGGAGGATATTTTATGATTACAATTGATAAACAACATGTCTTAGAAACGGCTAAAAATTTACTGGAATTCCATAGTCCCAGCGGATTTTGCTTTGATATCATGAACTATATCGAGGAGCAAGTGACACCTTTTGGCTATGCTTTTGAGACAACAGTCAAAGGCTGTGGCATCATCACGATTCCTGGTAAAAGCAATGAACAAACAATAGGTCTTTCTGCCCATGTTGATACACTAGGTGCAATGGTAAGATCCATCACCAGTGATGGCACACTAAAATTCACTTTAGTTGGTGGCCCTATCGTTCCGACATTAGACAGTGAGTTCTGTCATGTACGCACAAGAGACGGTCGTTTGTACACAGGTACATTCTTAAGTGAAGCGCCTGCTATCCATGTTCATCCAAAAAGCAAATCGTTAGAAAGAACACCTGAGAACATGGAAGTAAGACTTGATGAAGTGGTATCCTCAAAAGAGGATGTCGAGAATTTAGGCATCTGTGCCGGGGATTACATTTTTATAGATCCTAGAACAATAGTGACTGAAAGTGGCTATTTAAAATCTCGTTTCATTGACGACAAAGGTAGTGTAGCTTGTCTGCTTGCACTTTTAAAATTCATGAAAGAGCAAGATATTGTTCCTAACTATACAACAAAATTAGTCATCACTACTTATGAAGAAGTCGGTCACGGTGCTTCTTATATTCCAGATGACATCACAGAATTACTGGCGGTGGATATGGGCTGTATCGGTCTTGACCTCAACTGTACGGAACATGATGTTTCGATTTGTGCCAAAGATTCCGGTGGTCCCTACGATTACCATATGGTCAGCAAACTTGTTGAATTAAGCAAAGAGGCCGAATTGAGCTATGCCGTTGACATCTACCCTATGTATGGCTCGGACGTTGGCGCTGCACTAAGAGGTGGCCATAACATCAAAGGTGCACTGATCGGACCAGGTGTATATGCTTCCCATGGGGTTGAAAGAACTCATTATGAAGGATTGGAAAACACAATTAAATTATTGTACCTATACCTAACGAAATAGATCTTAAAAGGCTTCACCTTATCAGGTGAAGCCTTCTTTTATGATTGGTGATACTTATGATCAATACTTATATACTTCCGGTCTTCTATAAGCCATATAGTCTACTTTCTGATTAAACTGTTCACTGCCAATCATTATGATTTTTACATCCTGTTCTTCACTCGATGTGCACACTTCTTTTCCATGACCATCTACAACGAAAGTACCGCCACCGGTGTTTGTACAACCATAACACAAATTGTACTCATAGCCTCTGGTTGGAATGTACTTCTTCCAGTTAACCATTCTTTTTTCCACTGAATACGGTGTATTAAATGGTGCCAAAATCAGCTCTGCACCTTTTAATTTTTGCATCAATGTCATTTCATGAATATGGGTGTCGATGCATAACTGAATACCAATTGTAACACCCTTGTATCGAGTCACCTCAATGATATTACCTGCTTCATAAATATCACGCTCGTTCTTGCCTAAATGAACTTTATCATAGTGAAATGTTTCTTGTTCAGGGAAAAAGATGCTTTGTCGAATGGTGATACTTTCACTTGTTTTATGAGGATATCCGACGCAAATTGCGATATTGTTTTCAGATGAGAGCAGCTGTATCTCTTCCAATACGTCTGCCAACTCTTGCCAGGCTTTAGAACGACCAAACCAGGCATTGTCTCTCAAAAGATAAAGTTCACCCGTACATATCAAGTCCGCGTTTTTATGTCTTTCAACCAATTCTTTTAAATGTTTATAATTTGTTATGCAATCGCTATTAGATGGGACACCCGATATCAATACAATCGACAATCCTTGTTCCATTACTCTGCTCCGTAAATTCGATCTTGAAGCAACTTTAATCCATCAATATAACGCATTGTCGCACCCGAAATTAATTTCTCGTCAATAATGATCACATTATCTTCTTTAACGGCTTTAATCGTTGTAAATCCTGGTCTTTCCTTGATCCCCTCCACAGAAACAGTCTTATTCATTGCCCCTTTTTGAGCGATAAACACATCAATAGAAGGTCCTTTTGCCAACAATGCTTCTTCACCATAAGTCACAACTGTTGATGTCCCATCGTATTCAACATCGCTTGCAATATTTTGGACACCAATGAATTCAAGACCCATACCGACAAAGGATGTCGGTGTTGCCGTTTTAAACTTGCTTCCGATACTCTCAAAATATGCTGTTTTCTTATTTTCGATTAAAGCACTTCTTGCTTTAACCTCTTTAATAGTCTCATGGAACGTTGCTACTAATTGTGCTGCTTCCTCTTCTTGTCCTACGATTAATCCCAATCTATTCATGTATTGGTCGAAATTATCATATTCACTACAGTATAGATCCACAACGACAATTCCTGCACCTTCTAATGCTTTCACATAGTCAGGGTAACGATTTGCAATCATTGATCGAATCAATACGACATCTGGGTTAGCCGCAATAATCAGTTCAGGATCATCTTTATAACTGTACTGTGTCTTTGTAAGGACTTCCTCTGGATACTTATCGCTCATACCAACGCCGACAACAGCATCGCCAGCACCTAACGCATATAAGTTTTCCGTGTGGACAGAATATAAACTGATAACTGTCTCAGCTGGTTTTTTTAATACAATTTCCTTATCACTATCATCAGTAAATGTAATCTGTGTACCTTCTTTGACTTGGGCAGCCTCTTCTGCTTCTACTAATTCAGCTGAAGCCTCTGGTGCCTCTACTTTTGCACAACCTGTAACCATACCTAATATAAGGGTCACTATCATGAATAATCCTAAAAACTTTTTCATTTTATCCTCCATTTATTCTAAAATCAAAGCATTGTCTACAAAATCTCCTTGCACCTTAAATACATCATTCAATGCTTGGCGATTCAGTACCTCGTCACTTTTCCCAGCACCATAGATGCCTTCCTTATTAAGAATTACAAGTTCATCACAAAACCTTCTTGCCAGGAATAAATCATGTAATACCATAATAACTAATTTCCCTTTTTTTACTTCCTCTTTAAGCTGATCAAAAAACTTCACTTTGTGAAATATATCCGCATTGGAAAGCCCTTCATCAACAAGTATGATATCGCTGTCTTGAGCCAATACCTTGGCGAAAAATGTTCGTTGTACTTCACCACCACTCATTTCTGTAACAGGTTTGTGTATATAATTTGATAAATCGTTTTCTTCAATTCGTTGATACACAACCTCTTCAAAATCTCTCCGACTCCCTTTGCGATTCCCTTCATAGGCATAGCGCCCCATGGACACAAGCTCCAACACCGTATATGGGAACTTTACATCCGTTCTCTGTCGCATGTAGGATAATTTTTTCGCATACTCTCTAGGTGCATATGCATGGATGCACTGACCTTCTAGTTCTATATTGCCTGAAGAGGGTTTCAGATCTTTCGAAATCGCATTCAACAAACTTGATTTACCTGCACCGTTTGGCCCGATAATGCCATAAAGTTTTCCTTTTTCAAAGTCGAGAGATAAATTATCAATGACTTTATTGCGGCCATATGCCACAGTAATATTCTTAATTGACAACATGTCTATCACCGAACCTTTCGTAAGAATATAAAGATGAAAAATGGTCCTCCGACCATTGTCGTCAGAACGCCAACCGGAATTTCATGTTGAAGAATTGTTCGCGTCAGTGTGTCTGCCGTCAATAAGAACACTGCACCGAGTAGCGCGCTCATCGGCATTACTTTGCGGTTATCTGCCCCGATAAATATACGGCATAAATGAGGGACAACAAGACCGACAAATCCGATGATACCACATAGCGAAACCGCAATACCCGTTAAAGTTACTGCAGTTATCATCATCACTCGATATACCACTTCGTAGTTGATGCCCACGGATTGAGCCTCCAACCGGCCAAGGGTTATAATATTGAGTTCTTTCGTATAACGCATTGCAACGATGAAACCAAGTAGCACGATCACACCTAAGATTATAACCTTATCCATCGGTTTTGATGATAGATTACCCATAAGCCAAAATACCATTGATGCCACATCCTCATCAGCCAAACTCTTTAACAAGCTAAGCCCTGCTGAGAAAAAACTGCCTGTAATAATCCCTGCGATAATAACATTTGTTGATGACAAGTCACCTTTTGCCTTGGAGAGTCCAAGTACAATAAGAATAACCAAATAACTGAATACGATGGCAAAGGGCTGTGTCGGCAATGACAAAGCAAATTTTATATTTAAAAATATCGCCAAACAGGCACCGAAAGCGCCGCCTGAAGCAATCCCTAAAGTATAAGAATCGGCCAAAGGATTCTGCAATAATCCCTGTAGTATGACACCACTCGTTGCAAGGGCACTTCCAACGAATATCGCTGCAAGCACTCTAGGTAACCTTATTTTGTAGAAAATTGTTTCGGCTATTTCCGGTTCTAATGCCATTAAGTTGACCTTACCTGCCTGAATGGCAATCCAACTTAGAATAAGTAATAATGCTAATAGTCCTACATTGATCCAATGATGTTTCTTCATTTTTACTCCTATAATTCTGTGTCTACTGTTTCAATGGCTTAAAAAAAGACCCACCACGGGTCTAAAGTCTCAAGATTGAGCGTCTTTATCTCCCACCGAAATAACAGCAATGTATATAATGGCAGGTTTCCTGACTTAATAGAATCTGCTATAGTCGCCTTCCCAGTTATTCCAGTGGCATTTGATTACAGCATCTATTATCACAGTAGCGGGGGCTGTGATGGATTCACACCATCTTCCCTTTTCAATCGTAAAACGATCACCATTACATCTTGTATGTTGTGAAAAAATCATAGCATAGATTTATTGAAATAACAAGATTTCAAAGAAGTATTGGGTATAAAGAAAATATACATTTGTAGAGGGAGGGGCATTTATGAAACTGGTTTCAATCGTAGGCTTTTTTAATAGTTTCACGGTTCTTATTCTTGTGATTACAGGACTATTAAAAGTAAGACCGCAGTTTATGGCAAGAAAAACGGCAAGAATCAAGAAAATAATAACGACTGCCCACAGCCACGCTGGACGGACAATCCTTGTCACTGGGCCACTCCATGGCTATTTGGCTCTTGGTGGCTTTGGAGTCCATCCGGGTTTCGGGCTTTATGGATTAATCGTTTTGAACGTCGCATTCATCATGCTCTTCAAAAAAACAAAAAAGAAAGTATTTTTTAACCTGCATAAATACTTTCCTCTTATTATTGTTATTATGTTAGCCCTTCACTTCTTAAGCATGAATGACATTATTTAATTACATATTGTAGCGAATCAATTCCAAATATAAGTCACCGTCTTTTTTCTCAACGGTGGCTTTATCTATCATACAACCAATCAGCGTCAACTCTTGGTCATCATCGACTTCACCACATAATTGCCAGTAGTACTCTTCAACTTCACACTGTCTCTGGGCGTTAAATATCTCTCTTAGCTGATCAATATACTCATCCGTAAAGTGTGTTCCATAATCGACTATCTTAATCACAGTATGGTCGGACAATCGTTTAATGGAAAAATCCACTTCGTTCGTATCCTCTTTTAAAAATAATGTTGTCAGCTCATCTACAATTCTAGATATTTTTTTAATTTCATGTCGCATTTCTCTTAGTCTCCCTTTTTAAAAGCATCGATGATTGGTACGAGAAACCCTGCGACCAATCCACCTGAAAAGCCATTGTTGTATAAGTTAATACCACCATGAACAACGCCAATGTTCATAACTAACGCTAAATGTAGTGCCCCTGCTATTATACCTGCAATAGGTCCATAAGTACCAGCAATAGGTGCCAATGTCGTCGAGAACAACACCGATATGATCAGACCTGTAGAAGATAAATCATACCCCATAAGTAAAGCGGTCCCGATTAAACCAAGAATGACAGGATAGCAGTTTTTCGGCTGTTTACCAAAGGCTGCAAAGCCCGTTACTGTAAAGATTGCTGCTAACACTGGTCCATTAATGACCCCACCAACTAGCAATACGTAACCAAGCGACAACATGCCCATCATGCCCATGTTGAAAAACGTCATACCATAACCGACTAATTGTGTAAAATCTGTAATGGTACGTCCCTTGTATTTGAATATCTTAAAGTACTTCGTAAGAATGTTCCTATTCAATAATAACCCAATCACCATCAAATAGACAAATAATACCCCTAAAAGAATAGCGATATGTGATGATTCATTCAAATATAGAATATGCTCTGGTTGAATCTCCATCTTGAAACTTCTCAACATACTGGTGAAGACCGTACCGATAATCCCGGCAGTAAATCCAATGTTGTACAAGTTAAAACCATCATGAAACTTTAGCATGTGCGATGATAGAGGTACGATGATAAACCCTATAAGAAGGCCTAATCCAATACCAAAAGGTACACTAAAAGCAATATTGAGTGCATGTCCAAAAGCAATTTCACTAACAATTGGCGCAAGTGCTGTCCCAAACATAATGATTAGAATGATATTCTTCATCTGAATTTTTTGATACTTACAATACAGGTATCCGCCTGTATAAATCGGTAAAATGTTGAAAATATTCTTCCCGAAAAAAGCAAAACCTATGACGGTCATATAAGCCGCGATTAGGAGTCCATTGATCCTTAATTGATACCGTTTTAACAGATACAGATTAAAGAAACCAATGAGTGCTGCGTTTACAAAAGATGGTCCAAGACCACCGACTTCAAGGAAATCTGTAATTAAAATTGTCGGTGACAAATTAATTGCTTTTAGTCCCGCTATTAATGTAGTGATGTCACCACACAAATACAGACCAAAGAGCAAAAATGCCACAGGAAACACTGAAAGAATCTTTAACTTATCCTCTTTGTGGAGTTCCCTTTCATGAATTTTGTTTACTACTACCAACTGTTCACCTCTCTAAATATTATTTACTTCGTCTCCCTGTACACACTCCCCCTAGAGTGCACATTTTAAAAAAGAAGTCTCTCCCTCAGGATGAGACTTCTTATCATTAAGTATACATAACTTTGCTTCATTTGGCAATTCCTTAATCCTACAACATGAATTTTTCTATTGATTCCGGTCCTTTCAAATAGGTCTTCGAAATATGGAGACTTCCCTTAACATCTGGCTTTATACGCCAATCGACCAAGCCTATTTTCCCTTCATTTATTTCAAGTCCAGTAATGCTTCGCGGAAAAATACACGACCCCGTATTGAAATATGGTTCTTCCCCATTATTTGGGAACTTTGGTCGATGGGTATGACCGACAATCAGCATCTTTCGATATTTCTTGATCCACTTTGTATAATTCTTCTCTATTTTATGGCGCTTATGGCGATTTTTCGCTGGACTGGATGGATTTCTAAAACCGACAATATGCAGGTAATGCCAAAAATGCCGATTGATAAACTTCATAATCCGCCATATATGATCGTTGATGAAATCCCCTTGGTGTCCGTGTACGACAAACACTTCTTTGCCTGTTTCTTCATGGGTCAGGATCAGCGACTCATATACTTCAATCCCTGGAAATAGTGGAGACACCTCATCCTTATATTCATCAAAGAATTCATGCAGATTATGTTTCACATGATGCTGGTGTTTAAAACTCATGTTGTGGTTACCATACAGCATCCAAAACCGATCCTGAACATAAAATTCCCTGATCAGGCAATAAACGTCACTATGGGCACCACGAATATGCTTGAACTTACTGTGTTCCCACAGTTCATCTCCATCTCCAACTTCAATATAGGTGTAGCCATTTTGAAAATAGTGGTTTAGTGCATGATAATAGATGTTTTGATTATGAGCAAATTCATCAGAAATACTATTGTCTCCTCGATGGATATCGCTAAAAAATATAATCTTATCCTTATTGTTAAATGGTACCTTTATACCGCTTTCATAAGCTTTTAATAAGCGTGACATGGTATGCATTCCATCACCTCTTTATCTTATAAATTAATTACATACCACCAATTCAATTCAATTTATTTATACCCTATATTTTTTGTTATTATCATATAGCATGAGTTCTCCAAAATGAATATTTTATATCTGTACTCTCTTTAGGCGCAATGCATTGGAGACAACCGACACTGAGCTCATGGACATGGCTGCTGCTGCAAACATTGGATTTAGCAGTGGTCCACCTAATGCGTAGATCACACCTGCTGCAAGTGGAATGCCTGCCGTATTGTATGCAAAAGCCCAAAATAGGTTTTGTTTGATGTTCTTGATTGTCGCTTTGCTCAGCGCAATTGCTTCAGCAACGTCTTCCAATCCATTTTTCATCAATACAATATCCGCTGAATCCATGGCGATATCCGTCCCTGAACCAATGGCAATCCCTACATCTGATTGTGCAAGTGCTGGTGCATCGTTAATCCCATCTCCAACCATTGCTACACGATGGCCCTCTTCTTGAAGTTTCTGCACCTCTTCTGCTTTATGCTGTGGCAGGACTTCTGCAAGTACCATATCGATGCCGACTTGTCTTGCGATTGCATCTGCTGTTTCCTTATGATCTCCTGTGATCATGGCTACTTTGATGCCCATGTCATGGAGCTTTTTAATAGCTGCTTTACTTGTCGGTTTTACGACGTCTGCAACAGCAATAATCCCTTGGAATTCACCACCAACAGCGATAAACATCGGTGTCTTTCCTTCTTTCGCTAACTGAATTGATACCGATTGATCAAAGTTTTCTACTTTCTCTCTGACCATCAGTTTTTCATTTCCAATGAGCAATTTAATGTCTCCAGCAAGGGTTGTCTTTAATCCATGACCTGGAATGTTCTTAAAGCGTTCTACTTTTATAAAGTCTTTCTTTGTTTCTTCATAAGCAAGGACAATGGCTTCCCCAAGAGGGTGTTCCGAGCCTTTTTCTGCAGATGCTGCATATTGTAGCAAGACTTCTTCTGACAAGTTCCCTGATGCCACAACATTTGTCACCACTGGTTTTCCTTCTGTAATCGTGCCTGTTTTATCAAAGATGACCGCGTCTATTTTATGGGCTGTTTCCAGTGCAACACCACTCTTAATCAGAACTCCTGCTTCTGCCCCTCTACCTGTACCAACCATAATAGCTGTCGGTGTCGCCAGTCCTAAAGCACATGGACAGGCAATCACTAGGACTGAAATAAATATTTTGAGGGCGAAATTAATGTCCCTTGTCGCCACAAACCAAATGACTCCTGCTGTAATGGCAATACCGATTACAATCGGTACAAAATAGCCAGATATAACATCTGCAAGTTTGGCGATTGGCGCTTTGGTCCCTTGTGCATTTTCAACCAGATGAATAATCTTAGATAAGGCTGTTTCGTCTCCAACTTTGCCGGTTCTGATCTTTAACAGACCATTTTTGTTAATGCTCGCACCAACAGCCGTACTGCCTTCAGATTTCTCTACCGGTAAGCTTTCGCCTGTCAGCATGGATTCATCAACAGAACTGTAACCTTCTACGACAATACCATCTACAGGAATCTTTTCACCAGGCTTTACAAGTACAACATCGCCGACTTCTACTTCTTCTATAGGAATACGAATTTCTTCATCACCATGCAGTACAATAGCTTCTTTCGGCTGTAAGCCAATCAGTTTTTTGATTGCTTCTGATGTTTTGCCTTTGGAACGATGCTCTAAAGATTTCCCTAACATAATCAAGGCGATAATAACCCCTGCCGTTTCAAAATACAGTTCCATTACGTAAGCAGTATTTCCGATGGCGATTTGATAGGTTGCATAGAAGCCGTAGATAATCGCAGCCGTCGTTCCAACAGCAATCAGTGAGTCCATATTCGGGTGACCACTAAATAATGTTCTAAATCCTACCGTGTAAAACTTGTAACCCGCAATAACAATCGGAATCAATAATACAATTTGTGTCACAGCAAATGTTAGAGGCGCATGGGTTGGATGAAGGAATGCGGGTAATGGCAAGCCCATCATATGGCCCATGGCTACATAAAGCAGTAGCGCACCAAAACTAATGGCCACTTTAAATCGCATCCACATCAGGCGATTCTCTTTTACAAGAGGATCCTCCCCTTCTTCTGTTACCTCTACCTCTATAGACATGGGTGTATATCCGGCCTTTTTGATACTTTGTTTGATTTCTGAAAGTCTAATCCTTTGCGTGTCATATGTTACATACGCTTTGTTGGTTGCGCCGCTGACGCTTACCTCTTGGACACCGTCCAATTTACCAATCGCTTTTTCTACGCGTTGGTTACAAGAGGCTCAAGTCATTCCATTTACAGGAATCACGACTTTCTTTTCTATAATCAGTTCACTTGGGCTATAGCCTGCTTTTTCAATTTTCTCGAAGATCATCTCTTGGTTCACTTGGGCTTCATCAAATTGAATAGTCAATCGATTGGTTGTCAAATTCACCACAGATGAATCAACACCGTCCATTTTTTTTGTTACACGCTCAACTGCTGCCGAGCAGGCAGAACAGGTCATGCCATCGACGTTATATACTTTTTCTATCATGTTGCACCTCATTTCCGTTATCCATTTGTACTTGTCTGTTTATCAATAGCTATTAAACGTATTTCTTTAATGTTTTCATCAACTGTTCAATAAAGTCTGGCGTTCCCCAGAAAACAAAACGCGCCTTCTTTTCCGAGTCATCGTAAACATAATTGAATTTTGACTTGTTGTGCTGATCAAGTGTCGTAATTGTTGTCATCACTTCCGCTGCCAGTGGCGCGACTTCCTTTTGTTCCTCTACGTAGTAATCGACGATTGTACAAATCTGCATGGCATCATCAGTGCCGAAATGATCGGTATCCATGAAAACACAGAAATCATCTTTGCTGACACCATCTCCTTTTGAGGTTGAACAACAACCTTCATCCAGGTAATCCGAAAGTTCTTGTTCCGTCACACGCCACTGGCCACCAATTTTATGGGCACTTAGCTTGCCACTGTATATATATCTTCTAACGGTTTTTGTATGGACGCCTAATTTGTCAGCGACCTCATCAACGGTATAATATGCTTTTTCCATCTATCTCACTCCTTAAATGAACTTTATTCTCATTTCTTAGTTTTATCATACGCCTCAATTATGGACATGTCAATGTCTAATTTTGTCCAATGTGTCCAAAAGAAAAAACACCCCTAGACAAGGGTTGATTCCTCAACGCGTAAAGGTGTTTTAATCATCGTATTATTTCTTTATAGTAGTTTTTCTAATATATACTCATAGGCTCTCACTGCATCATGACCTTTATGAGTGAGCTGATAATGCCCCATCTTTACACGTTCAAACCATCCATAATGGTCATTCTGCAAAATAGATCCAGCCTTTTCACCAGCTGTTTCTTTAACGACAGATACTTTCATCACACCATTCTGTGCCAGTAATCCTGCAACAAGAATGGCATTTTCCTTATAGGCAGTTATTTTTGTCCCTTTTTGTCCACCTTGATTGTAATCGCCACTTCGCATGGATTTTTCCTTTAATGCCCGCTCACGTGTTTTCTTGTTGAGCCGTTGGGACTGTTTCAAATCAAAAATAAGTGGTTCTTCCTCAATCGTCGCAACGTCACCACTGTCCTTGAAATTCACAAAGATAAGTCCTACACCAAGACGTCTCAGCAAATAAACTTTCTCCAGGAACACGCTGGACATGCGGACTTTATACGTCGGTTTCGGTATGGCGACATAGACTATTTCGCTAAGTTTTTGCCGTTGCGCCCCTTGTACGATGAGTTTCAAGTTAAGGTCTTTTTTAAGTTCAATCACCACAAACGCCTCATCTTTTGTGGCGAGTACATCTATTTCTTGCACTTCCGCTTGGACATCATAACCAAGGGATTCAAACAATTCTTTTATTGGTTGATACAAATCCGTTTCTTTCATGTGGATACCTCTGTTGTTTAGGATACTGTTATTATATCTTATCCACACATCTCTGAAAATCTTTTTTGCAACATAAAAGGAACTGTCATTTAACATAACAGTTCCACGCATTTGATTATCTTCTAATTTTTTTAGGTGTCGATTCTTTTTCCAACAAAACAATATTCTCCACATGGAATGTTTGTGGGAACATATCAACCGGTTGAATTTCCTTAACTTTATAGCCACGCCCTACCATGTAATCCAAATCTCTCTTTTGAGTATGTGGGTTACATGAGATGTAAACCACTTTCTTTGGACTTAACTTCGCAACCGATGCAAGGAATCGCTCATCACTACCACTTCTCGGCGGATCCATAAAGACCACATCTATTTTTTCATTTTGCTCAGCAAGTTTCACCATAAAAGCACCCGCATCATCTTGAACAAATTGAACATTTGTTATATTGTTAGCCTTCGCATTAAATTTTGCATCTTTTACAGCATCTCTATTCAGCTCCACGCCGATGACTTCTTTTGCATTTTTTGCAAGTACAAGAGAAATTGTGCCTATACCAGAGTAGGCATCAACGACAAGTTCTTTACCCGTCAGTTTGGCCATTTCTATACTCTTTTTATATAATCTTTCCGTTTGTGGTGGATTGATTTGGTAGAAGGATTTTGGCGACAGTGAAAACCTTGTTTCACATAAGGTATCCGAAATTCTTCCTTTACCATAAAGTACTTTTTCTGCATTTCCAAGCACTAGACTTGTGTTACGTTCATTGATGTTCATGACAATCGTCGTGATTTCTGGATGTGCCTTCAGTAGTGCCTTTACAAAATTGTTTTTTCCTTGGAACTTGTGCTCTGTCACCACAAGAACAACCATTACTTCACCACTGTTGAATCCTTTTCTTACAAGAACATGACGTAAAAAACCTTTGCCATAATCCTCATTGAAAGCACGCATTCTAAAAGATGGCATCATATCACGAATGGTATTGACGATGGCATCTGCTAGAGGATCCTGAATCATACACTTCTCAATTGGTATCAAACGATGGCTGTACTCTTGGTAAATCCCTGAGATAACTTTACCGCGTTTGTCTTCACCAAATGTCGCATGACTTTTATTTCTATATTCAAATGGACTGTCCATTTTTAATATGTCGTTAGTCGGTCCAAATTTACTCATCAACTTTTCAACAGTTTCCTTCTTGTATGCAGCTTGGCCGTCATAAGAAAGATGCTGTAGCTGACATCCGCCACATTTATCATAGTGGGGACACGGTGGCGTCACGCGGTCCTTCGATGACTCAATCATTTTCACCACGGTACCAGTGTAAAATCCTCTTCTTCTTGTAAGCTCCACTATTGCCTTTTCGCCTTTTACAAGACCAGGCACAATCACTTCACTGCCACTATGCTTTGCGATACCTTTACCTTCTTCATTCATGGTAATACACTTGAGCTCTACTTGTTCCTTGATGCCCCGCTTACCGCCTTCCGAACGAAGATGCTGCTGTTTTACTTCTCTTTTTTTATTCACTTTTTTATCTTTACTTTTATAAGTGTTCTTTGTTTTTTTCATAATCCGTCCCTTTGTAATTTCTTACTGTTCATTATACTATTTATATCTATACAATTCTTGTATATTGATCATTCTTTTTTACAACACTACTACTTTATGCTGATTCCTTTGTTTCGTCAATAGTTTTATGATATATATGTAGAGAGGTGATTTAAATGACAAGAAAATTCATGATACATACACTTTTTATCCTATGTTTCCTTATAGGCACTATACCATCAATCAGCTATGGTCAAACAGTTGATTCTGAATTAAAAGTAGAAGAGATGGCACTTGATGGCCCTATCAGAGTTTATAATCAGGCTTATCAAGAGACCTATGAAAAAGACGTTTTTAGCAGAATTTTACCGGAAGCCGTCGACGCTTATGTCCTTGTCGATCCTGATGAAATCTCGGATGAAATCCTAATGCAATTACAGGTAAACGGCAATCAAGTCGCCGCCTATATGAACATCGGCACCGCAGAGAGCTGGCGATCCGATTTCAAAGACCTTAAACCCTTTACGTCACAAAATGAATGGGCACTCTGGAAAGACGAGTATTTCTATAAATCAATAAATAATCGACTAATCAATCTTATGAAACTACGGATTGACGCACTCGCCGAAAGGGGCTTTGATTGGGTTGAATTCGACAATATGGATTTTGCCTTTGATGCGTTGAACCGTGTCCGCTATGGTATCTATGTCGAAGATGAAGGTGCAATACAGTATTACCAAACACTTTGTACATATGCCCAGGAAAAAGGATTAAAGGTTATGGCCAAGAACACTACCCGAGGGGCTGAGACTTTTGACGGCGTTACCTACGAATCTTACGAATACGACATTGATTGGTGGATTGCTGAAGAACTACAGACATTCCTCGCCAATGGCAAATTAGGCATTATAGTCCATTATGATGCAGAAAATCCTGCGATGATTTTTCAAACTTATCGCGAGCAGTATGGTCATAACTTATCCTTTATTTCTGAAAGCAAGTCGCTCAGACAATACGTTCACTTCAATTAAGTGATTCTTTTTAAATGCATATTAAAAGCGTTGAAAATAGAGTTTATCACCCTCTATTTCAACGCTTTTTGTATGGATTGAACATATTAGCTTTTATTACATCGTGATATTCGCCAATTTTGATGTCTTCCGTCTGAATGTGTTTAATTAGCCAGTCATTAATACTTATATCCAATGTTCGTATCTCTTCTTCGCTTAAGTCATTTGACTTAACCTGTGTTTTGATCTCCTCTGCCCACTCACGAAACTCATCGTGATGCTTTATATGTTCTTCGAACAAGTGAAATCCAATCATCTTTTGTAACTCTTCCTCATGGGCCAGATGACGATTCACATAATCGTTTAACAGTTCTGGGAGTTCTTTAATATACGTTTCATAATTGCCTTGTAAAAGCAAGTCATGCAGTTTTTCAGAGTGTTTGATGATCTCTTTATGTTCACGGTCAATAAATGTCACCCCAACCAACAATGTATCACTCCATCTGGTAAACATAGAAACACCTCCCATCATTTATATACCCTGTTCTGTTGGGTTTAATATCTTTTTTATGCCTGTTTCGACAGAAATTCCCGCTTGAATCCCCAATTTCTTATAGGCCTTCTCTCCGGATACACGGTAGAAGAAGTCATGTCCAGGTCTGTCTTGAACATATCTGAGCCTACCTTTATATTTTTGTCCTGTCACAGTTTCCCACTGTCCTATAATCGTTTCTACTAGGGCTTTATTTGTCAGTACATTTTTACCGACAATGTTATAGACGTCACCCGCTTGTCCATTGTGTAAAATCTTGAATATGCCGAGACAATTATCTTCGACATAAAGCCACGTTCGACGCTGAAGGCCATTTCCATACAAAGGAATATCCTCATTCCCCTTAATGCACTTCAATACTTTAGGAATCAGTTTTTCCTCATGTTGTCCCCTTCCAAAGTTATTGGTGCTCCGAACAATCAATGTAGGAAATCCATAAGTGTGTTTATAAGCGTTGATTAAATGCTCCGCTGATGCCTTTGTTGCAGCATAGGGATTCCGAGGATTAAGGGGCGACGCTTCTGTAAAAGCACTTTCATCCTCTAATGTTGAGCTGCCATAAACCTCATCCGTCGATATCTGTACAAACCTTGGTTCAACCTCTAGTTGTTGTGCCTGACCATCCCAATAACGCTTCGAGACTTGAAGCAAGTTTTGTACGCCGACCACATTCGTTAGAAGGAAAGACTGCTGTGAGGCGATGCTTCTATCCACATGGGATTCAGCTGCAAAATTGACGATACAAGTGATTTTATGAGATTCAAAGATACGCCCAACAAGAGATGTATCATTGATATCCCCTTCATAAAAAGTGACTCTTGAAGGAATATGATCTGCAATCATCGACAGGTCACTGGCATAGGTCATTTTATCCAAAATAGTGATTTGGCAATTCTCGTCACAAGTCTCCACCAATAACTGAACGAAGTGGCGGCCTATAAATCCAGCCCCACCAGTCACTAAATAATTATAATTTTTCATTGTTTACCTCTTTAAAATAATCGTTCACAACAGTTGCAACACGTTCAGCGTCTTCAATCGTCAAGTGATTGTGTACAGGTAACCGTAACAGCCGTTTTGAATCCTGTGTCGTATGGTGGTCTGTACCGCTGAAATAACCATACCGTTGACCTGCCGCTGACAAATGT
>Ga0070725_10000778_pt1 | contig 20026 bp, 17 predicted proteins | sample tdDd002_FD_69781 | JGI IMG/M metagenome (GOLD analysis project Ga0070725, IMG submission 69781) | Marine sediment microbial communities from the Atlantic coast under amendment with organic carbon and nitrate - tdDd00.2 | ecosystem: Environmental > Aquatic > Marine > Coastal > Sediment | place... | reverse complement strand
CGGTAGACAAACGATTGAAGCTTATCGGCGCAAGGGCGGATATGAAGTGCGCTCCAAAATTAAATCCTGTTTCAAAGAGGGAAGTCTGGCTGAATGCTCCAGGTGCGCCTAAACGTGAAATATCCGCTTCTCAAGTGGGAAAGACACTTCCCTACGAGGAGGCTATCAATGTGTGGAAATAGCCGGAACAGGGCCATTAAAGAGGTAAGGTCGGCGATAGCCAATGCTTGCAGTAAATTATGTTCAGCGCTGCTCCTTGGGGGCGGGATCCTTTGTGCGATACTGACAAGCACAAGTTTGCAGGCCGAAACAATTGAGGTGTTAACTTACGAAGAGTCTCCCTTTGCGGTGAAAGTAGGTAAGACTCATCACGGCCTACTAGTAGACATGCTCAAAGAGATGTTTTCACGAACCTCACTCGACTACAACCTCAGATTTATTCCCCTGAAAAGGGCGATCATCACCACGGAACGAACGCCCGGGTATTGTGTGTTACCGGTCGCAAGAAGTCAGGAACGTGAGGCTCACTTTCGGTGGATAAGCCCTGTATTGGTGTCAAGGTACGGGCTTTTCAGCCGCAGCAATCAAACTATCCCTCTGACAAGTTTAAGTGATGCAAAACCCTATAAAATTGGCAGCTTTCTGGGAAGTGGCGTAGGTGAGTACTTAATTGACTTAGGATATGATGTGGAACTGGCATCGGTGAGCGCACAAAATTTGCGTAAGCTTAAACGAGCGAGGATAGATCTTTGGGCTGCAGAGCTTGTCAGCGCCCAAGAGCAGATGCAAAAGCAGGCGATAAATTTTGGCGTCCCCGAGCTGATTTTTTATACTTCTCTTCGCGCCATGGCATGTAATAAAGAGATACCGAGTGATCAAACATTAGCGTTAGAAAATGCCCTTAAGTCTATGTATAGGGATGGCTATATGAGTCGACTCTACCTCGAGTACGGGGTTAAAATTTAACGCTCTACATTCTCGAGGGGATGGACAGCCGGGATGTATGGCTCAGAGCGTGCTAATTATAACCCCTCATCGATGGGGGCAGTTATTGCATGTTATTCTATACTTGCGCCTACACGGCTTTTTAGCCGGGGAACACTTGTAATGCAACAGCGTGCCAGTCAAATGATTATCTTCCATACCTTAGTGGCGAGCGGCAGCTTCACTCAGGCTGCAGTTAAGCTCAAGGTTTCAACCTCCTATGTCAGTAAGCAGCTTGGGGCACTCGAGGCCGATCTGAATTTACAACTGGTTCAGCGAACGACACGAACCCTGACGTTAACCGAGGCAGGCAAACAGTTTTCCACCTACTGCGATCAGGTCTTCGATGCGGTGCAAGATGCCGATGCAATGATGTTAGATGCCAGAGATGAAATTCGCGGAACGGTCCGATTGGGGTTATCACAATCATTCGGCACTATGCATGTCATTCCTGCTCTGGAGATATTTCAGGAAAAATACCCGGATCTTAAACTTGAGGTGAGTCTGTTTGATCATAAAGCGAATATGCTGGAGGAGCATTTAGACTTATGGATCACTAACCATGAACACCTCAACGAAGGATACATAGCGCAGCACCTCGCCGAGACGAACTTTGTTCTGGTTGCATCCCCGGATTACCTCTTGAGCCATGAGGTCCCTCACCATCCCTGTGAACTGTGCGATCACAACTGTGTTATCTATCATAGCAAGAGCCGTAGTTATAACCGCTGGAGTTTTATCAAAGACAAGGAGCTGATAGAGGTCAAAGTGGAGGGAAATTATCGGGTCGACTTGGCCGAAGCGGTTCGAAATGCGGTCGTTGCAGGTCGGGGGCTAGGTTATGTCGCGACTTATCTGCTTACCGATGAGTTTCAAACCGGGAAATTGATCCGTCTTCTACCTGACTGGAAAGCAAAGCAGCATATGCCGGTGTATCTCGTCTACCCGAGACGTCGACATCTACCGGCGAAGCTCAAAGTCATTATTGAATTTATGAAAGAGCATATAGGCCAACCGCCATACTGGGACACGGCATTAAAGCCTTGGTTATGACAGCCTTGAGCATCACTCATTGTTGCCTGAGGTTTTAACATTCTTTCCTGTGGGCAACAATCATTAAAGCTGTAAATTTAAATTTAATATAAACAATCACTTGCGCTATAACCCTCTAGAGGCATAAAGGGCTATAACATCCCGGTAACCAGTCATACTTGCAGCTAAGATTTAACTCCCTACAATGCGGCGCTTCTTTCAAATGTGAAAAAGAGTCTGGCTTGTTATGATCGCCTTATTAGGTATTTTGTGTATATTATTCTTTGCTTGGTTGCTATCGGTGGATAAACGTAATATCCCTTATCGCACCGTTTTTCTCACCCTGGGATTACAGATAGTATTTGCCCTGCTGGTACTCTATATTCCGGCAGGAAAAGCGGCACTGCAAATGGTAACCAGTGGTGTTGCCGGTATTATCGAGTATGGCAATGTAGGGATCTCATTTCTGTTTGGCGATCTTGCCAGTGGTAAAAATGGCTTCGTGTTTGCGATTAATGTCCTAGGGATAATCATCTTCTTCTCTGCGCTTATCTCTGCGCTTTACCATATTGGTTTTATGCCACGAGTGATAAATGTCATTGGAGGCGGATTGCAGCGTTTGTTGGGTACGGGGCGCGCAGAATCACTGTCGGCTACGGCCAATATTTTTGTCGGTATGATAGAAGCACCGCTGGTCATTAAGCCTTATCTGAAGAGCATGAGCGACTCTCAGTTCTTCGCCGTGATGTCCTGTGGTCTAGCCTCCGTTGCGGGGGGAACCTTGGTGGGTTATGCCTCTATTGGTGTGGATCTTAACTATCTTATTGCCGCCGCGTTTATGTCTGCGCCTGCGGGGTTGCTGATGGCTAAAATTCTTATGCCGCCAGCGAAGGGGGCTCATCAACTCGATGAGATCACCTCCGTCGAATTACCGCGTGCCACCAATGTTGTCGAAGCCTTGGCCGATGGCGCCATGTCCGGCTTACGTATTGCCGTGGCCATCGGAGCGACACTGCTGGCTTTTGTCAGTGTAATAGCACTTCTTAATGGTCTCCTTGGTTCTGTGGGCAACTGGTTTGGTATGGAGCTGAGTTTCGAGTTTCTTCTCGGTTACCTGTTTGCTCCAATGGCTTGGTTACTGGGTATTCCCTGGCATGAAGCGACAACGGCAGGCTCTTTGATTGGTCAGAAGATTGTGGTTAATGAGTTTGTGGCTTTTATCGAGCTGATGAGAGTAGAAGATCAGCTAAGTGCGCATTCACAAGCAGTCGTGACCTTTGCACTATGTGGGTTTGCCAATATATCCACTATGGCTATCTTGATAGGCGGCTTGGGCAGCATGGTGCCGGAGCGTCGTGAGTTCATTGCAAAAAATGGTTTTAGAGCTATCGCGGCCGGAGTGTGTGCCAACTTGATGAGTGCGGCTATCGCCAGTGTGGTTCTCTCTATCTAAGCCCATACTTGCTAGAATATTGGCTTTAATAGAGCTAAAAAAAGCCAGACTCGGTCTGGCTTTTTTGTCTTTTAAATCTGTAGGCTAGATCAGTTGAGCCTTAATGTTTCGCACCAGATATTCACTGAAGTTATCGCCGTGATTTTGCAGCATCTTAGGGAACATTGAGATAGGGGTGAGCCCGGGAAAAGTATTAATTTCGTTAAGGAGAATCTCATTCTCATCGGTCAGGAAGAAATCTATACGAGAAAGATGGCTCAGCTTCATCCCTTTAAAAACCTTAACGGCATATTCGCGGATCTCGGCACTCAACTCATCACTGATATCGGCTTCGACCTTAGTTTCGGCCTGACTGTCGGCAGCATACTTCTCATCGAAGGTATAAAAGGTATTACCGGCACAGATGATTTCGCCGGGCTTTGTTGCAACTATCTCGCCGTCCAACTCATAGGCGGCAACTTCCAGCTCCCGAGCGTGAATGGTTTTCTCAACGACCACATAGGGCGAGTAGGAGAAGGCTTCCTTCAATGAGCTCGCCAGCTCCTCCTTGCTGTCGACACGGTAACAGCCCACTGATGAACCTTGGGATGCGGCCTTGATGAACACTGAGCCCCAATTATCTAATGCCTGCTCGGTTTGAGTTATGGCATCGTCATTAAATTCGTTAAGAAAAATATAGGGGGTGTTAGGAATACCAAGCGCGCTGAACCACATCTTGGCGGTGACCTTATTGAAACAGTTTCTACTGGCTTCAGAGTCACAGCCGAAATAGGGCAGGTTGATCAATTCAAAATAGGATTGAATATCGCCTGTTTCTCCGGGGTAGCCATGAATGCAAGGGATCACATAATCGACAGGCCAGGAGGCCTTGGATTCATCTTCGAATCTTATCTGTTTGCGGTTGGTCAGTTCGCAAGTCTCACCCTCTTTGGTGTGATAATGCCCATCGGCATCGAGCTCGACCCGTAAAACATTAAAGCCATCGATGTCAGCGAGTGAAGTTTCAAAAAAGTTTGCCGATAACAGGGAGATCGCATGCTCATCTCCGCCACCGCCACATAACAAAAGTAGATTCGTTTGGCTCATTGTATCTTCATCTCCGACCTATAAATATATTTGCAGAGTCACTATGGCGTAACCGATATTTATTGCAACCTCGAAGCACTAACTTCTCATTTAAATGGCGATTTAATATCCCGATCCCCATCTGTTGGTAGCCTCTGCCTGTGTTGTTTCCTCTTCGGGGGGAGGGCAAGCATCGGCTGGGCATATTCCTAATATTTACTTAGCGTGCGAAGTAATATATAATGCTTAGCACGCTAACTAAATGGAGACGCATATGGTTGATGATATAAAAATTCTTAAGGAACTTTCTCTCGCCGAGCAATTGAGGCGGGTAGCCCGTTTATGGCGAAACGTAGCCGATAAAGAGTTGGCGCCGTTAGGTCTTACCCATCCGCGCTGGACGGCACTGTGGAAGTTGCAGAACCTCAATGACAATGTGAGTCAAAAGGTGCTGGCAAATGCCCTGGAAATTGAACTGGCATCCTTAATGCGCACATTGAGTCAACTAGAGGATCAAAACCTCATCGTTCGTTACTGCAGTGAAACAGATAAGCGTGTGCGAATTGTAAGCCTGACTGATGAAGGTAAGAGCATGATCACAAAGGTGGAAGCGCGTATTTTACAGATCCGTAAAAACCTTATGGCAGGGGTCAGCGAAGAGGAGCTGAACCAATTTAAGCGTACCATCGAGCTTATTGCTCACAATGCGTTAGCGCAACTAAACGAAAGTGAACAAGACTAAATACTATTGAATATCACCATCAAGGGGAGGAATTAGATGACACCAGATCAAAAATTTGCACGTTGGATCAAGTTATCAATGTTAGTTTTTGTAATGATTTTTTCATATTTTATTTTAGCCGATTTTAATATGCCACTGACCCAGCAGGCGATGGCAACCAGAGATGTGACTAAGGTGGCACCTCGGGTAAATGGGCATATTATCGATATCAACGTTAAAAACAATCAAGTGGTACGCAAAGGGGATATTCTGTTTTATATCGATCCAACTCCCTACCAGCTCAACGTAGAGAAGGCGTCGCTTAATCTTGAACAGACACGAAAGTCCAATGCCGAGTTGGACGCATCTCTTGCGGCAGCGGCAGCAGAGGTCAAAGCCAGCAGCATAATAGCGTTACAGAAGCAAGCAGACGCTAAACGGGTTAATTCTCTTTTCGATCGTAATGGCGTCTCACAACAGCAAAAAGACAGCCTGGAAAGTGATGCGACGGCTGCGAAAGCTAATCTATTGGCAAGCAAGGCCCGATTAAAAGAGTTAACCGTACGCCGCGGTGAAGTTAATGAAAACAACGTTAATCTACGTGTCGCGGTCAATCAGCTAAAACAAGCTGAGCTAAATCTTTCTTACACTCAGGTCAGAGCCGAGCAAGATGGTACAGTTACGAATCTTCAGCTTCAGGCTGGCGCCTACGCCAGCGCAGGGCAACCTCTGCTCGCTTTGGTCTCATCAAAGATAGATATCATCGCAGACTTTCGTGAGAAGAGTTCACGTAAGGCGGTCAATGGTAGCCGTGCTCTGGTTGCCTTTGACGGAGAGCCAGGCCAATTATATCCTGCGGTGATCTCCAGTAAAGATGCGGGAGTGAGTGTCGGTCAGTTTGATGCTAATGGTCAGTTAGCGACGCCGACAGAATCCAATCGGTGGGTCCGTGATGCCCAGCGTATGCGTCTTCACCTGAACTTAGACGTGCCCTATCCGGACATGTTGCCATCGGGGGCGCAGGCCACGGTTCAGCTGCTGCCTGATAATGCCGTCTTTTGTCTGCTGGCAAGGGTACAAATTCGCCTGCTGAGTTACCTGCACTATATCTACTAGGAGAGCGGCTATGAAATTATGGCATCACCCGCTATCTGACAATGACATTCGACAATGCCTTCGTATTGCGACGGGAGCGAGTATCGGCTTTTTCCTGTGCAAATTCTTTAACTGGAGTTATGGCGTTTTCTTTACGGTAACGCCTATATTACTCCTGGGCATGATACCTAAAATGACCGGCCATGCCGCCCGGCAGTGTCTGGCTTCGGCGGTTATATGTGGGCTGGAGGTAGGGATCATCGGCGGCTTGTTTGGTGGTCACCAAGTGCAGATGTCAATCATCGTTTTCTTGCTGTTTTTATATAAATTTGCCTGTATGTCCAAAGGGAGTTTGTTTCTATTTGGTGCCAATGGTGCGCTGAGTTTAAGTATCATGCTGAATTTTGCCAGTTATCCGGGCACGGATCTTAACGATCTTATTTTCACTAATCTCGGTGCCAGTATCTTGAGTGTGATGATCGCCTTCGTAATGACTGTGCTGATCCCGGATACTGAAACTGAGGCTAAAGCCATCGTTCACGAAGCGCCTAAACCTCAGCCGCAAGCTAAAAAAAATAATCAGACCCGCCATGAAATGTTGATGGGAGCGACAATTGCGACCCTGTCGTTTCTGATGTTTCAGGTATTTAACTTAAGTGACTCTTTGTCGGCACAAGCCACTAGTGTACTTCTGCTGTTTCCTATGCATTGGAACGGGACGTTGGGGTATGCAAGAAAACGCGCCATGGGAACCGTCTTAGGTGTTGCGGTAGGGTTAATTACACAGTTTTTACTGTACAACTGGTCGGGAGAGTTAGTGTTAGTTTTGCCTCTTTTGTGGATAGGCTTAATGTTGTTTAGCTATACACACGCGAAAGAGGGGGGCGGCTCCAGTGTCGGCTTCGGTGCGCTCACCACATTGGGGATCTTGTTTGGACAAAACCTGGCACCGGATAACGATCTATTTTTTAGCGGGTTATATCGGGTCAGCAGTATTCTTGTTGCTATCGTCGTGACCCTGTTGGCCTGTTATCTCGTTCATCGCTTGCTTAATAGCTTCGAAGCCACGCGGTATGGGCAATAGAAAACAGGGGATGACGACTTGCCTGATGTAGGGGCAATCGTCCCATCACTATGTGTGTGCGCTGGATGTTTTGCTGGCGATCTGATTAAATGCCTTGGGCTCATGTTTCGAGAGAATGCTCTCGAGCTGTTCGTTATGAGTTCATGTTCCCATAATGGAAAAGCACAATTTGGAGTTCGACCTGTTTCATACTAAAACTCTCACATCATTGCACACAGTGAGTTCGCGCCCGGTGAATTCAAGAGTGAAAGTGCATTCTAAGTTAACACTGGCTATCTTGCTGGTGGTCTTGATGTGTCAGGTTTTTGCGACGAGTTCCGCTTTTTCGGTTCAATATCCCGGTGGTGAGCACCCTATGGGCTTTGATGTGAACCATCATCACTTTCATGGTGTTGGTCATGGCGTGAGTGAAAGCAAAGATTCTGCCGGGGAGCATCGGGACCCCGGTCATGAACATGGCGCGTTCAATGCCACCGAACCTGTGGACACCACTATACATTTTCAAGCCAGCCAAACTTCACAAGACTATGCATTACAATCAAATGATGCAGAGCTTAATTCATCATTGGTCTCTGAGGCATTAGAGACGGAACATGAACACGCGAACCATTCCCACACACCATCACATCCGCCGGTAGACGCCATTTTTATGTCGGGTTTTTTCCAGTCTGAAACGCTTATCGACGACGATATCTCATACCTTAACTTACGTTACGCACCGCCCATCCCCCCTCCGCACGCTTAGCATCTACTCTCTTTTGCGAGCTTCTCCTCCTTACCTAACTGTCTCTTTATCGTGGACTTTATTTGTATTGAGAGGTGCTCGCCATAGCAAACTATATGGACATGTTTAAGGCCACTTTATGGCTGACAGCTGTCCTGCATTTTACGGATTAATCCTCTATTTTATGGATTAAAACCGACGTTTTGGAGTATGTGTAATGAGCCAGTCTTTGGCCCACACCATGAAACTTGTAGTGAGTTTATTGGTGGTTTTATTAGGAGTATTCGCTTCGTTTTCCCTGTCGGCCCATGGGGTCGATGAGGATACCAAGCAGTTTTTAATCCTGAATGAAGGGGTATCGATTCTGCCCTTTATCTATATCGGCGCCAAGCATATGGTGACCGGATATGACCATCTGTTGTTTCTTGTTGGAGTGATTTTCTTTCTGTTCAGAAGTAAAGATGTATTGCTGTATGTAAGTCTGTTTACCTTAGGCCACAGTATCACCCTGCTATTTGGTGTACTCAGTGATATCCAGATCAATGCCTACCTTATCGATGCCATCATCGGCTTCTCTATTGTCTATAAAGGGTTCGATAACTTAGGTGGTTTCAAGCGAATATTTGGCTTTCAGCCCAATACTAAGCTGGCCGTGATGATCTTTGGACTCTTCCATGGTTTTGGCTTAGCCACCAAAATTCAGGAGTTTAATCTGCCCCAAGAGGGGTTGGTACCCAATATTCTTGCGTTTAATGTCGGCGTGGAGATAGGTCAATTCCTGGCCTTAGGTGTGGTACTTATTCTGATGAGTTTCTGGCGTCGTCACAGGAGTTATCTTCAGTTTTCTACCGCGGCAAACACCCTGTTAATGAGCGCAGGCATGATGCTGGTGGGCTTTCAGTTAACGGGCTACTTTACCGGTTAACACTCTGATTAGAAACACCTAATAAAGCTACTAAATTAAGCCTCTAAGTCAGACTACTGGCCAGGGGCTGACAGAATGAAAACGAGCTCATCTGTGGGCCGAAGGAATTAACATGATAACGAGTAATAAGAATACAGAAGCAAATACAAACGGTGAGAGAGTCAACGGGATCCCGGTTCACTCGACGGCGACCTTAGTGAAGGCGAGTATTGGGGCAACGGTTATCGCAGCTGTGGTGTTCGTCACGGCGATTTTACCTGCCGAGTACAACATAGATCCGACCGGTATTGGTCATATGTCTGGGTTAACCTCACTGGCCCAGGCCGCTCCCGCATCTGATGAAGCTACTAATACAGGCACTGACACTGGTCCTAAAACGAGTACTGGCACAGGACAAAGTGAGGAAACGCTTATAGCGTTCGGGAAGGAAGAAACACTTGTAAATGCGCCCTCAGTGGCTGAAATAGCACAGAAACGACAAACGCCGGGGGTGAGAAGCGACACTGTTAAGATTGATATACCGGCAGGCAAAGGGCTTGAGTATAAGTTGCTGATGGATGAGTTTGTTCACTTAGAGTATGAGTGGAGTACGGGGGGCGAAGCGCTGTATTTCGATTTTCATGGTGAGCCGAAAGGGGATACCACAGGCTATTTCGAGAGTTTCTCTATTACTACCTCAGATAAGATGAAAGGTTCGCTCACCACACCTTTCGCCGGTTCCCATGGCTGGTATTGGAAGAATAAAACGGACTCACCAATTACTGTGACTCTATCGACCAAAGGGGACTATAGGATCAAAGGTTAAGTAATTCAGAGTTGAGCAAGGGGGATGCACTCCTCAGGTCCAGCTTTGACACTAATTCTCAAACCTAATTCTCAAACCTAATTCTTCAACCTAATGCGCACCGGCATCCGGTGCGCTTTTTTGCGCTATGAGGGCATTTTATATTTATAGATCGCCGTCCCTTTAGGGTATTATACCGATCGATTATTGCGGCACTATTTCTGACTATTGAGCTCTATGACTATTGAAGTAACAAATTTACCCGATCCTCAAATGACCTGTTCAACTTGCCAGGCTTGTTGTTGCCGCCTCGAAGTGATGATTATCTCGGATACCGGTGTACCGCCTGAATACATAGTCTCGGATGAGTTCAATGGTGATGTTATGGCTCGTTTAGATGACGGACTGTGTATCGCGGCCGATCGTGACACCCTGTTATGTACAATTTACGAAAATCGCCCCTGGATCTGCAGAGAGTTTGAAATGGGCTCATACGAGTGCAGCATAGAACGTAAAAACATCATCACCTTAGATAAATAATGTCTTTCTTGTTTGTCGCTTTTCTTTCAGCTCGATATTTATTGCGTCATTGAATCAGGGGCAGAGCATAAATCGCTTTGCCCAAATCAGACATTACTGAGCGATGATCTCTTTGATGATAAATTCTTTACCGCTGAGTAATCCCCAGTCATCACCTTCACAGTGTGGGCATTGCGATCGATTTTCTATGATATTGAATACCTGGTGACAAGCCTTACACATAGCATTGGCGGGTAAGATCTCTATCTCTAGCTTGGTCTGCTCGAGCATAGTGCCATCGACCGCCGCCGGATAACAGGCTTGGATATAGCTGGGGATCATAGATGACAGCTGGCCAATTTGCAGCACTATGGTATCTACACTCTGCAGTTGATTACTCTCTGCCACTTGAATGACTTTGTTAACGACTCCGATGACTACACCTAGTTCGTGCATATCAACTTCCTTTATCTAGGAGGGTTATTCGACTGTAATAGCCGGGGGATAGTCACTTCCCTCGGCTATTATTCTTATACTGATTGCTATTAAAGGCTCAATGTTAGCCTTAGTCAGTCATCATGGCTTTAATGCGCTTGATGGGCGCATTGACAGCAATTCTGACCTTACGTTTCAGTGCGTGCTTGATAATGACCTTTTTCACCGTTCGAAGATCGGCGCCATCGGCATCATAGGCTCTGACCAGAGAGATAGCCCCGAACTGACACTTAGTCGTGCAGGCACCACAGCCGATACACATAAATTCATCGGCAACGGCAACGCCGCATCCCAGGCAACGTTCGGTTTCCTGCTGAACCTGCTCCTGCGTAAAGGTGCCGCGCAGATCTCTGAAGGTTTGCTTAGACTCCTTGCCATCAACATGAGCGAGTGCCTGTCTCGGTGCGTTATCGAAGCCATCGAGGCTGAGCTTATCTTTATCGAAAGAACGATAATCCCGCTTAATACGACCCAGTACCAGACTCTGACCGTGTTGCACATAGCGATGGATTGAGATAGCACCTTCCTTGCCCTGAGCGATGGCATCGATAGCAAATCTTGGGCCGGTTAACACATCCCCACCGACAAAAATGTCCGCTTCATGGGTCTGGAAAGTATCAGGATCGGCCTGAACCGTCAGGTTGGGATTAAGCTCCAGAGCACTCCCCGATAGCAAGTTGCCCCAGTCCATTGCCTGACCGACCGAGATTAGCACATGATCGGCCTCGACGATGGTCGTGGTTTTGTCATCGAAGCGGGGAGCAAATTTACCTTGCTCATCGAACACTGACAGACACTTGGTGAATGCGACGCCGGTAACTTTTCCATCATGAGTGATGATACGTGTGGGCCCCCAGGCGTTGTTGATGGAAATATCTTCACTTAGCGCCTCTTCAACCTCTTCGATATGGGCCGGCATCTGATCCAAGCTTTCGAGGGTAAATAGATCTACTGTGCTGGCACCGACACGAGTGGCCGTTCTGGCAACATCGATGGCGACATTACCACCACCAATAACAATCACCTTGCCATCCAGTTTATCTGTTTCGCCCAGATTTACCTGACGAAGAAAATCGACCCCGGTCATAACGCCTTCGGCATCTTCACCCATAAGACCCAAGCGTCTGCCGGCCTGTGCACCGATCGCCAGGTAAAATGCTTGGTATTCCTGGTCTCTTAACTCGCTCAGACTGATATCTTTGCCTACTTCGACCCCGCATCTGAAGGTAACGCCCAGCGCTCTTAATACCTCTATCTCGGCATTGATGACCTCTTTTTCGAGTCGATAAGAGGGGATCCCCAGGGTTAACATACCGCCGAGGGCGGTTTGCTTTTCAAATACGGTAACCCGGTATCCCTCAATCGCCAGAAAGTAGGCGCAGGAAAGGCCGGCCGGGCCACTGCCGATAATTGCAACTTTCTTGTCATGGTGATGCTTAATCTCGGGGATAAAACGGGTTTGGGCGTCGAGATCTTGTTGGGCAATAAACTTCTTTATCTCATCGATAGCAACCGGATTATCAATATCTCCCCGGGTACAATCTGACTCACACTTCTTAGGACAGATGCGGCCACACACGGCCGGGAAGGGGTTTTCTCGCTTAATCAACTCGAGGGCTTCGCGGTATTTTCCTTGAGCTGCCAACTTGATATAGCCCTGAATACCGATATGGGCAGGGCATTCGGCCTTACAAGGGCTGGTGCCACCATCGAGTACGACTTGTTTGTTGGTTCGGTAATCGGGGTTCCATTTATCCGGGCCCCAGTGAGTATCATGAGGCAACTCTCTCTTTGCCGTTTTGGCGGGGGATATCTCGCATAACTTTTGACCTAACTTCAAGGCATTGGTGGGGCAGACCTCGACACACTCACCACAAGCCACGCACTGCTCCGCATCGATCTTTACGACATAGTTGGAGCGGACCATATCCGGGTTTTGCCACATGCCGGCAAGACGGAGGGCGAAACAGCCACAACCGCAGCAATTACAGATGGCATGAGTCTCCCCCGAACCATCGAAGTTTGGCATGCTGTGCATCAAGCCGTTTTCCTCGGCTTTTCTGATAACCTCAAACGCTTCGTCTCGGGTGATTTTTCGGCCCCTACCGGTACGAATATAGTATTCGGCCGCGTGACCCATCTGGATACACATATCTTCTTTGAGGTGGCCACAGCCTTCGCCCATCGCCTCTCTGGATGTGCGGCAGGCGCAATCGGATAGTGAGAACAGGCTGTTGTCATTCAGGTATTTGGATACCTCCTCATAGGAAGCACTGCGGGTCTCGCCATCGATGGCTGTTTGAATGGGGATCACCCGCATAGGGCCCGAGCCCACGGGAATATTACCCGCGGCGAGCGGGCCCTTTTTCTTACCAAAAGCATCGAAGGCGGCGCCGAGTTGCGGGTATTTCTGGATCAACTCTTTGTTGTTGACGATCATCTCCATATGACCTGGAACCCAGACATCTATCCAGTATTTATCGACGCCATCGATCTCGTTGACGAAGGCGGCGCCGACCATGGCGACCTGCCAAAGAAGTTTGGCGGTTTCCTCTTCCGGTTTTCCGCACTTAAGCGCGACCTCATTTGCACTCATAGGCTCACGTAATGCTAAGCACAGTGCCACTTCGGCCATGGGCTCGGTAACAATAGGCTCCAGGATCTGGTATTCGGGATCGTCCGGCTTAATTTCATTCCTTGAACCTCGCTTGGTTCGGCTGATCTTATTGGCGAGGTCTAATACTTTTTCTTTAACCATGGTCATGGCTCCAACAATAAATAGCGACTGACTTATGCTTGCTTCAATGGCGCTTGATATGAGTTGCGCTCGATATGAGCTGTGGGTGATATAGCAACAATCGCTCTCAGTTAACTTTGATTCCAAAGCCTGGTCTGATTGCGAAGCCAATCGGCCCACTCGCCAATGCCTTCACCGGTTTTCGCCGAGATAGGGATAATCGTGATATTGGGGTTTAGCTTTCTGGCGCGCTGCTTTACCGCTTCGAGATCAAAGTCAAAAAAGCCGATGGCATCAATTTTGTTAATCAGCAATACATCCACTATTGAGAACATCAAAGGGTACTTAAGGGGTTTATCATCACCCTCGGGTACGCTCAGGATCATGGCATTCTTCGATGCGCCTGTATCAAACTCGGCTGGGCAGACTAAGTTACCCACATTTTCCAATATCGCTAAATCAAGCTTATCTGTGCCTAAACCCGTCAGTCCCTGTTTGGTCATATCAGCATCGAGGTGACACATGCCACCGGTGTGAAGCTGGATCACCCGGGTACCTGTTTGAGCGATAGTATGGGCATCGACATCCGAGTCTATATCGGCTTCCATGATGCCAATGTTCATCTCATCTTTGAGCGTTTCAATGGTTCTCACTAAGGTGGTGGTTTTCCCCGAACCCGGTGACGACATTAGATTAAGCAGAAAGACTTTTTCCTCTTTCAATTCGTCCCTCAACAAGTCAGCCTGAATATTGTTGTTTTCAAATACGCTTTCTTTAATTTCAAGAGTCTTAAACGTGTCCATCATTTCCCCTTATTTTGAAACTGTTCCAACAAACTAGTGTCATTCGGCTTGTTTACACCTGCCTTACATAAATGAGGGGGAGGTGTCGTATCGATCGACATTTGCTAGTTTTACCAGGTTAGAGTATTTACTCTATTAATGTTGTTAATTTACGGTTTTTGCTACTGTTTTGTTGTGATAATTCTCGCAAAACATGAATTATGAGAGTCGGGTTGAGGTGGGCCGTCACGCAAGCTGTTGAAATGTAGGGTGAAGTCGTGTTTGGCGGGAGTTCTGGGTAAAACTGGGTTATTATTACAAATGTGACGCTTCTTCAGACTTTTTAAGATTAAGAGAGGGGGGGCATACTCAAGAGCGGTCAGGAAACGGCTTATTTACTTCCAATTATCGAATATTTATCCATACTAAAAGTAGGCCTAATTGTTGTAAGGGGTTAAAATCATGACACTAAGCGGTAAAAGGGCTTGATATGAAAGGTACTTTGGACAGTTCCAATTCTTCCACCTCAATAATACGAAGACGGTATTATTGGATCTTTACGCTTTTTTTCCTGCTGTTTGGTACCTTAGTTGCGGTGATCACCTCCTTGATTAACTACAACATTCAATATACCAATATTGAGAGTGAGATCCGTGAAAAAGTGGCCGCAGAAAAGGCCGTTAAATATGAGCTGCTTAATGAATTTATGCAGCACGCAGAAAATGTTGTAGGGGCTATTGCGGCCAGCGATCTGACACTCAACTATGTCACTACAAACAGTCCCGATTCACACCATATACTCAATCACCTTCTGCTTGCCGCCACAGCGTCTAATGATTCATTTATGCAACTGCGTTTCATCGAGTCATCGGGAATGGAGGCCGTTAGAGTCGATCGAATTAAAGGTGCGGATATGCCAGTCATCATCCCGAAACCGCTGCTTCAGAATAAGAAAGACAGATATTATTTTAAAGAGGCAGCCCACTTGTCTGAGGGAGCATATTGGCATTCACACTTCGACCTGAATATGGAGCACGGCCAGATTGAGATGCCTATTCGTCCCACATTTCGTATTGCGACTCCGGTATTTTCACAAAACCAGTTTTCGGGCTTGATTGTTGCTAACATCTCAATCGATACCCTCCTGTCCACACTCGGCGCATCTACCGATTTTGATGTCTATATCATAGACAAGGATGGGGAGTTTATTCTTCATCCTTCCTACGTACTGGCCTGGAGCCGATACCTTCCTGACCGTCCTAACGTATTTGAGCAGTTTCCACAGTTCGGAAATACTATTTCAGAGCTAAAAGATACCCGTGAAGGAGACCATTTCACTTTCTCGATAAGTGAGATTCTCATGAACGACGATGAAGCGTTTGTTATGGCCGTTCCGCGCAAGAGTCTGCTCGCTAAATTCAAGAAAAATAACATGTTAACTGCGGGGCTTACCGCACTTACCGTGCTGCTGGTATCCTTGGTTCTGTCGGGCTTAGTAGCGATAATTCCTGCCAGATTGCAAAGCAAACTGAGTGATGCGTATTTCAAGATTAAGAATTATGCCGAAATAATTAATCGATATGTCATCACATCATCGACAGACAGAGCGGGGCATATCTTGTCTACCAGCGCCGCCTTGAGTGAGGTGTATGGCTTCTCGGCCGAAGAGATGAAGGGAAAGAGACACAACATTGTCAAACACCCGGATACCCCAGCCGAAACCCATGAGGATATCTGGCGGACAATTTTGCAGGGCAAGACATGGCATGGGGAGATCAAAGATAAAGCTAAGAATGGTAGCAGTTTCTGGCTTAACCATGTGATAACTCCCGATTTTGACGATAGCGGCAAGATAGTAGGCTTTACCTCGGTAAGTCATGATATTACTGATAAAAAGGAGATCGAACGTTTGTCTGTCACCGACACGCTCACCGGACTCAATAACCGTCGTAGACTCGATGATCTGTTCAGTCATGAATTTGATCGCTTCAATCGATATGAACGCCAATTTGCCATGATATTGCTCGATGTCGATCACTTTAAACAGGTCAATGATAAGTTTGGCCATAAGGTGGGTGACAAGGTCCTGATCGAGATGGGACAGCTCTTGGCTTTGAATGTGCGCAAGAATGATCTGGTAGGTCGATGGGGCGGTGAAGAGTTTCTGCTTATCTGTCCCGAAACCTCCATCGATGGTGCGATAAAGCTTGCTGAAAAAATACGAATAATCATCGAAGACACGGATTTTCCTGAGGTAGGACATGTGACCGCCAGTTTCGGTGTCACCGTCTCGATAAAGGATGACAACGACGAAGATATGTTTATTCGTGCAGATAAAGCTCTGTATGGAGCTAAGCGTGAGGGCCGCAACTGCGTCGTGAACTTAACATTATGATTTGAGAGTATTCAAATCTTTATGTAATGGCTTTAGGTAATAGGTTAAGTTATCGCATCTGTTATTGCGCTGAAGCTTAACTGCCAGTCCTGGTAGTCGAGCGCTATCGGCGTTAACTGTCCCTTGTCCCCGAGTACCAGCGATGGAAACCCTCTAATGGGAAACTGTTGCATATTTGCTATCTCTTCCATCAGGCGTTGATTTACGCTTTTATCCAGCATCTGCTGTGTAAACCAGGCTGCATCGAGCCCGATAGAGGCGGCAATACTAACTAAGGTTTCAATATCCGAAGGATTTTTCGCCTCAAGATAGTAGGCATGTTGAATGCCCTGAACCATGGCTTGTTCAAGATCAGCCTCTCTGGCAATCAGTGCCGCGCGGCAAGCAGGATAGGTCGAGCGTCTGGGTTTACATAAACTCCAGAAATCGAAGTTAAACTCAGTACCCAATTGTGTATGGATCTTACGCCAGGTCTGCTCCAGAAAACGCTGCATCTCCTTTGGCATAGGTTCATCGGAGTCGCTCGCCAGACCACCGAGTAGATACTCAACCTTTATTCCCGCTTTTTCCAGCTCAGCCTCGAGCCTGCTCCAAGTTGGCGCGTAACCCCAACACCAGCTGCACATAGGATCGTAAACGTAATAGAGCGTCGGTTTATCTGTGTACGCTAACCCCACAAACGCCTCGCCAGTCCGGATGATCTTTGAGTGGCTTGCAGGCTGGCATGCTCGAAAACCGCTTGCGAGCCCAGGCAGGTAAAGTGCTTTTTGGCGCGGGTGATGGCCGTGTAGACTAGCTCCTTCGTCAGTAACTGTTTTTGGGCCAGACTGGGCCAGATTGGCAGCACGAGAGCAACATTGGCAAATTCACTGCCCTGACTCTTATGTACCGTCATGGCAAAACAGGTGTCGTGGCTTGGAAGGCGAGCGGGCAGTACCTTTAAGATACTGCCGTCGGCTTGAATAAAGTGTGCCATCAGCCTTGGAGACTGTGTCGTCTTATTGCCATCTTCGGCTAAATAGTCCGATACCGGCTTGTTCAACGCATCGGGTAAGCTGTCGGGTAAGATAAGGCCAATATCGCCGTTAAACAGCCCCAGATTATAGTCGTTACTCTGAATGATCACCGGACGGCCGAGATAAAATTCAGTGTCGGCACTGATAAGCTTGGCCTGTTTCAGCGCGGCAGTAACGCCCTGATTGATTCCATCGACGCCATACTCGCCCGCACGCATGGCGCACAAGAGACGGAACTCGTTATAACAGTCGATGATCTCTGCGGCCCCCTTGCTGCTATCTTTAGCCATCTCAAGGTACTGCCGGTAATTACTCACCGCTTGAGTCAGAAGCGCATCGAGCCCCGAATTACCTGCATTGGTTTTAAGGTGTTCAATCCACAATAACTCGGCATAGCCGGTCTGCCATACCTGCATAATTCGGTCTTTGTCTGAGTTATTAACCGCGGCGGCCAGCTGACCAATGCCTGCATCTCCTTTAAATCTGTGGCTGTGCATCAACATACATAAGCTATCGCCTATCTTAGGCGACGGGCTGATAAAGGGGCTAAGGTCAAACCCTGATAACTTAGACAGGTACCCGGCATAATCGCTCGAATATCGCATCTGCCATTTGGCATCACTGGCATTGGTTCTTGTTTCTTGCTGTTTCAATCCTGCACAGATATCCGCAAGCACGGCGCCGGCCTCTACCGAGGCTAACTGATCTTGATCGCCCAGTAATATGAGCCTCGCATGTGTGGGGAGCGCCGAGAGCAGTTTGTGCATCATGGGCAGGTCGACCATAGACGCTTCATCGACCACCAACAGATCCAGCCTGAGGGGGTTATCTTTGTGGTGCCTGAATTTAGGGGAGTTCGGGATAACCCCAAGCAAGCGGTGCAGGGTGGAAGCCTCCTCCGGCACACGGCTTAAGCTGGATAGATCAATCTTGTCGGCAAACGGTGCCAGCTCCTGTTTAAGGCGTAGCTTGGAGGCCTTGATTGACTCACTCAAGCGCGCAGCTGCCTTACCCGTCGGCGCGACTAAGCGTATGGTCATCTCCGTCTGCTGAGTAAGTAAAAACAATAACTTAGTGACAGTGGTAGTTTTACCCGTGCCCGGACCACCGGTTATGACCGCCAGGCGTTTGGTAAAGGCCGTCGCCGTCGAGATTTTTTGCCAGTCAAAGTGGGTGGCAGCCATCTCATCGCTTTGAGGGAACAGCATGTCTAATGTACTGCTGATGGCACTTATGTCAGTACTTATATCAGCACTTATATGAGTACTGTTCTGTGCAGGCTGAACACTCACTTCAGCATCGGCCAACTGAGACAGGTAGCTCGCGACTTGAGTCTCGAACTGATGATAGCGTTGCAGGTAAAGATCGCCGTTATCTAATATTATCGGTGTCGACGGGGAGGTAGCTTGCTCTAAATTCGGCGCGCTAATCCCATTGAATTTGGCTAAAACCTGAATAATCTCACTGTGGCTGCTCAATATCTGACAACTTGATACCGGCTCCTGCATCGGATTATCGAGCACAATATGATGTATCGGCAGGCAAGTGTGCTGCTGAGAAAGTTGTCGGCTCAATAGGGCGCAAATCAGCAGGAAGAGTTCACTGAATAAGTGGTTATCCTGCTCGGTAAGAGGGGCGATCTCAGCCTCGTGCAGCTTAGTCTTGTGAATTTGAGCCATCTCCAGCGCAAAGTGCCTGTCCAATGGCGTGATTAATCGCTCTGTCTCCCAGATTTTCAGCAGGGCTTTAATTGGCTGTGTTGACTGGATCATAGCTTAAGCTCCATCTGATCTGTTTGTGCTGCTTGGCTAGATTGTGCTGCTTGAACATTTGATTCAGTTTGCGCTCGGTCAAACAGCGTATCGAGTGACTCGATAAGCCCTCTGGGTGGCTTATCATAGAAAACCCCGGACATAGGCGCATCGACAGACATACCTCGCAGGAAGAGGTAATAACTGCCGCCAATATGCAGGTCATAATCGTACTCAGGCATTCTCAGGCTCAGATATCTGTGTAGCGCAAGGGTATAGATGATGTACTGCAGATCGTATCTATGGCTGCGGATCGCGCCATTCATGGCATCGAACCCATAATAGCTGAAATCATCGCCCAGGTGGTTAGACTTATAATCGGCGATATAGAACTGACCCTGATGTTCGAAGGTCAAATCGATAAAGCCTTTCAGCATGCCCTTGAGCGACTCGAAGTTAAGCCC
>Ga0070725_10000776_pt1 | contig 20050 bp, 21 predicted proteins | sample tdDd002_FD_69781 | JGI IMG/M metagenome (GOLD analysis project Ga0070725, IMG submission 69781) | Marine sediment microbial communities from the Atlantic coast under amendment with organic carbon and nitrate - tdDd00.2 | ecosystem: Environmental > Aquatic > Marine > Coastal > Sediment | place... | reverse complement strand
CAAAACCTCTTTTAATAATTTAGTGGCAGAGAAAGTCTCTGCAAACCGCATTGCAATAACCGGGAACACCGTTATCGATGCCCTATTGATGGCAAAAACTAAAATCCAAAGCGATGCTTCATTGGCGCAAAAGCTCAAAGCGGCGTTGCCTCAACTCGACGAGCAGAAAAAACTGATATTAGTCACCGGCCACCGCCGTGAGAACTTTGGTCGTGGTTTTGAAAACATCTGCGATGCGCTATTAAAACTGGCCAAGGAAAACTCTGACTGCCAAATCATTTACCCCGTGCACCTCAACCCGAACGTAAAAGGGCCAGTAACCGATAAGTTAAGTGGTTTGAGTAACCTTCATTTGATACCCCCCCAAGAATACTTACCGTTTGTTTACCTGATGGACAAAGCTTATCTCATCCTAACGGATTCAGGCGGCGTTCAAGAAGAGGCCCCTTCTCTTGGTAAACCTGTATTGGTGATGCGCGATACCACCGAACGGCCCGAAGCGGTGGATGCAGGCACAGTACGATTAGTCGGCACAGATGTAAACACCATCGTCGAGCAGTCAAACGCACTGTTGAACGACCGTCAGGCCTACTTAGCCATGAGTAAGGCACACAACCCATACGGCGATGGCAAAGCGAGCATGCGAATTGCCGATGCCATCGCGAGCTATTTCTCCCATTAAACAATGTGTTGCAACTGCGCAACCAAACGTCACGTTTTAATATCTAAGGATTTTTATGTCATTTAAAAAAGTATCAGTGATTGGTCTCGGTTACATAGGGTTACCTACCGCCGCGGTATTAGCTTCACGAGGAATTGAAGTGGTCGGCGTCGACGTCAATCAACAGGCTGTTGATACCATCAACCAAGGCAAAGTGCATATCGTCGAACCCGACTTAGATATCGTTGTAAGAAGTGTCGTGAATACTGGCACCCTAAAAGCAACCTTAGTCGCCGAAGAAGCGGATGCATTTATGATTGCTGTGCCTACCCCGTTTAAAGACGGTCACAGCCCAGATCTTAGCTTTATCGAACAAGCTGCAAAAGCCATCGCACCAGTGTTAGCTCGCGGCAACTTGGTGGTACTCGAGTCCACCTCACCGGTTGGCGCCACCGAGAAATTGGCCAACTGGCTCAAGGCGCTACGTCCCGATCTTAGTTTTCCACAAGACAAGGGAAATCAAGCCGATATCCAAGTCGCCCACTGCCCAGAGCGTGTTTTGCCTGGTTATGTATTGCAGGAATTGGTATCCAATGATCGGGTGATCGGCGGTATGTCTCAAACCTGTGGCGAAAAAGCCGCACAGCTCTATCAAACATTTGTTCGCGGAGAATGCATTCTCACCAATGCTCGTACCGCAGAAATGGCAAAACTAACCGAAAACTCATTTAGAGACGTGAACATTGCTTTTGCCAACGAGCTATCAATGATATGCGATCAACTAAAAATCAATGTGTGGGAGTTGATCAAGCTCTCTAACCGTCACCCAAGGGTAGACATTCTTAACCCGGGGCCAGGCGTTGGCGGTCACTGTATTGCCGTTGACCCTTGGTTTATCGTCGACAGTTGCCCACAGCACGCCAACCTCATTAAACAAGCGCGCTTAACCAACGATGGCAAACCCGATTACGTCATTGAGCAAGTGGTCAATGCCGCAGATCAGTTCAAAACTCCGGTCATCGCCTGTCTTGGCCTCTCTTTTAAAGCGGACATTGACGATCTTCGTGAAAGCCCTGCGCTACACATCGTCGAACAACTTGCTCAAAAACAAATAGGTCAAATCATCGCTGTCGAACCTAACATCAGCGCCATCCCCGAGACATTGGTACAGGCGGGCGTTGAACACTGCGACGTCCAGCGAGCGTTCGAACTGGCCAATATCATTGTTGTATTGGTCGACCACAAAGAGTTCCGACTGCTGGATAAGTCCCAGTTTAAAGCCAAAGTGACTATTGATACTCGCGGGCTAATTTAGCCGTCATGGGTTTCGCTATAGCGATAATAGTGCCAAGAGAAGCTGCGCCGAAAGTAGAAGCGAAACCCACTCACTACTCACTACTCAACCGTTGCTCACGGTGGAACCTATTGTAATGAAACGACAACTACGACTGATCGTTTTGCGCGCCAGAGTCTGGTGGCTAAGACGAATTATCGGAATGAAAATCGACCGCACGGTATTGCTTTCATCAAAGTGCAAGCTCGATACCACTAACCCATCTGGGATCAACATTGGCGCCGAGTCCTATGTGGCCTTTGGCGCATCAATACTCAGCCACGACTTTGTACGCGGCCTACATTGTAATACTTACATTGGAAAGCGATGTTTTATCGGCGCGAATTCTCTGGTTATGCCGGGGATCACCGTGGGGGATCAAGCGATCGTCGCAGCAGGAAGCGTAGTAACAAAAGACGTTCCTAGCCGTTGCATTGTCGCGGGCAACCCCGCCCAAGTGATCCGCCAAGACATTACGACCTCTCGTTACGGAAAACTACATAATGACTAAACGTTCGATTTTGCATATCGCCACAGATTACCCGGACGCGACTGAGTTAAATGCTACCCACGCAACAAAGAATCTCTTTGAAGCCAGTCAGAGCCTGAACCATACCGTGATTGCACTGCGCCGAGAAAAAAAAGCCATTTGGAGCGTCTCTCCGGGCTCAGACCATATTCTGTTTCGCGCGATGACTTTTCCGTTTGGTATGTGTCATATTTTACTGAGTTTTTTTTACGCCCTAACGATCTACCGTCACATCAAGCGAAACGACATTCACTTCGATATCATTCATGGCCATAAGCTGACCATTGATGGCGTGGTGGCGTTTTTCCTCGCTAAATTTAGCAATAAGCCCTATCTGCTCAGCGTTCGCGGCGACACAGATTTAAAATTCATCTCAAAAATGCCGCTATCGAGAGCTTTCTACAAGTATATCTATCAGTGTGCCAGCCATATTTTTTGGGTCAGCTTGTGGGCACGTAAAGCCCTGTCGACACAATACGCGTTTCCGTATCGTATCGGTTCCAAACTGCCAAATATCGTCAAAACCAATATTGGTAAACCTGGCCAACAACCCCTAAACAGCCCTAAGTTCGCCTTCATTGGGCGACTCGAATCGGCACATAAAAAAGGCTTATATGATGCGTTAACCGCGTTAGCGAACATTGAAAATGCTTCCCTTGATATTTTTGGAATGGGTAACGGCAAAGCGGTTGACCAACTCACAGAGCACTGCCAAAAGCTAGCCATTACCGAACGGGTAAACTTCAAAGGACGAATAGAAAAGGCCCAGCTAATGGCTGTACTGCCCAATTACTGCGCCCTTGTGATGCCAAGCTTTCACGAAACCTTTGGCATGGTCTATGTCGAGGCGCTGCTAAGTGGCCTACCAGTTATTGCCTGTAAAAACTCAGGGATCGATGGCTTTATTGATAACAAACCCTATTTGACCTTAGTGGACTATGGAGACACCACAGCGATTACCCAAGGCATGCAGGCTGCACTTGTCAATCAAAGTAAAAACAAATGCCAGCTGATTAATGACCTTCATAACAACCGGTTAGCAGTCTTTCAAACACCCTTTATTGTTCAGCAGTACTGCGAGGCGGTCATCAATGTTTAAGCAGTTTAAAAGAAAGCTGTTCTATTGGCTATATTTGGCTTTTTCGGTCAAATTACCCGCCAATTATCGGCCTTTGGGTAAGCTCTCGCGCGCCATTCGTCACGCCAATGTTCAGCGTTTTCTTCTGCAATGCGGTGAGAAGTTAAACATCGAGAAAAACGCCAACTGTTCACTGGATATCGTTATTGGCCACCGCTCAATGCTAGGTGAAAACTGCCGCGTCTACGGCGGCACTTGCATTGGCAATGACGTTTTAATGGGCCCAGATGTCAAAATCTATACACGAAACCATCGTTTCGACGATATCGAGACGCCTATCCATTTACAAGGGGTGGAACAAAAGCCCGTCACCATCAAAGACGATGTATGGATTGGGGCAAATGTCATCATCTTGCCCGGTGTCACTATCGGGAAAGGAGCCGTGATTGGCGCAGGCTCTATCGTTACTCGCTCGATCCCCGATTATGCCGTGGCTTGTGGTAACCCTGCGAAAATCAAATCAAGTAGGCTTACCATTGAAAAAGAGTAAACTGATCATTTCGGTGTTCAATCAAGCCCTTGTTAGCGTGTTTAATTTCGCGCTGACCTTATACCTTATTAAGCAGTTTTCCGTCGCCGATTTTGGCGCCTACAGTTTGATCTTCGCCCTCGGACTGTCAGCCATGTCATTTCAAAATGCATTGCTCATTACCCCGATGTCCGTCCGCATCAAACGTCGAGTCACCTCTGGTCGGTCTAAGTACAGTCGATACTACAACACTATTTTTTTAGTGCAGTTAGTCGTTCTCATCGTCGCTAGCGCAGCAATCAGTTCATTATTAAACGTGCCTATTTTTGCCGCAGCGATTTACATCACTGGATTTTGCACTCGAGAATATGCTAAATCACTACTTTTATTAGAATTTAACGTATTACGCATACTCTTAATGGACGGGTTGTTTTTTTCGATCACCATAGGCGTTATTGCGCTGATAAAGTACTTCCAACTAGGACTCACCGCCCACTTAGTAACGGCCACCTTAGGCGTCAGTTCCATCGTTGCTGCGCTCGGCGTATCAACCAAGCTTGACCTTGGTTTGAAATCGGCTGACAAGCAACTACTCGCTTTCTATCGCATCAACACATGGAAAATCTCAAAGTGGTCGACGATTGGGGTCGCAATCACCGAAATACACAGTCGTACCTACCTTGTTCTGATGCAGGTGTTTTACTCGATGCATTCAGTAGGCGTCTTGCAGGCCGCCCGCTCCCTTTTTGGTCCGATGAACCTAGTCATAAACGGTTGGATGCGGGTGTCTCGAAACCATCTTTCCAGCCTAATTGCACAAGATGAACTCGATAAATTTAAGGCCTACGTAAAACAAAGTTTGCTTGGCGTCCTCATTATGAACCTGGCGATTCTGTTGGTCATTCATGCAGCATGGCCTTGGCTAAACGCGCTGTTATTCAGTGATAAGTATGAAGGGATCTACACCCTCGTGGTGCTATGGGGGATCTGTCTCATCATCTTACAATTACGAACCGTCATCACCACCGCCTTGCAGCCTTTGTACGCGTTCAAACAGCAAACCATTAACAACGCGATAGCCAGTATTACTACCTTCAGTTCACTGTTTTTTATCTTATTTTTCATGGACTGGCACTATGTACCTGTCGCCCTAATTTTGGGTGAATTGGCGCTATTTGGCCTTTCCCTCAAATGTTATTTGGACATCATCAATGACTCAAACCAGTATCACCGTCGGAATTTGCACGTATAAACGAGCGCATATTATTCAAACACTGATAAGTGTCTATGGCGCTTTGTCCAAGCTTAATCAATCGGTCGAGGTATTAGTGGTCGACAACGACGACAAGCAATCTGCTAAGCCACTCATCGAGCGTTTTAATCAATCGGTTGCCAAGCCCGTTCGCTACGTCTGTGAGCCGAATGCCGGAGTGACCAACGCGCGCAATCGGATTCTTAGCGAAACCGACAGCAAGTGGCTATTGATTATTGATGATGATGAAGTGGTGGATAAGAACTGGTTCAAGCACTACCAAGCGTTGATCGAATCATCGGACGCTCTCGATGGCGCCGTTGGCCCTGTTATCACCATCTACCCTGATTATGTCCCCGACACTATCGTGAAATCCGGCGTGCTAAACCGCTGCCGTCAGCAACACTTAACACCATTAAGCTACGGCTATACCGGAAACTGTTTAATCAATATGGAAACCGCTAAACAGCACAAGTTGCAGTTTGACATGAAGTTTAATCGTACTGGCGGAGAGGATTCGGACTTTTTTGAACGTCTTGCCAAGCGCGGTAACGTGGTTTGGAATAATCACTCCATCGTGTACGAGGCACTAACAAAGGAGCGAGCGCAACTCAGTTGGGTATACGCAAGGTATCGTCAGAATGGCCACAGCTATGGCGTTCGTCAGTTAATGAGAAAAGGCAAGCGCTACTCATTTTATCTATTTGCTTCATCGCTAACCAAATTGATCGGCCATGCTTTTGAGTACCTAGTCTACCACTATGATCAGGCTCAACAGGTGCGTTTAAGGTGCGAGCTCAATCGAGACCTAGGACGACTGATCGCGTTGGGAAGCTTAAAATGAATCAGTTGTTAGAATGCGTCGCTAAGTATGGATTTCTGGCCATTCTTTTGTTCTGCTTTGGTGTGTTAAGCCCAGAGCTCACGCCGAAAATGCAATTGACGGACTTAGATACCGACATCATTTCCAAATCGCGTTCTGGCAGTGATACGTTTAAACAGCTGTTTTGGCTGGCGCTGTTCGCCTGTTACGGGCTATTGGCCCTTAAATATCGAATGAACGCGCGGTTGATTGAACTGTTCAGTCACAGCAAGAGCGCGATCGCATTCATGATTTCTGTCGTCATTGTCTGCTTAAGCTCTTACTTTTGGTCTGACTTTAAAGCCTTAACCCTAAAACGAGCGATTTTCCAAGCGATCCTCTATTTTGTAGTGACGTCATCGGTCATTTTCGCTTACTTAAATCAATCGGTCGAAAAATGCATCATTGCGGCGTGCGCCGCTTGCATCGCGATGATCCTATTGTCGGTAGTGCTTGGCGCCGGCATCAACCCCTACTACGAGTTAGCCGGATACAGTAAAACCAAAAACTTAATGGGCGCCATTCTAAGTGTCGCCATCATTATGTGCACCCTTGCCCAGCAAAAAATCGGACCAAGTCCCTACACTAAAGCCATTCTATTTATGCTTTTTGTGGCCTTGTTACTCACCGTGAGTAAAACATCTATTGCTTTGATTATTCTGTTTTTTATCTTGACCCGCATGGAAACAAGAATAAACAAAAGTTTTATTTTCGCCACCTTAGTTGTGCTACTGAGCGTATTTATTATTGTTCCGGCCTTCTCCTCGTTAAATGGCGATAGTTGGCATGTTGGTTTGGTTCTTGACCCGTCATTTATGACCGGACGCGGCCTTATCTGGGACACCATTTATTATGACCTAGAGCTGTTCAATCGCTATCTACTCGGTTATGGCTACGGTGCCTACTTTGGTACTGGCCAAACCCCATTTTACTTCGATATAGCCTACAGCTTTCTCAACTACATTTACTCCTCGCACAATGGCTACATCGAACTGCTCATTCAATTTGGAATACTCAGTGTGCCTCTTATTGTTTTGATCTTTGTTTTCTGTTTTACCAGCCAGAATGTGGTGATTGTTGCAGCTTACATTTTCCCTCTGCTCTACAACATCTCGGAACCATCTTTCATCCGAGACCAGCACGCGGTGTGGATTTTGATCTTATTTCTATTTCTCTATGAAAGACTCAACCAAGTACCGCAACAAATAAAAGAATAAGCCATTTCGGATAACAATATGAAAAAAATCACCTTTTTAAACACCCCTATGCATAGCGCCACGATGAGTGACACCGTCGCTCTCATTAAAGACCGCGTTCAACAAGGCCAATTTTTGCAGCATGTCGTGGTCAATGTGGCCAAACTGGTGCATCTACAAAAAGACCCAGCCCTCGCCGAATCCGTTAGTTCCTGCCACCTCATCAACATTGATGGTATGGGCGTTGTTTGGGGAGCAAGGCTATGTGGCCACGCAATACCGGAGCGGGTCGCCGGCGTGGACTTATTCCATCAATTAATGGCCATGAGCGCTGATAACCACTTCCCGGTTTTTCTGCTTGGGGCAACCGAAGATGTGGTCGAAAAAACCGCTCAAAAAGTGCAAGCACAAAACCCTAATTTAACCCTAGCCGGCTATCACCATGGCTATTTTTGGGATGATGAGCAGGCCGTCGTCGAAAAGATCCGTCAATCGGGAGCGAAACTACTTTTCGTTGCGATCACCTCGCCGAAAAAAGAAAACTTCATTAATAAATGGAAACAAGAATTGGGGGTCGACTTTGTTATGGGCGTTGGCGGGACATTTGATGTAGTGGCAGGGAAAGTCACAAGAGCCCCGGTTTGGATGCAGCAATACGGACTTGAATGGCTGTATCGGATCATTCAAGAGCCAAGGAGAATGTGGAAACGATACTTGGTCACCAACTGCAAATACGCATGGTTACTTATCAAAGAGAAGCGTCGCCGCGCTCCTTGCTCTACCCATCCCGCGTCATAGGCATAGCAGATGAAAATTTCGCCTAAGATTTGGGCTGCCAACCTCATGTTGGCGGTAACATGCTTAGCAATCACCACTGGCGCCACGTTACATTTCGTCGCCAGTCTGTATGCTAACGGTATCCAACAAACGCTCTCAAATTACAGCCATTTGTCGCCACCGACTCAGCGCCAACTCGACAATAACCAGCCGTTGATTTCGGTTCTCTTATCGTTACCGATGGTAAAACCGAGTCACTATAATCTGGCCGCTAAGGTCGCTCAGTGGCGTTTTTTTATTCACCAAGATAGCGTCGCTTTTGCTCAGGCACTGTTTCTACTTGAGCAAAGCAGCGCGCTTCGGCCGACTTGGGCACCAAACTACAGTGAACAGCTTCACTTCCTAACCAACCGCCCCTTAAACCAGCAACAGAGCGCGATGGTGTCGCTTGCCCATCGCTATGGGGCCTACTTACCGTCAGTGCAACTCAAACTGATGGAGGTTGCTTTTATCCAATGGCCAGAGCTGACCGCCAATCAACGCATCGCAGCCGCGAACCAGTTAATCCAACTGCAACAAAACTGGCGGCTAAGAGAAAAACTAGAAACATTGGTTCGATTCTCTCCCGCCGCGGCGCGCATGTGCCAATTGCTTAAGTTTAATCAGCTAACGCTTAAAGCCTGTCAAAGCGGGGGCAACCTGTGAAAAGTAAATACACTCTTTTGATTACCCTTAGTCTAATTGGCGGCGGGGCATCGGTGTGTAAGTCGCTTGGCATCGGCCTCGATACACTGCACAGCATTGAAAAAGCACTGGGTAACTCAATTTACCTTCACGCCATAGTCGCTATTAGCCTTGGCGCCGCAGGCCAACTCAGCAGTGAGCGCAGGATCATAAATAAGGCCTTTGTTAACCCAATTATTATTCCGATCATTTTGATGGTGATCTTAGATGAAAGCCTTCAACTGTATTCATCGAGTCGACACTTCTCGTGGCTCGATATGAGCGCCAATGTGGCTGGCGTGTTATTTGGCGCGCTGAGCGCACAGTTGCTAATAACCACCCACAAACTCATTGGATACACCAACTCCCCAAAGTAACTCACCACTAAGAGAATAAAGATGAAAAAGAACTTCACAATAAAACTCGCCACCGTATTAATTACTGCCGCATTGCCGTTTGCCGCCAATGCATTAACCAGTGAGCAAGAAAGTGCGTTAGTAACGCAAATTCAAACCGACCCTTCTGCCGAGAATATTGCAACCATATTATCTATCTATCCCGATGAGTTAATCGATGTGATCACCGTCTTGCTCAACACCACTGAAGCCGACATAGAAAAAGTGCTTGAAGTCGCGTTCACTACCTACCCTGAACATGCCAATGAAATTGCCACCATTGCTAGAAAACGCGGCCTTTCTAACCAATTAATCACTCAGCAAGCCATATTGGCCGGGGTCGACCCTACTCAAATCGCAGAGGCAACAGCCGCGGGTATCACCACAGACAACATCGAGCCTATCGCGCCACCGACGCCGCCCGAGACAGGCGACAACGCAAGTGGCGGTAACGATGTGGTATCGCCGAATTAAGCCCACGTTAAGTCAAACTGCATAAAACAAAAAAATAAGAGACAAGGAAAGGGTGTTGGTTAATGAAGTACGTACATTCTGTGGCTAAGTCACTGTTATCAAGTCTATCGCTATCATCAATCGGCGAGTTGTCCGAGCGAGCAACGCTATCGACCAAAATCGAAGCATGGGCCTTTTTTTCCTTCATATTGCTATTGGTTTGGCTCCCCATTCCATTAGGCAGTAACCGCGATTGGGCTTGGGCTATTGGCGCCGTCTGCATTTGTACGACAACCCTGCTACTGTTCATCGCCTATCGAGGCCAACTGCCTTACGCTCGCTTAAAGCCTTATGTGGTTTTGATCGCCCTGCTGGTTGCTTTCCAGGTTTGGGTTGGGCTACAAACCCTCCCCTTACCAAGCGAGATTTTAGCAATACTCTCCCCTGCAGCTAATGACGTTTATCAGAGTATCGGCGCGAGCTATGGGTATCTATCTCTTGATGTCCGAGCAAGTCAACTCTCAGCTCTGAAAGGGCTGAGTTACGTGGTGTTTTTACTCAACACCATTTGGTTGATCACAACTCCAAAACGCCTTGTGTTCGCCGTAGTAGCGCTGGTACTCAGTGGCACTTTTCAAGCCTTCTATGGCGCGCTGCTGCTCATGTCAGATCTCAGCCACAGCCCGATTTTTGATTATCCCATTGGCCAAGCCGCTACAGGCTCATTTGTATACAAAAATCATTTTGCGAACTATTTGACCATGACAGCCTGCCTAGGCGTTGGATTAATTATCGGTCAAATGCACACAGACAAGGCAAGCTCGTTGATGGCCGCAACTAAAAGGCTTATAAGTGGGCTGATAAGCCCAAAAATGCTGGTTCGGCTTTGTGTTGTGATCATCGTCATTGGGCTGATCTTGTCACGTTCTCGAATGGGCAATAGCGCTTTTATTTTCGCGGTTACGGCTGGCACCGTTCTCTCATTGCTGTTTTATAAACATCGACCACCAGCCTTTAACTACCTGATCGTCAGCATACTCACCATTGATACTTTATTAATTGGTGCCTGGTTTGGCATCGAAAACATTAAACAAAAGCTGCTCGCAACATCACTGAGCGATGAAAGCCGAGATCAAGTCGTACTGTGGGCGCTCGACATGATCCGTGACTACCCCCTCACCGGCACGGGTATGGGCAGTTTCTACTCGGTGTTTCCAAGTTATAGCCGCGGGGCGACGGGCTTTTATGACCATGCCCATAATGACTACATTCAATTCATGGCTGAGGCTGGCGTCCCTGCGACCTTTTTGCTCGCTAGCGCCGTATGCATCGCCTTCGCTTACGCGATTAAAGCATTAAGAGTGCGGAGTAATAACCAACTTAAAGGCATCGGGATCGGCAGCTGCATGGCGATCATAGCCATGCTCATCCATATTAGCGTCGACTTTAACCTTCAGCCTAGCGCCAATGCACTGACCTTCATTTTTGTTCTATACCTAGCGAACGCGAGCGCCAAGCTCCCATCACCACGTAGCCGCCAACATCGAAAGCGTAATAAAGAAGGGGCCTATGTATAAACGCATACTCATTGTCTGTACTGGCAACATTTGCCGCTCCCCGTTAGCCGAGGTACTTTTTCAATCCCACATGCCATGGTGTCAAGTGTCATCCGCCGGTATTGCCGTTGATAACTGTCACCTATCAGGCTCACCAGCCGCGCCGTATTCTCAACAGATCGCCCGCGCTATTGGCTGCGATCTGAGCAAGCACAGTGCAAAACAATTAACCCCAGCGCTGGTCAACGCCCATCAACTGATTTTGGTCATGGATACCAATCAGCTTGAACACATTGCGCACCATTACCCTAACTCCCGGCCCAAGCTGTTACTGCTTGGCCAATGGAGCAATATCAGCCATATCGATGATCCCATCGGTCAGAACCTGACGAAATTTGAACACACCTTTAACCAAATTACGACCGCGGTACTCGCTTGGAAACAGGTTTTTAATCATCAACATAACCCCAACCAATAAGCGATTTAATCGCTAAGCCGCCCGCTTTATCACATAACACACGCCATTAAGGAACTACCATGAAAATAGCCGTCGCAGGTACAGGATACGTTGGACTGTCTAATGCGCTCCTCCTCTCTCAACAACATCACGTCGTCGCTTTAGATATCGTAAGAGAGAAGGTAGAAAAGCTAAATGATCGCATCTCACCTATTGTAGACGAAGAGATTTCGCGCTTTCTAAGCGATACAAACAATCACTTTGAAGCAACGTTAGATAAGCAATACGCCTATCAAGGCGCAGACTACATTATTATTGCCACGCCAACCGATTACGATCCCGTTAGTAACTTCTTTAACACCCGTTCTGTCGAGGCGGTCATTGAGGATGTCATCGCCATCAACCCAAGCGCGACTATGGTGATCAAATCCACTGTGCCTGTCGGTTACACAGAAGGCATTAAAAACAAATACGCCATCAACAATATTATTTTCTCGCCAGAATTCCTGCGCGAGGGTAAGGCGCTGCACGACAATCTTTATCCTTCTCGAATTATCCTTGGCGAAAAGAGTCAGCGGGCACAAGTGTTTGCCGATATGATGGTTCAATGCGCTCAAAAACAAGACATCAAGGTGCAATTTACCGACTCAACCGAAGCGGAAGCAGTCAAACTGTTTTCTAACACTTACCTTGCTCTTCGAGTGGCTTACTTCAACGAACTCGACAGTTACGCAGAAACCCACCATTTAAATACCAAGCAAATTATTCAAGGGGTATGTTTAGACCCAAGAATTGGCGACCACTATAACAACCCTTCGTTCGGATATGGGGGTTACTGCCTGCCAAAAGACACAAAACAACTTAGAGCTAACTACGCGGATGTCCCGAATGAGTTGATCAGTGCGATTGTCGATGCTAACCGAACACGCAAAGACTTCATCGCGGATTCTATTTTGAGTAAGCAACCAAAAGTGGTTGGGATCTATCGGCTTATTATGAAGTCTGGCTCCGATAACTTTCGCGCTTCAAGCATTCAAGGCGTAATGAAACGCATTAAAGCCAAGGGCGTTGAAGTTGTCGTTTACGAGCCCGTATTAGACGATGAAACATTCTTTAACTCTGAAGTTATCAAAGATCTTGAGAGCTTTAAGCGCCGCTGTGACGTAATTGTCTCAAACCGCATGGTGCCAGCACTGGATGATGTAAGTGACAAGGTTTATACCCGCGACCTTTTTGGCGCCGATTAACAGTGTAAGCCAATCGCCTACGTAACCCCTCTCCCCCTGTAACAATATCGCCCCTACGACTCTCTAACGGACAACTCGCACTATGACAACGTTCCACCGGCCTGAACGCCTGTACTCTTTTGATTTTTTTCGTGCCATCGCCATTGTATTTATCGTCGCATCACACTCTTTTACTATTACCGGAATGCAGGCGAGCAGTACCACCGACATCTTGCTGACCAACATAATTGCCGGGGGAACGTTTCTTTTTCTGTTTATTTCCGGTTTCCTATTTCATCATATTTTCTATCCAAGATTTTGCTATCGACGTTTCATGGAAAAGAAGTGCCAGCAGGTTCTGATGCCGTTCTTAACGCTTAGCCTAGTGCCAATCACTTGGTTTATCACCCACCCTTCACCGTGGTTTGGCGGTATTTTTTTACCCACAGGTGAAAGCTTATTGTCACAATATGCAATTCCAGCATTAAAGTATCTTCTGAGCGGTCGGTTTATGACCGGTTATTGGTATATTCCCTTTATCATGCTGGTGTTTTTGTCTTCACCATTGCACATTAAATTCATTCATATGCCACTAAAATGGCAGTTTGCTATCATTACATTGTGGTCGATATTAGCGCTGTTAATCCATCGGCCTGAAGACAACATAAATATTATCCAAAGTGTTATCTATTTCACTCCGTTTTACTTAATTGGTATTTGCAGTTCCATCCACAAAGCACACCTTTATGCCTTTTTCAAAGGGAGAGAGTGGTGGTTGTTAATGGGCGCGATACTCTGCTTAACCATTCAAACTGCGTCTGGTCATATCGGTAACTACCACAAAGCCATATTTTGTTACCAAGGTATCGACTGGCTTTTCTTGCAAAAACTATTTGTCTGTCTGTTCTTGATGGTATTTTTAACGCGGTTCGATCACCGACGTAACCGACTGGTTCAAGACCTCGCTTCAACCAGTTTTACCGTGTTCTTTTTACACACATTCATTATTTGGACACTCAACAAAATAGCGCCTGATCTGTTCAATATTGGGCTTTGGCCAGTCTTCATTGGCTTTGTTATGGCGCTATGTTTAATCTGCATCAACATCGCTAAAGCGACCAAATACCTAATTCCACAATATAGCCGATTTCTAACGGGTTATTGAGGGAGAAACCTTTATATCAATCACCAAATTACCCGCTGGTTCAGATCACGCTTATTCAGTCTGGCCTTGTCTCGCATCACAGTTTTATTCACCGTAACTAGCAATATAACTCGCTATCACAGAGTATGATTGGAATAAAAAGCGAGGTGTATTTATGTCCCAGCGAGTTATCTCCAATACTCCGAATTTTTTAATGTTTGACTTACAGCAGTTGGTCGAAACAGAACATATGATTTTTGGGGCCGACTACGTCTCCATCTGCCCAAGAACAAACGGATGTACCCTGCATTTAGCAAACAGTTGTCACCCATTAGATGTGGGTCAATTAGTATTACTGGCGCCTTTTAACCCCTATCGCCTTTCTTTTGCCCAAGACCAAACAAACCGTCCTAATGGCTGTGATGTTTTACACTTTCGACTCAACGCTCTTGGCCAAACTTTTGTCGATAGCGTTCAGTTCAATACTATCAAATCAATGTTAGAGTTATCCAAAAATGGCTTGTTATTTGAGGGGCCGGAGCTTGGAAAGATCGAGCCAATCTTAGATCGGATGGAAAATACCTTCGCTTTTTCTCAAGTCCTTAATTTATTAGAATTTTTAGAAAAGCTATCCCATCAAAAGGCGTCGCGCCACCTTATTGATAGTCATTTTGAAATCAGCAATGTTAAACGTACCGAAAACCGAGTGTTATTGGCGCAAACCTATATCGCCAAAAACCTTGCTGAGCCATTATCGGTTGCCATGGTAGCCAGTCAACTCCATATGGCCGAAAGCACTTTTTCGCGCTTTTTCCATACCAACCTTGGGGTTACTTTTCGCCAATACGTGATCGAACAGCGTGTTCGTCAGGCGGCTCGTTATTTGGTCGCGACAGACTGGACCATTGCCCATATTGGCTCCGAAGTCGGCTTTTCATCCCTGTCCAACTTCAATGCCAAGTTTAAAAGCCTATTACGAGTAACACCTCGTGAATACCGCGCTAATCACGTCGATATGAGAAAGGACATTTCCAATAGCGTTGCGGTAGAAGGTCAAATCAACAATCAGTTTTCGAAAATAGAATCTGATTAAGCTCGATTTGTACGCGGCTAAGTTTCACTTTACCTTCGGCCAAATTATGCATTATTAAAAACGTACTCATCATAAATCAACCCAACTTTCGCCACTAGCCAATAACTGCTGCAGGCTAAGAAAGAGGCATATAACGGCGCTTCAACCCAGCCTAAATCAAATCTGAAAAACAACACACAGCTAGAGCCAAAGCCGACCAACATCGAGGTCAAAGCGGCATATATCGTCGATGGCATAAAATGAACCAGTAATATAGGCGCAACCAAAGCCGCCATTAAGGTTCCTGAGCCCAATATCGCCAACATTGATAACATAAACGGCGGGGCGAACATCATCACCACAAAACCGGTAATACCCAGCAACCACACAGAACTGCGATTTAATAGCAGGAGTATTTTTTCGGAAAGTTGGCAGTTAGGCCAAATAGCCTGCCTTAAGTCATGGGACACCGAGCCCGCAATCGCATGCAAGACCGAGTTTGCCGTCGATTTCATTGCAAACAGAATAAATAATGTCACCACTGCCGAAACAGATGGTGAGAGAAAATTAACCAAAAATACCGGCATTGCTTCATCAGCGATAAGTAGGTCAGGAACTTTGATCCGAGTATATAAACCCGCAATGGGCACCAAGCTCAATAAACACGCAATTGGCGTCATATAGGCTGCCACATGATGGACTTTAGTCGTTTTCGACAACGCCATAAAACGAACCGACATATAAGGCAAGGTCGTACTATAGATAAACGCATACGGCAGCATCATAAATACATGCCAAACCGAAGAACCATACGGCCCAGAAGAGCTTGGTTCAACCAACTCTGGGTCTACCGTGTGTAAGGCAGATATCAATTCACTCGGGGACATGTCGCTAAAAACGGTGAACACGATAACAAAAGCCGACGCGCACATGCCCATCACCATAAACGCATCCGTAAAGGCAACGGCGGCCAAGCCTCCAACAGACGTATATAAAATGATGATCCCGACCATTAGCAACGAAGCAGCGTCTTTGTCAATTCCTAGCCATTGGCTGCCTAATAAGCCTAACGCTTTAATTTGCCCGACTAAAAACACCAATAACAGTATGATGGTCATGACCGCAGCCAGCGCTTGAACAATCCGTTTAACCCGTGGCGACCCTTCATGACTTCGGGCAATGTATTCGGGAATGGTTAAACTGCCAATAGATTGCGCCTTTTGATGTAAAAAGCGCGCACAAAATAGCACCGCAAAAATCATGGCGGGAGAAAAAAAGAAATTACCCAGCAGCTCAATCGCGCCATATTTGTACGCCACACCAGGCGAGCCCATAAACCCCCAACCAGAAAAGCCCGTCGCGACAATCGTTGCGGCGCCAACGAACGGGCCAAGGCTGTTGGCTGCTAATAGAAATCCGCTTTCGCCTTGCTGGGTCTTCATGATCTTATTGCTATAAATAGCCAGTCCAATCATGACGACCACGGCAATCAAAAGTAGCCCCCAGTTCAGTGTTGTGAGCGTACCAATGTCCATCTATTGCTCCAGAGACTGGTTTTTAAATGCGTTGCGTTTTTTATTCATACTAACAACAATCTCACCCATGCCTCCGCCTATAACCAAAATACCGCCAATAGCTTGTAACATCGTTAACGACTCCCCAAACATAGCAATACCAATCCCAGCACCAACCACGGTTTCCAAATAAGAGACACAGGCGAGTTCCGCAGCTTTTAAGTGCTTTGCCGCAATCGTTAATAACGTTAACGCGCCAAAGCCAATAAAGAACCCCATAGAGATTAACCAAATCCACGAACTGGTATCCATGCTCGCAAGTGAAGGCGGTTTAACAAAGAACACTGCGCCAATGGCAACCGCGCCAAACAGAAAGTTATAAAACGATCGCGAGTCAGAGCTCACATCGGTACGATAGCGGCTAAAGAACAGGTATAAACCGTATCCCACCCCAGAAGCCAGACCCAGCATGTCGCCAATAAAGGTTTCTTTAGAAAATGAAATTGAAAAGGTAATGCCAGTCACAGGGTCATTCTTGATAAGGCCGATGATCAGCAAGCAACCAATGAACACAGCGGTAAGTAAACCGGCTGTTAAGCTAGAGATTTTCTCCTTTAAGAAAATCGCCGCAAGGATCGTCGAGAACACAGGCCCGGTATAAATCAAAAACACCGCATTAGCCAAAGTGGTGTATTGAGTGGAAGACACATACGCGGCTAAACACAACCCTAACATGGCTCCGCTTGCTATCACTGGCGGAGACAACTTAGTTTCTTTTATCTGTGACACTTTTCCCTGATAAAGCATAAAACCAAATATACATATTGCCCCCACTGCCATCCGCGTAAAGGCGATAACATCACCGCTGGTATTGATGTTACGGGCAAATAGCCCTACGCAACCCATTAAGATTGCAGAGACTATCATGGTGGCATAACCCAACGTTTTGGTGTTCATAACTCGCTCCTTTGCTCATCGTCTTTGCTTTGATCATGAAGCAGTCCACCACCGATGAACTGGTAGTAAGCGTAGATTAGCGCAACAACAACCCATAGAATCACGTTGGCTAAAATAAATGCATCAATAGACCAATAACCTGTCAACATATCCGTTCCTTTTTCAAGGCGTTAATAGCATATTTTGTGGTCGACCATATATATGTTATGTATTAAGTTAATAGTGCGTGTTGAGCTCATATTTAACTAGCCAAAACCTGCCAGATACTTGCTAATTCCTGCCCAGTCAAATAAATGCGTTCATAGGTCTCACTATTTCAATACAAATAAAACTTCCGGTTCAAATGTTGCCACTGGGATATTTATGCCAGACAGCCAGGTAAAAATGTGACAAAACACTCAAACTTGTAAGCATAGAAACCCAAACAGTATCCAGTTAAGAATAAAACCAGCAGAAATTCGCATGATTATGGCAGCTCTTTACTAGTTCCAAAATTTATATATTAATAAAATTATGTTTTCATTACATGGATATATAACGTGCTCCTTGTAATTGCATAAAATAGAGAGGGAGTAAATATGAGGCAAATAGCGACTAATACCGGTAGCTCCACTGAGGTTAAGGCTCGGATTGAAATGATGCGACCAGCAACGCTTGAAAGTACGCCTGCTCTTCATAACTTACCATCTAACGGGCGCGATAGCGTCGTCACTCCCCAATCCCCAATCAGAAAGCGCGTCCGTCAAGCGCAGCACCCCGACCTTGATGATATCGAAAGCCTTGTGGAACTATGGGCAGAACTCGGCGCAAACCTACCCAGAGCGCGCGAAGAACTAATAAGAGAGCTACCATCTTTTGCGGTAGCAGAACAGCACTCACGAGTGACCGGGTGCGCATCATTGTACAGCTATGATCCTCAACTGGCTGAAATTCGCTCTTTGGGTATTAACCCTAACCACCAAGGTCAAGGCCAAGGTAAAGCGATCGTTGAATATTTGCTAGAACAAGCGGAACAGTTGCATATTAAGAAAGTATTTGTCTTAACTCGAGTACCTACTTTTTTTCAAAAACTGGGGTTTCAAATAACGTCTCGCTCCTTATTGCCACAGAAAATAATGAAAGATTGTGAACGTTGCCCTCGACAATATCACTGTGATGAAGTTGCCCTCGAGTTATCTTTTCAACCTTAACCTCTGTCCTTTGCCTATTGCGGTCATAAAAATGCCGATATAAATATCGGCATTTTATCTACCATTGCGTTATAGCAGCGCTATTGGCCAAGCGTTGCGACCATCACCGCTTTAATTGTGTGCATTCGATTTTCAGCTTCATCAAAAACGATGGAGTATTCAGATTCAAACACATCTTCGGTAACTTCTAACCCTTTCATCTGATACTTCTCGGCAACTTCAGCGCCCACTTTGGTTTCATCGTTATGGAACGCGGGCAAGCAGTGCATAAACTTCACATGAGGATTGTCGGTCGCTTTGATCATTGCCATGTTAACTTGATATGGAGTCATCACCCTAACTCGCTCGTCCCATGCGCTCTCAGATTCGCCCATGGATACCCAGACATCGGTATACAAAAAGTCGCAGCCCGACACGCCCTCTTTCACATCTTCCGTCATGGTGATCTTGCCACCCGTTTGCTCCGCGATAGCACGGCACTGAGCCACCAGTTCATCTTCTGGCCAAAACGATTTTGGCGCAACAAGGCGAATGTCCATCCCCATCTTCGCCGCGCCAACCAACAAGGAATTACCCATGTTATTCCGCGCATCGCCCAAATACGCGAACGCGATTTCATGTAGTGATTTACCACGAGCATGCTCTTGCATGGTAAGAAAATCGGCTAAGATTTGAGTCGGGTGGAACTCATCTGTTAGGCCATTCCACACCGGAACGCCCGCGTATTCACCGAGTTCCTCAACAATGCTCTGGCCATAACCTCGATATTCAATGCCATCATACATTCGGCCTAATACCCTAGCCGTGTCTTTCATTGATTCTTTATGGCCGATTTGAGAACCCGATGGGCCAAGATAAGAGACGCTTGCGCCTTGATCGTACGCCGCGACTTCAAATGCGCACCGGGTTCGAGTTGACGATTTTTCAAAAATCAGTGCAATGTTTTTCCCCGTTAAACAAGGCTTTTCATAGCCATTGTATTTTGCTTTTTTGAGATCGGCGGCAAGCTCTAGCAAATGTGAGATCTCTCGCGGAGTGAAATCAAGCAACTTCAAAAAATTACGGTTACGAAGATTAAAAGCCATAGTGTTTCCCTCTAAAATTATGAACATCTTGTGTGCTCGGCCTGTCAATCAGGCCGAAAAT
>Ga0070725_10000769_pt1 | contig 20162 bp, 20 predicted proteins | sample tdDd002_FD_69781 | JGI IMG/M metagenome (GOLD analysis project Ga0070725, IMG submission 69781) | Marine sediment microbial communities from the Atlantic coast under amendment with organic carbon and nitrate - tdDd00.2 | ecosystem: Environmental > Aquatic > Marine > Coastal > Sediment | place... | reverse complement strand
GTGTGATCTCGAATGCGGTACCCCGTATAACGTCGCGTGCACCTACGCCTTTGATGACAGCTTGCCCGTTCCGATAACCGTATTAACCGGGATTAACTTCCCCACTCTATTAATGGCTGCCGATTTAACCGAAGAGAACGACCCAACCTCGGTTGCCCATACCCTAAAACAAGAAGCGCTTGGCACCATAGTGGTGGCAAAAAAGCCTGCGACAGTTGAACAAGACGACGATTTTTAAGGAGCAAACATGGCTATTTCATTTGTACGAATTGACGACCGAGTGATCCACGGGCAACTCATGACCCGTTGGGCCAAAGAGCGCCCTTGTGATGGTATCGTCGCGATTGACGACGCAGTGGCCGCCGACCCATTGCTATCTCAAGTAATGAAAGGCGCTGTCACCGACGTTAAGGTCTGGCTGTTTGATACCCAAACCGCCATTACCAAGCTGCCAAAAGTGATTGCGAGCGAGAAGAAATACTTCGTGATTGCCAAGTCGCCAGTGACATTGCAAAACATCTGCAAAGCAGGGATCGATATCTCTAACTTGAATAACAACATTAACGTCGGGCCAATGAGTGCCCGCGCCGACACCGTCACCATTGGTAGTAATCAATGCGTCAACCCCGCAGAGATCGCCGCGTTCGATTATCTGACAGAGCTTGGCCATCAAATCGACTTCCGACTCGTGCCCGACGCCAGTGCCTACAGCTGGCAAGACGCACAAGCCAAATTAAATAAATAAAAAATGACGTGAACTAAAGGACTACATTATGTTTTTTGAAGCTGTCTTAATTGGGATACTTTGTTATCTCGGCGCGCTGTCTACCCCTTGGCTTCTTGGCCTAACGGGGGGATGGTACACCCTCACCCGCCCACTGGTATCCGGCATGTTAGTCGGATTGGTGCTGGGCGACTTACAAACAGGGATCATGGTCGGGGTCGCCGTTCAGGCGGTGTATATTGCTATGGTGACCCCCGGGGGCGCGATGCCTGCCGACCTTAACTTCGTTGCCTTCCCCGCCGTCGCGCTTGGCGTCATGTCGGGGCAAGGGGTAGAGGTGGCGGTTGCGATAGCAGCGACTATTGGTATCGCGGGAACCATTATCTTTAACTTTATGATGGTACTTAACTCCTACTGGAACCACCGCGCCGACCTCGCGATCGAAGACGGCGATGATAAAGGCGTGTATATGAACACCGCCATTTATCCGCAAGTCACCAACTTTTTAATGCGCTTTATTCCAACTTTTATTGCGGTTTACTTCGGTAACCAATACATCGAAGGCTTCATGGCCAGTTTGCCCGACTTGGTGATCAACACCATGACGGTATTGGGCGGCATTTTGCCAGCGGTGGGTATCGCAATCTTGCTTAAACAGATCATCAAAGAGTCCACCATGTTGATCTACTTCCTAGTTGGGTTTGTCGGCATCGTGTTCCTTAAACTCAACATGGTTGGCCTGGTTATGGTCGGCGCGCTGCTTGCGCTACTTCACTACAACTACAAACCTGATCCGCAGCCAGCGCCCGCCGCTTCGGCTCAAGTAATGGACGACGATGAGGACGAATTCTAATGACTAATGTAACCCAAAACAGCAGCGAGAATAGCCAAATCGCATTGGATAAAAAAGATCTGACCAAGTGCTGGCGCGCATGGATGATGTATAACCTTTCCTCGATGAGCTTTGAGCGTTTAGAGTCCTTCGGCTTTTGCCTTGGCATGATGCCCGCGCTGAAAAAGCTCTACCCGAATAAAGAAAAGCGCCAAGAAGCGATGAAGCGTCACGCCTCCTTCTATAACACTGAACCACAACTGGGCGCCATCATCTCAGGCATGGCGGTAGGCCTTGAAGAGAAAAAGGCCAATGGTGAACCGGTTGATGGCGAGACCATTAACACCTTAAAAGTCGGCTTAATGGGGCCAGTTGCTGGCATCGGTGATTCGATGATCCCGGGTATGCTTATCCCAATCCTGCTTAGTATTGGTATGGCGCTCGCCGCGGGCGGTAATATTCTTGGCCCGCTGTTCTACATTATCTCGTTTAATGCCATCGTCATTTTGGGCTCCTACGCCCTGTTTATGAAAGGCTACAAAATGGGGGCAGGCTCGGTTGAAGTGTTGGTAAGCCATAAATCCACCAAGATCCGCGAGGCCCTGTCGTTACTCGGGGTGTTTGTTATGGGCGGGGTGGCGGCAAGTTACGTCAATCTCAATACTGGGCTCGAGTACGTCACCAGTGACGGGGTAAATATCCACGTCCAAGCCATGATTGATGGCATCTTCCCTAAACTGCTACCGCTGCTGGTCGTACTCGGTACTTGGTATGCCATGGCGAAGAAAAACTTAAGCCCTGTTAAAGCCATGTTGTCACTGGTTGCGCTCTCTGCTCTTGGGGTTGCGGTAGGCCTTTTCTAACCATCACTTAAATAAGAGGGCTTCGGCCCTCTTCAATTTAATGGACGAAACAATGAATACCATTCAATCTCAAGCGCAGCGCTGCCAAGAGTGGTTATCTCGACATGCACTACCCACTTGGCTACACACAAGTTTTGACCCAATCTCGGGCTTATTTCACGAAGGCCTTTACGCAGATGCTCGCCCCTATCAAGAAAATGTGCGCCGTTTTCGCGTTCAACCAAGGCAGATCTATGTGTTCAGCCACGCTCATCTGCAAGGATTAATTAATTCAACCAGCCAAATTGACCTCTGCATTCATCAAGGGTTGAACCGATTTACTAACCAAAATGGCGAGTTTATCTTTTCACTCGATAACCAGCTAAAACCAAGCGGTCACAGCGTTAACGCCTATGAGCATGCCTTTGCTCTACTGGGCTATGTGTGGCACTACCACCTAACCTTAGATCCAGAAAGCAAACAGAAACTTGAGCAGATTTACCAATGGTTTGAATCTGCACTCAAGGCCCCCTATGTGCCCGGATTTTACTCGTCGCTAAGCGACCATGACCTACGTTGCCAAAATCCGCACATGCATCTATTTGAAGCCTTGATGGTCTGCTACGAATTAACCGATGAGGCCATTTGGCTCAAGCGCGCTCGCGCTATATACCGTTTGTTTGAGACCGTTTTATTGCGTAAAAATCAAACCAATAACGGCTATTTGGGTGAGTTTTTCACCGCAACATGGAGCACTCACCACCCCCTTAGCCGTCAAGTCGATCCCGGCCATCACTATGAATGGATATGGCTTTTACACCACTACAGCAAACTCACCGCCACCGATGTTTCTGATCACATCGCGACCTTAGAGCAGTTTGCTAACCAATACGGTCATAACCCTAACGGTCTAGTTAGGGATGAGGTGCTATCCGACGGTACGCCACTTCGTTCCACTTCTCGGTTATGGTGCCAAACCGAATATCTAAAAGCTCAAATCGCGCTATGGGAGAACAGTCATCACCATAGCTATCGCGACAACATCATTAGTGCGGTAGAACGAATTTTTGATCACTACCTAACGCCCGCTAAGCCAGGGCTGTGGCTAGACCACCTAGACGAACATGGCCAAGCGCTTCATCACGATGCGCCAGCAAGCACCTTCTACCACCTATTCCTCGCATTTAGTGAACTCAACCGAATCGCCAATAAGGACATCTCATGCCAATAGCGCTTTCAATACCGCCCAGTATCAATTTCCAAACCGGGCAGATCAACGCCAGCAATAAAATCTCTAAAGTGACCACACTCGCCGACCTGCAAGGGATATTTTGTGATAACGAGGCTTATCACGCACTCGATGGGGCGCAAGCCATCTACCAAGTGGAAATGCTGCCCGCCCAATGTGCTGAGGGGGAGCTCAACTTTGGTGTCACTCACCTTGAAGCAGGCACGGTCGGCGATGAGTTTTACATGACACGCGGCCACTTCCACCAGCGCATTGAACAAGCTGAGTTCTATTTGGGTTGCCAAGGTGAAGGCCTACTGCTGCTACAAGACGAGCAAGGGGAAGTTCGCGCGGAAAAAGTCTTTGCTGGCAGTGTCCATCACATTGGCGGCTACCTCGCGCATCGGCTCGTCAATACAGGCACGACACGCATTTCGGCAATGGCAGTTTGGCCCGCCGTCGCAGGGCACAACTACGACGCCCTCAAACAAGATGGTTTTAATGTCTCCGTGGTCAAAGACGGCGACCATTATCGGTTAGTCGAGAAATAATAACTCGACGACCTTTAGCGCACCTCCCCCTGCGCGCCCCAAGCCAGCATGCTCCTTGCTGGCTTTTTTCATTTTATTCTGGTCTATACTAACAACGCAGCCCCAAACCAAGGACGAGCTATGGCGCACCATCACCCTTTTCCACCTGCATTGCCGCATGGGCCGATATTGCCTCTGTTTAAAGACATCTATTGGGTAACTGGCACAGTCAAAATGAAAGCGCCGCACCCAAACTATGGCCCATTAACCTTAGCTTTTAGCCGCAACATGACCATTATTCGTCAAGGCAAAACGCTGACGCTAATTAACACCGTTAGGCTCGATGAAGACGCCCTTAATGAATTGGATAAACTTGGTGCGGTCACGCAAATCATTCGCATCGCGGGTTACCACGGTATGGACGACCCTTTTTATCAGCATCGCTACAAAGCCAAGGTCTACTCTATCGATGCGCCTTATGCAAAAGGCTTTGATATTCCGCCTAAGCCAGACAACATCTACCTTATTCCTGATGTGATCTTAAACGAGCATTCTGAACTACCAATCGCAGATGCCAAGTTATTGCTGTTTAACTCATCGACTCCCAAAGAAGCGTTAATTTACCTAGAACGCGACAACGGGATCGTTATTTCGGGCGACAGCTTGCAGCACTGGACACACGCCGACCCGTTCTTCAATTGGCCAGCCAAGCTAATGATGCGCGGCTTTATGCGCGAGCACGGTATCGGCCCCGGCTGGGTGCGCTTTGCTAAGCCCGATTTGGCCGAAGTCATGGCGGTGATGGAGAGACCGTTTGAGTATCTCATTCCTGCCCATGGTAAGTTTGTGGCTAACCACGCCAGCACTCATTACCGCGCATCACTTGAGAAGCTCATCAAGTCGCAGCGAGCTTAAACACGGCGCGTTGAGCCAGCACAAACGTCATTTTGCCTGCCTCCTCAAGGGGCGGGCTATCTTGCCTGTCCTTTTAAACAAGAAGTGGTATTATCGGCCCACTTCAAAATAACTAGCTATAAAAAATGAAAGCAATCAAAGCACTCTTTTTTGCCATCTTGCTGGCGATGGGCCTATTTGTGGGTTGGCTATTTATGCCAGCCCAAACCACACTCGATAAACAGGTGTTAGACGCGCCACTTAGCGTAGAGCCTTTTAAGCTGGTGGGATACCGCAGCATCTCAACCGATCCTGAAGTCGATAGTCTCTATCACTACTTTGTGATTATAGAAGGGACAGACATCAAGCAAAGCGAGCCGTTTTTAATTACCAGCGACCCATTTGTGCGCTTAGAAAGTAGTGATGAAAACACCCTACTTATCACGGTCAATGGCAAGATTGAACGCTATACAAACGACCTGTGGGTAGAAAAATCTGATGGTATGCTTCATCACTGGTATGTCAGTGCTAATGCCGGTTACGTACGCTAATCATTAAAGCTCCCCTCTTCTAAAGGCAGGTAATATCTTATGAATGCGATATTACCTCGTCACTCTCGCTTTTCCCTATTCACTTTTTTATCTAAAGCCGCAGCACTACCCTGTGTAGGTGCTCTCAATAGCAACAATCAGCACAGCATCATATCTGCTTTCCTAATTGCTACCTTTTTCGCAACTTGGTGCCTTTTTAGTGACACGGACTAAAGATGCATATAATATACACCTTAATGATGAGCCATGGTCAGCTCACGTATCAATCAAAATCACAATAAATAGATCAATTTAGCTCAACACTCAGGAGATACCACATGGAATCTAATCAAGATAAACGCGCATTTTTCTACTTTTTTTCTTGGGCAGCAATGCTCGGATTGGTAGCGCCAATGATCGTCCTTTATCTTGCCTACTCAGCCTAGTTAAGCTGAAGTAACAAGCATTACAATCAAATACGGCCACATCATTGTGGCCGTATTTGATCGGTTACAGAACCTATTATTGTCTTTCTACAAGCAGTTTAGCTGCGCAAGTTGCTCTTGTAACCGACGGGCAGAAAAACCTTCTTTGTTACTGTATAAACTGCCATTGTGTTGGTGAGGCTCTGGCACTTGGTAAATCAAGTACTTTTGGTATTGGCCAATCAACTGGCCATCTTGCATTAAGCTAGGCGTTGCCTGCTCGCTTTGCAGTAAGTGGTACCAATTTGCCTGACAGTCACGCACCAACAGCGAGTCGTTCTGATTACGTACGGCCAAATAATTCTCACCTTCAAAGGTCACCGTATTCCAGCGCACGGTTGAGACAACGGTTAAATTACTGGTATAAAACGACTCAGGTAACTCCGCCGACACAACTGGTTTTTGAGGCAAATATGGGTTGGTCAAAATACCAAGTTGGAATAGTAAAAACACCAAACCAAACAGACCAAAAGCGAGTGCCATGCCCCACTTTAGTTTTCGTGGTGATGACGGCGGCCGTGAACAAGACGTTTGTGCATCGATTTCATTCAACTGACTCTTTAATGCGCTGTTTTGCCTTTCAAGTAGCCCGACTCTCTGATGCATCGCCACGATCTTTAGCATCATTTTCTCGTCGATGCCAAATAAGCTCTCCGAGCCGTTGCCTTTTTCAATTTGCTCTAGCGCTCTGTCAATAAGTTCAAGCAAAGGCGCAGGAACTTGATCCGACTGCTTAATTAACGCTTGTAGCTGTTGGTGTTGCTGCTGCGCGTGTTGAATGCTGCAATGCTCATTCACACCTAACAATTGAAAACTCTTGACCATAATGCCCTACCTCTGATTCTCGGGCCGATACTAGCATATCGAATAATAAATGCGGAATACGAAAAAAGCGCCTAATCATGAGATTAGGCGCAAACTAGGACAAGGACTAATTTTATTGGTTAGAAGTTATAAATCACAGCCAGTTCAACACGTGCGATATTGCTGCTGTTTTCACCGACCACGTCGCGAGTATATTGACTATCAAGCGCGTAATAGAAGTTACTTTCCACTTTCACATTACTGGTTAAGTAGTTGTGGAACTGTAAGTAAAACTGGGTATAAGCGTATTTTTCATCAGAGTTCGCTCCATATAGCACATCCTGATTGAGGGTGTAGATCGCGTCATCTGTGTTAGCTCGCCAAGTTGACATAAAGCCACCAATCACGCTCTGTTTCGGCAGGTACTCAATCACCGTATAACCGCCAAGTTGCATGGCGTTACCATAAGCGCCATCATGAGCAAAACCAAGTGGATCACCTGTCCATAACGGGTTAAAGGTATTCACTTTATCGCTGTCTTTACTCGACCCAGACGCGTAGTGCATGTTCATGCCCAAACGATAGTTCCAGTCGGCTTTCCAGTTGTAGTTAAGATCTAAATAGCCCATATACGCTGAAATATCTTTACCCGCATGATCGCCAAACTGGTAAATACCATCAGCCATGTAACCAAAACCTTCACCAACAAAGTTATGGGCATGCAGGCCAATCACTTGAATATCCACATCACCATCCGGTGCATTCACAAAGCTTGAATTAGTGAGTTTGTTGCTCATCAAATAGCTTTGCATGGCGCCAAAGTCCGTTTTCCAGTTGGCGAATAGACCAATGGATTTATTGCCGTTAACTTTGTCGTCCCAGTTACCATTCCAACCAGCATCAGTACGGTTCGGAAACACTTCCTCGCCATAATAAGCGTCGAAGTTGATGCCATTAACCTGATACTTGAAACTGGCTGCATTCCAACTCGATTGCACCGAGGTAGGTTCACGGTTCATCATTTGCCAGTCATTTAGGTATATCTCCTGACGGCCTAGACGAGAACTTAGGAACTGCTCGCCATCATCAAGCAATTTGAATTCTGCAAACAACTGGTGGAAGTCGGTGCCCCCATCATCAACTGGGCCTGGGTTCTCTAGGTTAGTGTAATTGGTTCGGATTTCACCAAACAGGCGCATCCAATCTTGATAGGTCACATCCGAGCTTAAATATAAACGCGTCCGGACTTCATTTTTCTTACGGTTTTCACTGTCATACATATGATTCCAGCGATTATCTAACGCCGCTTTAAAGCTACCGCTAAATGAGACTTTCCAGTCTCCGTTTTCACTAAACTCGATTCTTTTCAGCTGCTCTGAAAAACTCTTTTGTGACTCGCTTAAGTCATCAACATAGCGCCAATCTTCATTCGCTCTATCGCCCCAAAACACAATTGGGCTACGCTCCGACCATTCCGGCTGAGCTTGTTCATTTGCATATAAAACACCAGAAACACATAACGCGAGAAGCGAAAGAGTACAACTTTTCTTGGTTATCATCGTATTAATTCCATAAGTAAGATACAGCGATCCCTACTCCATGACGCATTGCCATGGAGTGGGTGTTTTATTCATTTATTAGGGTAGAGCTACGAGTCGAAGCCGAGCGCTTCTTTTACGTTGGACGCAATGGTGATGACGTTAGCTCCATAGATAACTTGGATACCTTTGTTCATTCGCACCACACCTATCGCATTTAGGTCTTGTTTCCACACCTGATCATTAGAGGCTAATGAATCATCGTGCAACGAGATACGCAGTCGAGTCGCACAGTTGGCTACGTTCTCGATATTGTCTGCGCCGCCTAATGCTTCGATTATCCCTTGGGTTAAGCCCGTTGCTGCAACGCCTGTTGCAACACCCGCTTTTTTGCCATCTTTCTCTAAGAAATCTTTCTTAGTGAAAAGCTTGGTATCACCTTGCGCGTCGTCTTCACGGCCTGGTGTTTTCGCATTCCATTTTAAGATCGCGACTTTAAAGGCGAAGAAGTAAACCACAAAGTAGATAGGCACTAAGTACAACAGTGACCACGCATGCACTTTATGCGGTTGGAACAAGTTCGGTACCATAAACAGCAACTGATTACCTAAGATCGAAACGTTGGTCATTTCAGCCAAGATATAAGCCAGTCCATTTAGTGGTACGTGGATAGCGAAGTAAAGCAATGGTTGAACAAATAAGAAGGTGTACTCTAGTGGCTCGGTAATACCGACAAAGGCACAGGTAAATACCGCAGGAACCAATAGTGATGCCACTTTCTTTTTGTTCTCTGGCTTGGCTGTCATATAAATAGCCAGCGCAGCACCCGGCAAACCACCAAATTGGATTAAAATCCGACCTGTAGTGAAGTTATGCACGATGTACCCTGCCGCATCCGCCGATTTCGCTTGCGCTAACATGATGTTACGCACACCTTCAATCATTTGACCATCGACCTCAAGCACGCCACCCACACGAGTGTACTCAATTGGGAACGCCACTAAGTGGTGCAAACCTAAAGGCAATAGCGATTTATCAACCACGCCGAATAGGAATGAACCAAATACGCCCGACTCGGTGATCGCGTAAGTGATCGACTGCAAACCACCCGCAATGTACGGCCATACGTAGTAAGAGATACCACCAACCGGGATCATGACGAAGAACATTACAATCACAACAAAACGCGGGCCGCCAAAAAAGCTGATCAAATTTGGCAACTCAGTTTTGTAATAACGGTTATGTACCGCAGCAACAATCGCCCCGACTAACAGACCACTGAAGATCCCCATGTTGTAAGTGAAAATGCCACCCACATCGCCCCAAAGCGCATTGAAGTTAAGTGCAGTTTGTTTTTCCATTCCCATCTGATTGATGAGGTTTTCAACTTCTATGGTTTCTTGTGTCCAGCCATTGATCCCCGCCACGGTTCGGATCACAACATTGAACGCCATTAGCATGGTGAAACCGGTAAAGGCTGCCCAGCCTTTTTCCGCTTTCGCCAGACCAAAGGCCAAGCCCATAGCAAAGAAGAATGGTAGGTAGTTCATTACCATAAAGCCCATATCCACAATGATCTTGAATATAGCCCAAAGGAATGTGCCTTCCGGTAAAATGTAGTTTACAAAGGCGGCGCCGATACCCACAAATAGACCTACCATAACCAGTAGGATAATTGGGATCATCATTGCCCCTGCGAATGCTTGTACCTTATCTCTCATAATTTACTCCTGAAGCGATATGAGAACTTTCACGTAAATTGTTATAGATTTTATAAGTGACTCTAGGCTGAGTTGTTCATTTGGCTCATGCACGTAGGTCATCTCTCCGGGGAAAGTAGGCCCAAAAGCAACACCGTGTGTTAGTGCCCGCGCGTAAGAAGCGGCGCCTTTGCTAAAACACTGTGCGTGGGTTCCTGTTATTGCTTGATAAGCATTTCCCATCGCTTGAATTAATGGATCTTCGGGTGAGAGGTAAGATAGAGGAAGGTATTGATGCTCAACAAAACTCACTCCATATTGGCGAGCCAATTGGTGAAGCTGGGTACGAGCCTGTTCGACCGTCAATCCTTTTGGAAACCGAAAATCAAAATCCAATCTGTACTGCTTGTTATCCATATTCAGAGCCGATACGCAGCAACTTGTGCCACCCATCTGCTCATCCGTATGGGCGAGGCCTAATTTTTTGCCATCCCAAGAGTCAGCAAACAATGCATCCAGCATGTCGACTAATTCACGGGCATGACCATTAAGGCCTTCTACATCTCGCAACGATTCGACCAACTGATCAATACAATTTGCCACTCGATGCGGATTGCGGGATTTCTCCCACGGCGTCTCAAACTGGACGCAATAGCACTCCTTTTGCTGTTGAACATGAGCAACTTTCGCCAATTGCTTAGCCAGTTGCGCCGCGTTTTCGCCAGTTAGTTCCACTTCCAATTGGTGACAAGTCGAGCTTCGGTCACGTTCACTAGAAATTCGAACTAATTGACAAGGATCTGAGCTTTTATCATCGGCTGGGAAGTCCTTGATAAATGAGCCATAAATGATCCCTTTTTCGCCGTTGACGATTGGGAAGTCGCCATCGGGGGAAAAACCGTATTTAGGTTGTGGGTTGTGCTTAAAATAATGCTCAACACACTCCCACGTTGTCTCTTCAGCGCCGCCGATGATCAGGCGAATTCGCTTGTTCATAGGTAACGCCAGTTCTTTAAACATCTTCAAGAGATACAAGCTGCCAATCAGCGGCCCCTTGTTGTCCGTTACACCTCGGCCAAAGACCAAGTCCCCATGTTGACTGAGCTCGTATGGCGGTGTACGCCATGCTTGTAGATTTCCTGGTGCAACAACGTCAACATGATGCAGCAAGGCAATCTCTTCTTCGCCTTCTCCAACGCTGATATCCAGTGCGAAACCTTGATGGTCTCGAACCTCAAAGCCTTCGCGCTCTGCCATCGTGATTAGCGCATCGAAAGCACGGCGGATCGGTAAACCAAAGGGGGCGTTCTCGCAACGAGTGGTTTCATCTCGAACCGAAGGAATTGCAACTAAAGCAGCAATATCACTCAGCAGAGCTTGATGGTTGCGCTCAAGATACCCTGTTGCCTGCGTTAAAAAGTTGCAATCCTTCATAATTTCTTCCTAATTTACCCTACGCTGACAGCGCTATTGATAGATCTGTAATCGAGATCGCATTTTCTGCCAGAAGCGTGATCCCTGCCGGGTCTGAGAACACCATCATGTCTGCCCTGCGCGATGAAAATATGCCATTTTCCACCACCCCTGGAATGCGATTTAACTCACCTTCCATCTGCTGTGGGTCGCTCATATCCAGCCCAGCAACATCCAAAATCAGGTTGCCGTTATCCGTTACGCAATCCGGGCGAAGCGTGACCTTGCCAGCCAAATTCGTTAGGGCGAGAGTGGCCGCAAGTTGTGCACTCGGCAATACCTCGATAGGTAAAGGAAATTGCCCTAATCCTTGTACCTTGCGGCCACTATCAGCAATGGTGATAAAATTTTTAGCCAAGGTCGCTAGCACTTTTTCACGCGCTAAGGCTGCGCCTCCTCCTTTGACTGTGATGCCGTTATCCATGCCCTCATCAATGCCGTCGATATAGAAATCCACGTGATCGCAGCACTGCATTTCCATCACTGGTAGGTGGTGCTTTTCAATTGCCAGCGTTGAACGATTCGAACTTGATACGCAGGCTTTAAAAGCCACCCCACTTTTCGCCAGCATTGCTACGAACACTTCCACCGTTGCGCCAGTGCCAATACCGATGATCGAGTCTGGGGTGATATTGGCGAGCACATGCGCTAGCGCGAGTTTCGCCGCTTTGGCGCGCAAACAGTCATTGGCGCCAAGAAAGCCAGATGGCAGATCGGTATCTAGGTAGTAGTGTTGATTTAATTGCATGGTTTTCCCCCTAATAGGCTATTCGCGCGGTCGACAATATTGGCCACGGTAAAACCAAACATTTCAAACAGCTGATCCGCGGGGGCCGACTCGCCAAAGCTAGTCATACCAACGATATCGCCATTTAGGCCGACATATTTGTACCAGTAGTCACTGATGCCCGCTTCAATCGCGATACGCGTCGCGACGGATGGCGGCAGTACTTGGTCTCGATACGCTTTGTCTTGGCCATCGAAAACATCCGTCGCTGGCATTGAAACAACCCGTACTTGCAGCCCTTGCGCACTCAGTGTCGACTTAGCCTGCATCGCCAGCGCCACCTCAGAGCCCGTAGCAATAAGAATGAGTTCAGGCTGGCTTTCACAGTCAGATAAGATGTAGCCACCCTTAGCGATGTTTACCAATGTTGCGGCGTCTCGGTCGAACTGCTCTAGGTTTTGACGAGAAAAAATCAGCGATGTTGGGCCATCGTTTCGCTCAATCGCCGCTTTCCACGCCACTGCGGTTTCCACCTGATCGCAAGGACGCCATGTACTCATATTGGGCGTTAAGCGCAATGAGGCAATTTGCTCAACCGGTTGGTGAGTGGGGCCATCTTCCCCTAGACCTATCGAGTCGTGGGTATAAACAAAAATGCTGCGCTGCTTCATCAACGCCGCCATACGTAGTGCGTTACGGGCGTATTCCATAAACATCAAGAACGTGCCGCCATACGGGATAAAGCCGCCATGCAGCGCAATGCCATTCATCATCGCTGACATCGCAAACTCGCGTACCCCATAGCTCAAATAGTTACCAGACGCGTCATCGGCGCTAATCGCTTTAGAGCCCGACCAATTAGTGAGATTTGAAGGGGTTAAATCCGCAGAGCCGCCCAAAAAGTCAGGCAGCAAAGCGCCATACGCTTCGAGTGCATTTTGCGATGCTTTACGCGTCGCAATAGTTTGCGGGTTAGCCTGAAGCTTCGCTATCACGGCGTTGCTCTCGGCCTGCCAGTTTTCAGGTAAACAGCCACTTTCACGGCGCTCAAACTCCGCCGCCAACTCAGGATAAGCAGCTTGATAAACATCAAAGCGTTGCTGCCATTCCGATTCACGCTGCGCACCGAGCTCCTTTCTATCCCAGGCGCTTGCAATGTCCTCTGGAATTTCAAACGCAGGCGACGACCAGTTGAGTTCTTTGCGAACCAACGCCACTTCCTCTTCACCTAGCGGTGCGCCGTGGCAGTCATGACTGGCAGATTTATTCGGCGAACCAAAGCCAATCACGGTTTTACAACAAATCAGTGTTGGTTTGGATGTTTCAGCTTTCGCCGCCGCGATCGCGGCATGGATCGCCTCGGCATCATGACCGTCTACATCGGCAATCACATGCCAGCCATAGGCTTCAAATCGTTTCGGCGTGTCATCGGAGAACCACCCCTCAACTTCACCATCAATCGAGATGCCGTTGTCATCCCAAAACGCCACCAGCTTGCCAAGCCCTAGCGTTCCCGCCAGCGAACAGGCCTCATGGGAGATCCCTTCCATCATGCAGCCATCACCCATAAACACATAAGTGTGGTGATCGACAATGCTGTGCTCTGGTCGGTTAAATTGCTCGGCGAGCACTTTTTCGGCCAGCGCCATGCCCACCCCATTGGTAATGCCTTGGCCTAGCGGGCCTGTGGTAGTTTCAATACCTGGCGCATAGCCGTATTCTGGGTGACCAGCGGTTTTACTGTGCAGTTGACGAAAAGACTTAATATCCTCCATCGACAGCTCATAACCGGTTAAATGCAATAAGCTGTAAATCAGCATGGAGCCGTGACCATTAGACAGAATGAATCGGTCGCGGTCGGCCCAGTTTGGGTTGGTTGGATTGTGCTTTAGAAAATCACGCCATAACACTTCGGCGATATCCGCCATCCCCATTGGCGCGCCCGGATGGCCCGAACCTGCTTTTTGCACCGCATCCATGCTTAACACACGGATTGCATCGGCTAATTTAGAACGAGAAATCATGGTCATACTCCTACAGACGCGCCGTTAACATGGCTTCAAGTTTGCGTTGGTCAACCGCAAAGTTACGGATACCTTCCGAGAGCTTCTCGGTCGCCATCGGGTCTTGATTCATTTCCCAGCGGAACGCCGCTTCTGTCATGGCCACTGGCGCAGGTTGTACGCTGTCGCGCTCTGCCGTGAGCGCGGCAGTGACTTCACCTTCAGAGCTGGCTAGTTCATCAAGCAATGCAATGCCGATGGTTAAACGATCGCAACCCGCCAACGCCAACACTTCATCGGTATTACGGAAACTCGCGCCCATCACCACTGTGTTGTAACCGTGGTCTTTGTAATAGTTGTAAATCTCGCTGACGGATACCACGCCTGGGTCTTCAAATGGGGCGTACTCTTTTTGCTCGGTATTGGCACGGTACCAATCTAAGATACGGCCAACAAAGGGTGAAATGAGGAACGCTCCTGCTTCGGCGCAGGCTTTTGCTTGAGCGAAGTTAAACAGTAGAGTTAAGTTACAGTTGATCCCTTCTTGCTCTAACACCTTCGCCGCTTGAATGCCTTCCCAAGTTGAAGCTAACTTAATTAAGATGCGATCATTTTCAATGCCCGCTTGGTTGTACATACCGATCAATTTGCGCGCTTTCGCCAAGCTTGCGTCTTTGTCAAACGACAGACGCGCGTCCACCTCGGTTGAGATGCGTCCAGGTACCGTTTTTAATATTTCCAAGCCAATATTGACCGCCAACTTGTCGGCGGCATCGATGATTTGCTGGTCATGGTTATTACTTTGCGCTTTTGCCCACTCGATGGCTTCTTTGATCAAATGGTCGTATTGAGGCATTTCGGCGGCTTTTAGCACCAATGATGGGTTAGTTGTCGCGTCTTGAGGCTGGAATGCGGCGATGGCCTCGATGTCCCCGGTATCAGCAACAACGGTTGTGAACTGCTTCAATTGCTCTAATTTGTTCATGATGACTTCTCTGATAAGTGATGGATTAAAGGAACAAGCGGAATGTCGGTCATTGCGTTCAGGGTGAGATTGGCACCCGATAGGTCTAAATGACGCGTTAAGGTATTCGCAACCGCGACGGTCCGTATCCCTGCCGCTCGAGCTGCCGCCACTCCCGGAGGGGAGTCTTCAAATGCAATAGCTCGACTGGCAGAGACACCCAGTTTTTCTAGTGTATGTAGGTAAATATCAGGCTGAGGTTTGCGCTTTTCTGGCGCGATCTGTTCGGCTCCGACCATTAAGTCAAAGAAATGGCTTAATCCAAGGCGCTGTAAAATAGGCAGGTAGTGCGACTGCTCTGAACTGGTCGCTAAGGCAATTTTAAGCCCGAGCGCTTTGGCATGGATTAAGTAGTCCAATACGCCTTCACGTTCGCTGATGGACTCAATAAGTTGATAGGCTTTAGCCAGCACCAAATCAACAATGCTTTTGTCTGATATGGTTTCCCCAGAGGCCTGACGATAGGCGTGATAGAGGTCGGTTGCTGGCGCTGAGCACCCTACTAGGCCAGCAACCTGGAGTTGCGAAACCGCGACTTGATATGGCGACAACAAAGCTTCCCAGGCCTTATACATACAAGTTTCGGTATCGACAAGGAGACCATCGAAATCAAAAATCACCGCCTCAATAGTTGCGTGTAATGAACCCTCTCTTTCCAACTCATTGCCAGCAATATTCATTTGAGTAACCTTGTGTTCCATGGTCGTGCCTCCTTTAAAGTTTGATTTACACTAAGCTTGCGCGCAGCACGCTTTTCATCTCATCTGCACTTGTGAGGGGTAAATCAAAGCAAAATGCGGGTTCTAACTCGCTAACGTCTTGCTCGGTAATGCCGACTTGAGTCAAATTACTTTCCAATCCAATTTGCGCTAAGAACATCACTAAATGCCCGGCCAACGCTTGCGCTTTGTCTTCAGTGCTTCCCACGGCACCAAAAAGTTCAGCAACTTGAGCAAAACGCTGCGGCTGTTTGCGCCATTGCAATTGCACGTATGCGGGATACACCACCGCCAGTGTTAAGCCATGTGGCATTGAGGTGTTTTTTCCACCTAAGATCTCTCCCAGTGGATGCGGCGCTCCTGCCCCACCGTTGGCGAGAGATATTCCCGCTAACGTATCGGCAATCGCCAGTTGGCTGCGGCCTTCAATATCTCTGCCGTTTGCCACTACTTTTGGTAAATGGTCGACGACTAACTTCATCGCTTGCAGCGCCAAATGGTCGACAAACGGGGAAGGACGAGAGCCGGTAAAAGATTCAAATGCATGTGAAAATGCATCAAATCCTGTCATGGCCGTCATTCGTGCTGGCAAGGTCAACATCAGCTCTGGGTCTATCAGTGCTTCAACCGGATAAAACTCTGGATGAAACAAGGTCAATTTGGCGTGCTGAGCAACGTCGGTGATCACCGCCGCGTGAGTCACTTGAGAGCCAGTCCCCGATGTGGTGGGTACCGCAATCAAAGGTAAGACTTCACTCGGCAGAGCTTCGATATCGCCAAACGGTTTGTCAAAATGACTAAACCAATGTGGCCAATCGATCGAGTCGATATTGGTGGTGGCAGCAATGATTTTGGCTGTATCAATAGAAGAGCCACCACCGATGGCCAACACTACATCACACTGCGCCTCTATCGCGGCTTGTCGGCCCGCTTCGACGACGGTTGTAGGAGGGTTTGGTACTACGCCATCAAAATGGGTAATTTCAACCCCACACTCTGCAAGCAGCGCAAAGATACGCTGATAAGCTGGTGCAACAGCATCAAAAATAGGTTCTGACACGACGAGGCAACGCTGACCATAACCGGCTACGAGCTGGCCAATTTGCGCGATTTTCCCAGCACCAAAAGTAAGCTGAGTAGGTTGATAGTGAGTAAATGATGTCATACCTTTTCCTTAAGTAAGGCGCCTCGCATGGAGCTTAGGGGGTGGTTCGCTCGGCGCCAAAGTCTAAAATCGAATTACGCTGTTTCTGCTTCCACTTCCGCTTTCACGTTTTGCTCAGCTTGGTCCAATGCCGCTCGGAAATCGTGAACACCCGCGCTGATGCCGTCCTTGTGACCGAAGATGTTGGTCGAAGCCACCATCACATCGATATCTTCTTTTAGTAGCGCTTCAAGGTTATGGTTACGAATACCGCCATCGACACACAACTCACAGTTAGGGTTGCGCTCATTGATAAGCTGACGCGCCTCACGGATCATCTCGATAGCAGACTCACGCCATAACCACTCGTCGTTGTTTACACCGTGGATCACCAAGTGCAGACGGTCTAGGTAGTAAATCGCCTCTTTAACGAAAGAGACAGGGGTAAAACAGCCCACCGTTAAACCAAACTTCATGTCGTAATCGCGGCAGTACTTCATCATGTAAGCCAGCGGCGCACCTAGGAAATGCTCAGCTGGTAGGATCAACATGTCTGCACCTGCCGCGGCAATTTTCTCGACAAAAAGACGGTCGCAATCTTTAAAGTAAGCGTGTACTTCAATCGGCTTTTTAGTGTAAGGACGAATACCTTCTACGATTTGATGGCCGCCCATTAATTGAAGATTCTTCAAGTCATGCATATCTGCAGCATCACAGTGAATGTAATCAGCGCCTGCGTCCGACACTTCTTTTACAACGTCTGCGATATGGCCGTAATCAACGTGAGCAAGACCTGCAGCAATTTTTACTTTTTTCATAATGTTTCCTTAGTAACGAGACGAGTGGCTGAACGGTATTGGCCTTCTTGAATGATCAAGCGAAGATACTGGCCGATACCACAACCGTTATTATCTGTAATGATGAGATTAGCGATGCCTTTAAGGCTTGGGCTGGCGTTGGCCATTGCAACGGGCTCACCGACGCTTTGCAGCATAGATTTGTCGTTGTCTCCGTCTCCAAAAGCCACCGCCCTGTGAGAGGCAATACCGCACTGTTTTAACCAGTGTTTCAGCGCGCTGCCTTTACTGGCAGATTTAGCGGTAATGTCTAATTTATTCGGGGTTGATAAGTCGGCTTTAAAATGTGCCGAAATGTCGCGACGTAATTCGATAAGGGCCGCACTGTCTTGGCACGGCACCAAAATTTTGAATACCGCCCCCGCTTGACGGATCAAAGAGGCTAAGTCAGCGACGATCTGTACCGCCAAGTCCACATTCAGCACATCACCTTGAGAAGCGATGCCCTTTATATGAGCAGAAGGCTGCAGAGCGAAAATGCCGTTTTCCGCATAGACGGTAAAATCAAATTGACCGTCATTGAGCAGATTCAGTAGCAAGGTGAGCGAATGAGTTTCTATCGCCTTTGGCGCCAATTTTATGTTGGTTTGAAGATCATATTGGTAAACACCATTACAACAAATCAATGGCTCTTGAATGTTGAGTTGCTTGGCGAACGGCAGCATCATTTGATGTGGTCTACCACTAGCTAGTGTCACGCGATAACCATGCTCAACCGCCAGTCTGACCGCAGCGCTGTTCACTTCATTGATTTGATTTTGCTCATTAAGTAACGTGCCATCCAAATCTAACACTATTGCTTGATACTTCATCCTGACTCCTATTGAACAATCATGGCGCAAAGCAACCATAACCAATCACAAACAGTCACGTAAAGTCATTTGTGACTTTTTGTGACCATAAATGTGTCATGAATCACAAAATACCGACCACAAGACGTCAAAATAAGTCACGGGCAACAATAATTTGCCTTTTCGGTCAAAAGAGGTCAAAATAATTCAAGAAAAAATCAGGAAGTAATAAAAATGAATGAATCTCAACGTCATAGACGTCTACTTGAGCATTTAGACAGTCATCGATTTATCTCTACTAATGATTACGTCACGATGCTCGACATTTCTTTGTCCACCGCTCGACGCGATATCACCAAGTTGGCTCGAGACGGAAAGCTAATAAAAATTCGCAATGGCGCTGAGTGTTTAGATTCCGCCTCGTCAGCAAAAAGCCAGACACCCGTTAGCTTTATTCCCAACGAACTGAACATTGAAGAGTTTGACCAAAAGCAGGCGATTGCCGAAGCGGCGGCCAATATGTGCGACGAGCACGACAGCGTAGTAATAAGCGGAAGCAATACCACGTTTCTCATGGCTGACCACTTAGCCGGGCGTGATGTGCAAGTTGTCACAAACTTCATGCCACTGGCTTATCAACTGATCAGCCAAGATCATCAGAGCATTATTATTCTTGGTGGTCAGTACTTACCCGAGCGGCAAATCACCATTTCCCCAGATCCAGAAGCCACCGACGATAGCAAAAGTCGTTTTGTGTTCTTTACCGGCGCTGGGGTATCAAAAGCTGGGGTGCATACTTCAGATCTGCTGGTCTATATGGCAGAGAAAAAACTATTGGAATACGGTGACCGCCTGGTCGCTCTGGTCGATAGCAGTAAGATTGGCAAGCATGGGGGGAAAATCCTCGCCACTGCGGATCAATTAGATACTCTAATTACCGATGATGGCGCAGATGAAGCGGTACTAAATGCGCTGCGCGATGCTGGGGTGAACGTGGTCATAGTTTAAAAACACAGCCGACTTGCTTGCAATGACACGCTGAAAAATACAAGCATAAGACAGGTAAACCAGCTTACCTGTCTCTTCAACCCGCTACTCTGGCAAATAATGCGAGTAAACTTCTTGGTAAAAGCTTCGCCCATTGACTGGCTTTTGTTTCATGACCTTGTCGATGGCTAACTGGAGATCGTCTACCACCTGCTGGTCTGTCTCTTTATTCAGCGCGAAATACATGTCGAGTTCCATCAATACATACACCGCCTCAAATTCTCGGCTATCTAAGCCGGCTTTTTCCATCACCCATAACGCTGCGTTTTC
>Ga0070725_10000768_pt1 | contig 20162 bp, 20 predicted proteins | sample tdDd002_FD_69781 | JGI IMG/M metagenome (GOLD analysis project Ga0070725, IMG submission 69781) | Marine sediment microbial communities from the Atlantic coast under amendment with organic carbon and nitrate - tdDd00.2 | ecosystem: Environmental > Aquatic > Marine > Coastal > Sediment | place... | reverse complement strand
AATCCTTCAAGGGCAACCCGGAAACAATCCATCTCAAAAGGTTTGGACCGGAAAGCTTGTTGCTATATTATTAAGTAGGAATCTGGACAAGAGTAAGAAGAAGAATTAAACTATAAGAAGTACACGTAATTATAAAGAATCAACCTTTAAAAGGAGTGAGATAGATGGTATTTAAACTTGTACCTAATAACAAGAAAAACAATATGACCAGAAAGCAAGACATCTTTGATGACTTTTTCGATAACTTTTTTAGTGATGACTTTTTAGCACCGCTTAGAAATATTGAAACTAAAATGACCAGTGGGTTTAGAGTCGATGTATTAGATAATGGAGATCATTATTTAATTGAAGCAGATCTACCAGGTTTTGAAAAAGAAAAAGTAAAGATTGAATACGAGAATAAATATTTAACCATTACAGCTAGGAAAGAAGAATCAACTGAAATTAACCAAGAAAATTACATTCGTAAAGAGCGTCAGTCTGGTGAGTATAAACGTAGTTTTTATATTGATAATATAATTCCAGAAGATATCGAAGCAAAATTTAAGAACGGAGTTCTCAAAATAATAGTCAGTAAAGAGCCTGTTAGTAAAGATATAAAAGAGATAGAGATCGAATAAATAATGGCATTCTAACGAGGACACTTTCAGTGTCCTCGTTTTGTTCGTATAGAGTGTTTTGTAGTATTTAATGATAGATATAATAAATGATGGAGGAAACTTATGAGACAATGGAATCCTGACCAAAAACCAGATGCCTACTCTTTAGAATCACGAAATGGAGATCAAAAAATTAAGATACCTATTATTGAAGAAGAAAAGCCACGATATGTAGCAAGCAATAGTCCTGAGTTTACAGAAGGAACAACTCATAGCCCACGCAAAGATAAGAATAAAAAAAGAAGTAATGGATTTGTAAAACTCATTATTATTACTTTGATAGTTTCTTTAGTTGGTGGTTCTGCTATTGGTGTTGGAAGCACTTTAGTAAATAAGTATTTTGATGGCTTTAAGTATGAAAATAGTTTTTACCTTGAATCTAATGATGCTGTAACTGCTGAAGCAGATCTTGTTGTACAACAATCAGGGCAAAAGTCAGTTGTGCAAATCGCTGACCAAGTAGGTCCTTCGGTTGTGGCTATAACCTCTAAAGTAACAGTACGTGATTTTTTTTCTACCTATCAGTCTGAAGGAGCGGGTTCGGGCGTTGTCTTTAATATTAATAAAGACAGTGTTGTTATATTAACCAATAACCATGTTATAGAAGGTGCTGAAGAAGTGCTTGTTGAGTTTGATGAGTTTTCTTCATCAAAGGCAGAGCTTGTTGGTGTAGACCAAGAAACTGATTTAGCAGTTATTAAAGTAAAACGTGAAGATGTTCCAGTAGAAATTATGGGAAATTTAAAACCGGCTGTTTTCGGTAATTCAGACACTTTAGAAGTTGGAGAATTAGCAGTTGCTATTGGAAACCCATTGGGCTACAACCGCACAGTTACAGTTGGCGTCGTGAGTGCCTTAAATAGAGAACTGCAAGTATCTGCTAATAAATTTACTTTGATTCAAACAGATGCAGCCATTAACCCTGGCAACAGTGGTGGCGCATTGGTAAACGGAAATGGTGAAGTTATAGGTATTAATACTGTTAAAATTTCGGATACGCAAGTTGAAGGTATTGGATTTGCGATTCCTATTAATTCAGCAAAACCTATTGTGGACCAATTGTTAACCAATGGCTACGTATCGCGTCCATACTTGGGTGTTTCAGGTAGAAACATAGACGAACAATTATCTGAACTTTATGAACTACCAATTGGTGTTTACGTTGCTCGTGTTATACCGAACAGTGCAGCAGATGATGCTGGTCTAGAAAAAGGCGATGTGATTATTTCCTTTGATGGTCAAAAGTTAAATGACATGGAACAACTGATTGAGTTAATCAAGGAACATCAGGTAGGCGATAAAATAGAGGTTAAGCTTGTACGTAATGGGACAGACAAAGTTGTTAAAACAGTTGTATTAAAAGAGAAGAACGATTCAATTCAATAATTAATAGAGGATGAAGCTGATGCTTCATCCTCTATTTTTATTCATAATGAATAGAGCTTCATAGAGGATTTACAAGAGGCCCTATTCTTGTAATATCAGGTTAAATGAAGCTGGTCTGGCTTGACGCAAGGAGAGACGGAATTCATTAAATTGAAAATTACAAATTACGAATTACAAATTACAAATAGAATCAAGAACAAGATGAAATGAACTTCCTTTTTAATTGATTGAACTTGCAGGTTGTAGGTCTAGATTTTCATTTGTAATTGGTCATTTGTAATTCATAATTTATTTGAGTATCAACTATTGATACTCAAATACCACTGTGTTACAATAAGGTAATTTAATTCATGAAAAGCGCACGCGTGTCCGCGAAGTGCGAACAGATATAGTGATGGAGGTTATGAAATGTCAGATTTGTATTATAGCAGTACAAGATCGAATGAAGAGAAACTTAACTTTTCACAAGCAGTTGTTCGAGGTATAGCACCTGATGGAGGATTATATGTGCCGTCAGAGTTCCCACAAGTGAATATGGAAGAACTGGCAAAAGGAGAATTAACGTATCAAGAGCTAGCTCAAAAGGTGCTCGGTCTTTTTGTAAAAGATTTTTCAGAAACAGAAATGAAAGACTGTGTTTATGGTGCGTACGATAATAAGTTTAGAACCGAAGAAATTGTACCTCTTAAAACTTGTGGAGATGCCAGCTTTATTGAGCTGTATCATGGCAAAACACTAGCGTTTAAAGATATGGCTTTGTCTATACTGCCTTACTTGTTAAAAACAGCAGCGCGGAAATTAGAAACGAAAGAAAAAATTGTTATATTAACAGCTACATCAGGCGATACTGGTAAAGCCGCTCTTGAAGGCTTTGCTGATGTAGAAGGAACCGAAATCCTAGTGTTTTACCCAACAGATGGTGTCAGTGACGTACAAAAACGTCAAATGACTACTCAAGAAGGTGCTAACACACACGTATGTGGTATATCGGGCAATTTTGATGATGCTCAAAGTGGTGTTAAAAACATATTTATGAATAGTGACTTTAAAGCAGCCCTAAAAGAAAAAGGATATGTGTTTTCTTCTGCTAATTCTATTAATATAGGACGTTTAGTTCCGCAAATTGTGTACTATATGAGTTCGTATTTAAAACTGGTAAAAAGTAATAAGATTCAATTAGGTGACTCTATTAATGTTGTAGTTCCAACGGGAAACTTCGGGAATATTTTAGCAGCATACTATGCTAAAAACATGGGACTCCCTGTTCAAAAGTTTATTTGTGCGTCTAATAAGAACAATGTTTTAACAGATTTTATTGAAACAGGCGTTTATAGTTTAGATAGAGCATTTAATACAACCATTACACCTTCTATGGATATTCTTATTTCTAGTAACTTAGAACGTTTCTTATATGAAATTAGCGGACATGATCCTAAGTGTGTAAGCGGATTGATGAATGATCTAAAAGAAAAAGGTAAATATGAGATTTCTGACTCTATGAAAAAGAACATGGACGCTTTTTATGGTGGTTTTGTAGATGATGATAAAACCATCGAGACTATAAAAGATCTTTACGATCAATATGAATATGTTGTGGATACACATACAGCTGTAGGGTATCGTGTGTACGAGGATTATGTAAAAGCAACTGGAGATACAAGACATACTTTAATTGCTTCGACTGCGAGTCCTTTCAAATTTACACGTAGTGTTGTTGATGGAATAGGTATTGATTCAAAATCAAATAATGATTTTGAGTTAATAGATATATTAGCTGAAAAAACAGGACTTTCTGTTCCTGAGTCTATCCAAGGACTGGCTGATCGCCCTATTTATCATAAAACAACATGTGAGAAAACGGAGATGAAAAAAGTTGTCGAAGAGATTCTTAAATAAGATCATTCGCATAAGGAGGCAGCTATGAAATACATTACGATACTTGTCGATGGTATGGCAGACTATGAAATTGAAAAACTAGGTAATAAAACACCCCTTGATGTAGCCAGGATACCTGCAATAAACGAACTGGCTAGGCAAGGTGAGGTAGGCATGGTACAAACAGTGCCAGAAGGAATGTCGCCAGGAAGTGATACAGCCAACTTATCAGTCATGGGCTATGCTCCAGAGATTTATCATACAGGACGTTCGCCATTAGAAGCAGCTAGCATGGGCGTTGAGTTAACGGATACGGATGTTACTTTTCGTTGTAACATTGTAACGGTATCTGAAGATGAAAACTATGCCGATAAAACTATGATCGATCATTCATCTGGAGAGATTACAACAGAAGAGGCTAAACAACTTATTCTAGATATTCGAGAAGAGCTTCAAACAGAAGCTGTTAAATATTTTCCTGGAGTAAGCTACCGTCACTTAATAGTATGGGACAAAGGGCCTTTCGACTATGACTTAACACCACCTCACGACATATTGGAGCAAAAGGTTACCAACTATTTGCCAAAGGGACCCCATGGAGCGTTCTTGTTAGGGATGATGGAAAAGTCACACGAATTGTTAAAAAATCATCCAATCAATATCGATCGAAAAAAAAGAGGTTTAAATCCTGCAAACTCTATTTGGATATGGGGAGAAGGTAAAAAACCAAGACTGGATTCGTTTAAAGAGAAATTTGGTATAGAAGGATCTGTTATTTCAGCTGTAGATCTCATAAATGGTATTGGTCTATTAGCAGGGCTTAAACCTATTCATGTTCAAGGTGCAACAGGTACAATTCATACAAACTTCGAAGGTAAAGCTCAAGCGGCTATTGATACACTACTTGATGGTGATGATTTTGTATATGTGCATTTAGAAGCTCCGGATGAATGTGGGCATCAAGGTGATTTAGAAGGCAAAATTAAGTCTATTGAGATTATTGATGAGAAAGTTGTAAAACGGATTCAAGAAGCACTTAACGAAGCAGGAGTTGACCACCGCATCCTCATATTGCCAGATCATCGTACTCCAATTTCAACACGAACACATTCTTCTGAACCAGTACCTTATGTACTGTTTGATAGCAGTGAAATTAAAAATGAACCTTCAAATAAATTTACGGAAAGAGCAGCATATGCAACGGGTAACTTCTATGATGCTGGTCATAAATTAATGAGTTACTTTATAAAGGGATAGATAAAGCAAACTGTATTGGCAAATGCCGATACAGTTTTTTTTTTTTCTAAAACGGAGTTCACTTTGAATTGAAAGTGAGCGCGCACTCATTTTTGCTTGACAATGGGAGAATATGGGCGCATACTAAAAATGAGTAGACACTCATTTTGGTTTATAACTGTTGCTCCATTCTATTGGAAAGGCGTGGAGTAACGGTGTCTTTTTAGATTATTGGAGGAGCTTTCTATGAAACGAAAATCTGAAAAAACAGCTGAGAAAATATTGACTTCAGCGGTTAAAATATTTGCTGAGAAGGGGTATGCTGCAACAACAACCAGCGAAATAGCCAAAGAAGCTGACGTAGCTGAAGGGACCATCTTTAGGTACTATCCCAAAAAGAAAGACCTATTAACAAAAGTCGTATATAAGTTTTTAGATACCTTTGGTGAGCAGGTCATTATACGGCCCTTGGAAAAGATTCTTGACGATCATCTGGATGACGGAGTTGAAGTTATTTTAAAAGAAATCATTAATGATCGCGTTAAGCTTTTTGAACGTTATCATGGAAACTTCAAAATTCTTATAAATGAAATGCAGTATCATGAGGATATTATGGAAATCTTTAAATCACGTGTGCTATTGAGTGGCGTTCAGTTTGGAGATCGGTTGATCCAAGAACTGAAAAATAGAGACGAGATTCGAGATGTTAATAATTTACTCATGTTTCGAACCTTTTTCGGGAGTGTTGGAATAATGCTTTTTCAACGTCATTTTGTACCAAGTGTTACAACTGGACTCACATTAGAGGAAGAAATTGATGCCATGATTGATATCTTTATGTATGGGATTAAGAATCAATCCAAGGAGGTGAAGAGTTATGACTAAACTTTGGTGGTTGGTTATTTTAATGGTTATTTTAACTGCATGTGTTCCACATTCGGATCCGTGGCTCTTTACAGGTAGTGTTGAGTCTGATGAAGTAGATGTATCTCCAGAAGTTAGCGGAATCATAGAAGTGGTTTACGTTAAAGATGGAGACCGTGTCAAAACGGGCGATAAATTGATGCAATTAAACACGGAAGATTATGAATTAAAGTTGGCTTTATTGCATAATGCAAAAGCTATGGCAGAACTAAGTTATTCTGATTTGGAAGATGGCAACAGTCAGAGCCAAATTAGATCAGCCCGTGCCAATGTTAAAAATATAGATACTCAAATAGTAGGATCAGAAACAGAACTGGCTTACTTACAAAATGACTTAGGGGACATCCAAGCACTTTATGACGCTGGTGCATCTTCGCTTAATGATTTAGATCAAGCACAACGGCTCTTAGATAGAGAATTATCAAAAATAGCTGGACTAAAACGACAGCGAGAGGCTTATGCAGCACAACTGGATTTGGTTTTGGAAGGTGCTACTAATGAAGCCATAGAGTCGGCCTACTTGCTTGTAGAACAAAAGCAATTAGAAATTAAGGACCTTGAAAGAACCATTTCTAAAAGCACGCTTTATTCACCCGTAACAGGATATGTTCAAAATGTAAATTATCATTTAGGCGAATGGATCTCATTGGGATCTAAAACAACAACGATTATAGATACTTCTCAACTATGGATAATCATCTATGTACCTGAAAAGCAATTGAATAAAGTGAGTTTAGGAGATCAAGTAACTTTTACTGATGGTTTTTTAGAAGGTAGGAAGGTATCGGGCGAAGTCGCATATATTTCGTCTGAAGCAGAATTTACACCTAAGAATATTGAATCCAAAGAGAATAAACAAGAGATGGTTTTTGAAGTGAAAATTGCGGTAACTGATCCTTCTGAAACCATTAAACCAGGTATGTTTCTGGACATACATTTGGCAGGTGAGTAAGATGAAACACATTATTCAAGTGGAGCATCTACGTAAAGAATTTGGAAAACTCGTTGCAGTTGATGACGTGAACTTACAAGTTGAAGAAGGTAAAATATATGGCATACTTGGACCTAATGGTGCAGGCAAATCAACAACCATACGCATGCTTTGTGGAGTTATTACACCTACCTCAGGTAAAGCTTGGGTCAATGGATTAGATGTATATAAAGAATCCGAAAAAATAAAGACTCAGATCGGTTATATGTCACAAAAGTTTAGTTTGTATGAGGATTTAACAGTTATCGAGAATCTAAAGTTTTTTGCAAGTATATACGGTATTGGTGGAAAAGAACGAGATGAGCGAATTGAACAGCTGATATTTATGGCAGGTATTACAGGCCGAGAACACCAACTTACAAAAACTTTATCTGGTGGGTGGAAACAAAGGCTAGCATTAGGATGCTCCCTTATTCATAAACCACGTATTTTGGTTTTAGACGAACCGACAGCTGGTGTAGACCCGGTGGCGCGAAGGGTGTTTTGGGAGTTAATATATAAGCTTGCTGCTCAAGGAATTACCATACTGGTTACAACCCATTACATGGATGAAGCTGAGTCTTGTGACGAGGTATCTTTTGTTTTTAATGGACAGATATTGGCTCAAGGAACGCCTCAAAACCTCATCGATAAAAATGGTGTTCAAAACCTTGAAGATGTCTTTATTAAATACGTTGAAGAGTCAACAGGACAATCTGTAAGCGCTTCTTTTGAACATATGAAGTTTATTCATTCTGGTATTGGCGGAGGTGATCAATAATGAGTTGGTTGCGATTTTCTGCCATTGTCAAAAAAGAATTTTTACATGTACTAAGAGATCGACCTAGTTTGATTATTGCGGTCATGATGCCAGTCATATTCATTACTCTTTTTGGTTTCGCTGTTTCTACTGAAGTAGACAATATTCAGATGGCAGTTTTTGATGCAGATAAAACCTATGAGAGCCGTGAATTGGTCCGTAAGTTCCAGTCATCTAATTATTTTGAAGTCTTAAATTATGTAGATACTATTAAAGAAATTGAAGACCTGGTTGATGGTGGACATGTAAAAGCTGCTTTGGTGGTTCCCAGTGGATACGCCAAAGATTTAAAACGTGGCGAGATGCCTGAAAGTCTTCTAATTATAGATGGTTCTGATCCCACGGTTGCCAGAACAGCTTTACAGAGCGGGAACTTGGTTGCTAATATTTACACCATGCAAACAGTCAGGGGTATTAATGTTAACACACAAACCATGAAAACCCGCGTTTGGTACAACACCAATTTAGAGAGCTCGAAGTTTATTGTACCCGGTATCATTGGCTTGGTTATGCAAAATATCACTATCATTTTGACTGCTTTTTCAATGGTACGTGAAAAAGAACATGGTACCTTAGAGCAACTTATTGTAACACCTATCACTTCCATAGAATTGATTCTAGGGAAAATGATTCCCTATATACTCATTGGTAGCCTCGATTTTATGATCGCTTTATTCTTTGGGACTTGGCTTTTCAAAGTACCTATTCAAGGAGATTTGCTACTGTTACTCTGTTTGGGATTTGGGTTTGTTATTTGTGCACTGGCAATCGGAATGCTTATTTCGACCGTTGCTCAAAATCAGTTGCAAGCTATGCAAATTGCTTTATTAACCATACTACCATCTGTGTTATTATCTGGTTTTATGTTTCCGAGAGAAGCCATGCCTAAACAGATACAGATTGTAAGTGGTGTCATTCCTGTTACCTACTTTATAAATATTCTAAGAGGCATTATTCTTAAAGGTGTAGGTTGGCAGTTTTTATGGAAAGATGCCATGATGACAGGCATTATAGGAATGGCGTTATTGATTTTTGCAATTGTTCGTTTCAATAAGAAACTAGATTAAAAGGTGAGAAGTGTTTTAAATGTATTGACCTTAAATGATTTATCAGAGGTTTTACTTTCAACTTTGAACCTTAAACTTTCAACTAAAAAACAGCCCTGAGGGCTGTTTTGTTATATGTAAAGGCTATTCTAAAGAACCATCTCATCAATGTTGTCATTAACCCATACATAGGATTCTGGGTGAATGGGTTCATTGATTTCGAAATCAATAATGTCTTTAAACATGAGTACATAAATGTACTGACGCAATACAATGGCATCATACTTGGTTTCAGAAAGCATTTTTATCAATTTACTAATGGTTATTTTGCCGTGGGTATGTAGCATGTTAACGATGTGTCTCATTTCGTAACAAGGCACCTTGATAGAGGCGTACATGCTTAAATAGTTAAGATTCTCGTCTATGGTCTCGAGGTCGAAATGATAAATACTGCTTTTCTTGGTATGCTCATGTAAGTTAGGTTCCAGTGTAAGTGTAGTCATGATTATGCCTCCTTTGTGATGCGGTTGTTAGCTTTGTCTCTTATATGTAGTATCGACATAATATTGTATTTAATTTAGTACAAAGATGAAAATGTATGAAAAATGCGATGTACAAGTGTATAAAACAATGAAACCCAAATGACTGTATAATCATTTGGGTTTTGATCGTAAATATTTACTTATGTTTCTTTATAAGCTTGGTATACAGACTCAATTTCTGTTTGTGCGGCGAAAAAAGCTTCTACAATATCAGGGTCAAAGTGACTACCTTTAGAATCGGTAATAGTCCCATAACTTTTTTCAAGTGAAAAGGCATCTTTATAAGGTCGTTTAGACGTTAAGGCGTCAAAAACATCTGCTAAAGCAGATATACGTGCAGATAAAGGAATATCTGCTCCGCTTACGGCGTTGGGGTATCCACTGCCGTCGAATTTTTCTTGATGACAATGGGCAATGTCAGCCGCCATGCTAAAGTAATTGAGGTTATAACGATTAAACCGAGCGTGAATCCTTTTTAAAACAACGGCTCCTTCAAATGCATGTGTTTTCATAATCGTATATTCATCATCCGTCAATTTGCCAGGTTTCAGTAATATCGCATCAGGCACTGAGACTTTACCAATATCGTGCATTGGAGAAGTAAGCTTTAAGTTGTCTAAGAAGGGTTGATCAATAAGCTTATTATAGTTTGGATGTTTACTAAGTTCCTGAGCAATTAAATATGAATACGAACTCATTCTAATAAGATGTTGCCTTGTTTCAGGATCTCTAGATTCAGCAAGATCCGCAAGTCCATCTGTTACGATGGCTAACAGGTCCCTAAATAATAAACTTTTATAGAATGTAAAAGATAGTTTTTCCTTAAGTGCTTTAAAAAAAGTAATGGAATTATGGTCATATGGTGTATTAGATTCAAATCGAGCATATCCTAAATAAGCATCGTTTAATCGAATAGGTAATACAATATTATGTTGATCTAGTTGTAAAATTTTATCGTATACTTCAATCTGTTCAACGGTTGATTGAAGAACTTCATTTTGGTTTTGAGAAAACTGTACTTTTCTACCTGATGTATCTTCATAAATTAAATGAATCCATTCATAAGGGGCAAATGGTTTAAAATGCTCTTGGATGAAGCTTAAGTTTTTTGATAAATCATCTTCAGACAGGATTTGATCTTCTATGTTTCTAATGCTAAGTAAGCTTTCAACAAAACGGTTGAAATCCTGAAAAAGAGCTCTAAATTCATCATCTTGTTCACGGTTAAGTTCTTGTTCAAAGTCACCACGAGCCATATGTTTGAAAACCGTTCGAATTTGGGTAATTGGTTTTTCGAAGTGGTTACTTATAAACCAAATAAGAAAAGCGAAAATAAGTACAGAAATACCAATCGAAATCATTTGGACCCAAGTGCTAATGGTTTTTTTTCGGTTTGCCTCATCTCTACATATTTTAGTCAAATAGTCAGAGTTATCAATGATGTCTTTGTTTCTAACTCTAAAATAGTCAAGGCGCTGTTCGTAAAGGGTGAGGTCTTCCAAGTTGTTAGAATCAAGTAACCAATGAACATCTGTTTTTATGTCCTTCCAATTGGATTTTGATTGTGCAATTGCCTCATCAAAAATGGGGAGAAAACTACCTCTAAATTTAAGTGTTACAATTTTGCCATCCAGAGGGTATTCTAAATCAGTGAAAGCTCCCAACATAAAATCTACGCCATCCTTATAGGCGGCAATAGATTTGCTGTTCTCTTCAGACTTGAGCTTAAATCTATCCTTATTTGCCAGTCCTGTTTCAGCTGCATTAATGGTTGTAAATGTAACCCTTTCGATAAGCAGTTTTTGCTTGGACAATAATTCCGTTAAAATAAGATGTTGTTTTTGTGTATCGACCGCTATGTATGAGCTGATAACTGTTAATGCAAGGGCTGTGAATATGAGTAAATAAACAATAATGAGTTTGCCGCGTATGGTTCTCATGTAATCACTCCAATCTAAGGAATTTATACCCGTCCAATTTTTCTTAAAGCAATTCAATCGTATACTTTTCCATAAGTTTTACAGGGTGATAAGAGAGCTTAGATTTTCTTAATCCTTCCAATCCCATATCTTGTTCACGATTTACAAAAGTAGATTGTACGGAGGTGTTTTTTAAGTACTCTCTATTTATCATATTATATAAACCGCTAAAATCTGTACTTGCCTTCTCAATATGAATAACAAGGGTATTTCCATCTAATTGTTCAGCCAACGTAAAACTTTCAACGTTACCATTTATACGTATGAGTCCACCTTCATAATCTAAGAGCTCGAAATGATCCAGTGCATCAATAATGGCGCGATGTTCGTGATTAAGGTCGAGGTCTTGTTGACATTTGTGGATGCGACACCAAGATTCTAGACATTTGAGAACGTCAGCCATATTTTCTTGGGTGAGAGGTTCGTACTGCCAATCGTCATAGGTTTTTATAAACTTGTTCACATGATTCTTTTTTTTGTGGTAAGATTTGCCTCTGAGCTCTTTCAGGTTTTCAACATTATAAATGTAGTCAAAACTATCTCGGTCAGCCATATATTGAAAAGCAACATTTGAAGTGCTTAGCTTTCTTAAAACCTTTTCTCCAGCTTTCTTAATTATGAAAGGGCGATGTTGTTCTTTAAGGTATTTTTTAAGCTCTAAAACAGATGGTTCAACACCCTTGCTGTAATCCCCAATAGGCGGCGAAAAATACCATTTACCAGATGGTGTTTCATTGAGTATCCATAAAAAATCTTGAATGACTGCATATTTAAAATTGTATTTTTTACGCCACATAAAAAGGTTTGTGAAAGTTAATTCTGAGACTTCGTTGTCAAATCGTTTATAATAAGAATCATAGAGTGATTTACTTTCTATGTTTAATGTATTAAATGTAATCATGTTTGCCTCCTAAATGATAATAGTTCTTGTTTTCTATATACCTTAGGACTATTTACTTAATCATTTTTTAGGAGTTTCATTGTATTATGGAAGTTTTATTAATTATGTTAATGGCAAGATCCCCCAAAGGAGGTAATATGAACGATTTACTTAATTTAATCGGTAGTCATCGTTCCATACGTAGATATAAAGAAAAGATGATTGATCCAACAATTCTTAAAACAATTATTGAGAAGGCACAATATGCGTCAACATCTAGTTATGTACAAGCTTACTCGGTCATTAGAATAAAGAACAAGGAAACGAGAAAACAATTATCGCAATTGTGTGGAGATCAAAAATACATAGAACAAGCAGCCGAATTCTTGGTGTTCTGTGCCGACTTAAAAAGACTACATGATGTAACAATAAAACACGGAAAAGAACCTCAAGAGGGATATGTTGAATCCATGATTATTGCAACCGTTGATGCGGCGCTCTTAGGCCAAAATGTAATGCTAGGGGCTGAAAGTGTTGGATTAGGCGGTGTGTTTATAGGTGGTATTCGCAACCAACCAACTAAGGTATGTGAGCTCCTAGACATACCTCCAAATGTGTATCCTGTATTTGGAATGTGCTTAGGATATCCTGATCAAGCCCCAGACCAAAAACCAAGGCTGCCTTTAAAGCTCATTTTAAAAGAGGAAACATATACAGAAGAAGATATTTCTGAATTAGAGCATTACGATGCCCGTGTGAAATCGTATTATATTAATCGAACCCGTGGTAAAATAGATCATACATGGACTGAACAAATGGCAGAAAAAATGGGTGGAGAACTTAGGCCTCATATGCGATCATATTTAGAAAAATGGAGTTTTAATAAAAGATAAATATTAGAATGAATAAAGAGAGAAGGCTGTAAGATGAAAAGGATTATAACAGGGTTCATGATTGGGCTGGTAATTATAACTGCAATAGGGTGCACATCAGAATCTGAACAAGATGTAGAAAAAGAAGTATTAGAACCAGGGGCTGTAGAAGTAGAAAATAGGGTGTATCAATTCCCAGACTCGCAAATTCAAGGACTTTATACAGGCCCTATGATAGACAATGTTCCAACCGGTACAGGCACATTTGAGTATGAAGATACCTATGAAACGGTCTATGTTGGTACGTGGGTTGAAGGGCTTCCAAATGGACTAGGTACTTATCAATGGAAAGACGGCGACCGATATGATGGTGAAGTCGTTGAAGGTAGGCTTCATGGGTATGGTAAATATACTTATAAAAGTGGTGTAGAACATGAAGGGCGATTTGATAATGGCGTTTTAATGCCAGATAAATCCTATCCTGTAGGAGAACAAGCTCCTGTAGGAGAATATTTAGTAACGGTTCTAAATGTCATTGAGGCAACGGCAGGTCAGGGGCGTATGATGCAAATTCAGATCCTAGTGGACAATAAATTTGTAAGTGAATTAAATACAGCTCATTTCTTAAGTTTGCAATTATATGATGGGGATTCAACCATAAGCTATAGCAATATATCTACAACTGCAGATTTATATGCACCCTTTAAATTGGATGAACAGATTGAGTTTACAGCTATATTCGAAGGTCTTTCAGAAGACAGTAATTATCAACTTGTGTACGATTTTGATACATTAGGGACTGGGGCGGCTATTTTTGAATTGGAGTAAATAAGTGAATTGATAAATGTTATTTAGAACAGCCTAGCAATAAAAACACATTGCTGGGTTGTTCTTGTTTTTCACGAAAAGAAAAACTCTACTTGTCGGAGTAGAGTCTTTTTTACCTCAAGCGTGATGAGGTATGAGCATATTTTGCCAAATTCACGTTTTGAGAAATGTATTCTCTTATTTGTATGTTTAACTTCGTAAACTCACTAAGGAATCAACAAATCTTAAAGTTATAAATATAAGTATTGTTGAAGTTTAGTGACTTTTAGTTATTAGCAGTTAATCAGATCATCTAAGCATGTTTTACAAAGAGTCTTACCTTTGAACTTATGTAAACTTTCTGATGTGTTGCACAAAATACAGGCTGGTTTCATTTTTTGCATACGAATTGTACCATCCTGAACGTAAATTTCAACAGTTGATTCTTCGTTAATATCAAACTTTTTACGTAATTTCGCTGGAATTACGATGCGGCCGATATCATTAACGATACATTGCATGTCGGTAGCTACCATCAACGACCTCCTATTAGATGTAAGTGAAAGCTTTATTCTGGATTAACCAGATTGATGCAGGTGTTGTGAATTTGGCCGTAAAACGACATTCGACAAGCTTAGTATGGGTGTCGAAGCCAAACTAAACTCCCTAGTTGAATTTAAGACGAAAATTGGATATCAACTAATTCAATAATACAATTTACATAACACAATTACAAGTTTTTAGTAAATTTGATATATATTAATAAGTTATTACATATTAAGCCTCTTATATGATAAAAAAAATTTAACGGATGAAAGGGGTTAAAAGTGGTCTTGTACTTGTGTTAGTATAATCACATTAGTATCTGAAAAGTGTACGCTAATAAAAGGTTAATATTTTAGAATCAATATGCTAAAATGAGTTAGAGTATATTGAAATGACAATAGTAAAATAATGATGAGCTTATGTTAGAGCTCTATTTTTATTAGATATAGGTGTTTTGGAGGAATTATGAAAGATCGTCGTGAATTTGAACGCGTAGAGTATCATGTTGAAATGACATGTAATCATGTGATAAAACCTGATGGATCAGATGTTACATTAAAAACACCTGCACGCATGGTTATGTTGGATTTATCAATAGGTGGAATTGGTATTGTTTCTGATATTGATTTCGAATTGTCATCTATTTTGACATTTACCCTATATCTTGAAAAAGTGCCTCATACTATCATGGCAAGGGTTCAGTGGAAAGCAATAAAAGGTGAAATGTGCCAGTGTGGTCTTGAGTTCATTGGTACGCCCAATCAGTTGTTTAGACAACTACAAAAAATTATTAAAGAGAAACATACAGTGTTTATAGAATACGCATAAACTTTTATTAGAGGTCGAAAAATGGGGTATAAATCTTTTACGATCTTGTTATTGGAGGCCTTTATGAGAGAAAAGCGGATTCATGACAGAGTACCTTATCGTGTGGATGTAGAATGTATACATTATTACAAACCTGATGGTTCGGAAAGCAAGTTTAGTCATCCAGTACACATGGATGTATTTGATCTCTCATTAGGTGGTATAGGGATTATTACAAAAACGCAAATTGATCCTGGTACTGTTTTGGTATTTACATTATATTTAGAGAACATACCTTATACAGTAATGGCTCTTGTTAGATGGCATCATGGTAGTAATTTTATGAACCGTTATGGACTCGAGTTTATTGGTCCTTCTAATATGATGTTTAGACATTTAAAGTCTTTAACACATGGAGAAAGTTTGTTTCAACATGTGGAGATAAAGAAAGGCTGACTTGAAAATATATATTGATCCACGTTATAATAGAAAGAGAATACTATTGTTTGAAGAATGGAGTGAATAGATTTGAATCTTAGAATGAAAAAAGGTGTGACGATTGCTTTGGTTGGTATCATTATTGGTAGCATGGTAATCGGCTCGTTTTTATCGATATTGACATACTTTAACTAGACCCTTAGCCTGAATCTATATTGATTCAGGTTTTTGCTTGGCCTCATGTTTTTGATAAGATAGGTCGATAGTTATATATATGGTACTAATTTTGGACTATATACTAATAAAGGAATGTTAAACTGCGACACAGAACTAATAATAAAGAATCACAAAAACTTGTTTCTGGAGGGAGAAACATGCGAAAACTCATAGCAATTGTTATATTTGGAGCTTTGGTATATGGCCTTTATCATTATGGTCTCATAGGTTTTAAAGAGGAACCATTTTCATATCACTATTTTGATGACTTTGAAACTTTAAATAGAGAGTTTTGGTATGCTGGTGAATGGGAGACTTTTTTCCCTGCATATGACAAAGTAATAATGGAAGATGGTAGCGTTAATTTAACTGTGAACCAAACAAATCGAGGTCCCTTTTTATTAACAGAACCTATAGAAATAAGAGAAGGTAGTATTGTACATATTAGAAGAAAAGCATTGGTGCACTATGGTAATGAAAATTTTACGGGTGGCTTTGCACTGTTGCAAACCAATGATGACGATTTGCGACCTGAGGTTTTAAATGATAATGGTGGCAGTGGCCTAGGTAAAGGTTTAGCGCTCATTGAATATGTACATAATTACAATGAAGATTCAACCCGGCCAGGTCGAGATATATTTAGATTTATGATGCCGAATTGGGAAGAACAGAAAAACTATGAATTAATAGATCCTATTTTTGATGAGTGGTTTACAGAGGAATTAACGTATAATACTGAAAATGGAATCATAACGTATCAAATTAATGATGAAATCCATACCTTAAGAGGCTTCTCTTTAAAAGAAAACTATATACGTGTCTTTATGCATTCCTATGGTAGAAATACAGGTCATTCAATGAAAATGGAATACTTCGAAGTTGAGGTAAAGGCGATCAACTAAGGTTAACTGGAAGGTATTATAGAAAAAAGATTCTGTTATGAAATATTTGGATTTAAGGAGATCAACATGCTAGAAACATTGCGATACTCTCTAAGAAACAAACGAATAATCGAAATTATGTATCATGGGAGTCAGGGAATTACACAGCGTCGTGTTAAGGTTTTAAAAATGGATTCTGAAAAAGTGTTGGCCTATTGTTATACACACAAGGGCATACGTAGCTTTAAATTAGATTCTATTCTTGGAGCATCAATTATTCATGAAGAAGACTAAATATAAACAATCGCTTTCAATAAAGGAAAGCGATTGATGAGGCTGTTGACATAGTCAACGGTCTAGATTATTGAGAAATCCTCAAATTCGCGGAACAAGCATTTTATCGGATCGCAGCGTATTAGGCATACGTAAGAGTCGATAAAATGTGAAGTGACAAAGAAGTTGAGGACTTTGTCATTAATCTGTACAATCGCTTTCAATAAAAGAAGGCGATTGTTTTGTAATAATGTAATCTCACTCCTTAGAACTATACCTTGTTGAGTGTGCGTGTAACCAGACAAGATGTGGGTATATATAATTTAACCCAAATCATTCACGATAAACGCCAGATATCTTCTGCGTCCTTTGGTTTTCTTTGATTCATAATTTAATCACTGTACTAACCAAGTACAGCAATGAAATTTTGAATCAAAGAAATCCCAAATACCTTGAACCTATCAAGCCGTTTCCATGAGTAATTCGGGTTGAAGATAAATGACGTTTCATTATGTAGTGAGAGTCCGAAATGAGTGAAAGTTATGTTTACAATGTATAGCGAATCACAACAACTAAATCCAATAAAAATTTGGCTCCAAGGACCAGATGAATTAGATGCAGTGTGTAAAAAACAAGCAGTTAATTTGTCTAATATTCCTTTTGTTCATAAATGGATAGCTCTAATGCCAGATACACATCAAGGTTACGGCATGCCAATAGGAGGCGTTGCAGCCTTTAAAGATATCGTAATCCCCAATGCTGTTGGGGTTGATATTGGGTGCGGTGTTATATTTGTAGAAACAGACTTACACAAAGATAAGTTAAAGGAAAGACATTGCAAAGCTATTATAAAAGAAATAATGGACCGTATCCCTGTTGGATTTAAGCATCATCAAGAGAAACAAGAAAATGATACGATTAAAGAACGGATACAAATGGAAGAGAGTTTTTTGAAAAAAAATCAGAAGTTATATAAAGAAATGGAACCTATTCAGTTCCAGATCGGAACTCTTGGCGGTGGAAATCATTTTATTGAAATACAAGAAGATGAAAATGATAGAATTGGTATTATGATTCATTCCGGAAGTAGAAACTTTGGCTATAAAGTAGCAAATTATTACAACGAAAAAGCTAAATTATACGCAAAAAAACACAATGCACAAAAACATTCTAAAAACCAATTAGCTTATTTACCTGTTGAATCTGAAGCTGGTATGGCTTATATTAGGTGGATGAATATGGCGCTTTTGTTTGCGCGAGAAAATAGATATAGAATGATGCATGTCGTAAAAGAAATATTAGACGGTCACTTTTCCAATATAACCTATGGAGAAGAAGTAAATGCACATCATAATTATGCTTCTCTAGAGCATCATTTTGGTCAAGATGTATGGGTCCATAGAAAAGGTGCTATTCGTGTGTATGAAGATGAAATAGGAATTATTCCTGGTGCAATGGGGTCTTATTCATATATTGTAAAAGGATTGGGGAACCCTGAGTCCTTTTATTCATGTTCTCATGGTGCAGGTAGACATTTAAGTCGAAAACAAGCCATGAAGAAATTTAAAAAAGAAAATGTTCTAAAAGATTTATACAATCAAGGCGTATACATTGGTACGCCAAACAAGAGCATCCTTGTTGATGAGTCTCGATTTGTATATAAAGATATTGATTTAGTTATGGAACAGCAAAAGGATTTGATTGTTCCAGTGAAAAAATTAAAAACACTGATTGTTGTGAAAGGATAACCATGGAATTGACACAAGAAGGTAAACAAATAACAAAAATAGAAGTACAAAAAAAAGACCCACGTCGACGCTCTTTATTTATTGATCGTCGATTTCTTATGGGGGTTGATTATAAAGTTGTCGAGGAACTAGACCTTAAAATCGGGACCACGTGGGATGATACCCTAGAACAAACTATCCATGATGCAGAAAGCTATCGTAAAGGATTAAAAAAAGCGGCGGATTTACTGTATCGATCTTCTAAAACAAAGAAACAAATGATTAGAAAACTGATAGAACGGGAATTCTCTGAAAATGTTGCGACCCGTATAGCTGATGAACTTGAAGAAAAAGGCTTTATAAACGATTTGCATTATGCAGAACAATTTATAGAGACGCGTACCAATCGATATGGTGCCTACCGAATGCGACAAGAATTACGCTTAAAAGGTGTCCCCGATCAGGTAATCGACGAAGCACTTAATAACGTAGAACAAGAAAGCGAATATACAAGAGCCCTAGAAATGGGTCGCAAACGCGTCGGACAATATGCATCAGATCCCAAAGAAAAAGCCTACCAGAAACTCATGAGCTATTTAAGCCGTAAAGGCTTCAGCTATGATGTGGTTAAGAAGGTGGTCAAAGAGCTTTTGGAGTAAATCCCAATGAATAAAGAAAGAATAAACAATTTCAAAAAGAAAGTCGCAAAGACTTTCTACACAACGAACAGGTGTCCCAGTCTTTGCTAAAAAAGAATTGACCCAAACTAAAAGGCTGGCACCACGGTAGAAAGATGCAACAAACAATTGATTAAACTAGTATAAAAAAATTATGATCATCTCCTATTTTAGTTTGGAGATGATCATTTTTATATTTTATGCCAATGCAAGCAATGAATTTTCCGCACATACCTGATAAGACAAATCCCTAACCTCTCCATCATCAAAAGCAATTGAGAGCGTGTCGCCATCAATACCAATGAGTTCCCCAGAACCAAAACGTGCGTGTGCTAACAGATCACCAATATCAAATTCCATTGGGAGCTGATGTTTTGAAGCTGAGCTTTGAGTTAAGGTAAGTTGCTCAACGACATCGTCATTGTTTTCAGCTAACTCTGACAAAAAAGGAGACGGTCGGTTGTATTCACCATTTAAGAAACGGGTTTGTATAACGTGCAGTTTATAACGTGCTCTTGATAAGCTTACATAAAACAAACGACGCTCTTCTTCCATTAAGTGATCAGACCCTTTATCCAATTCTGATAAAGCTTTTTTTGCA
>Ga0070725_10000765_pt1 | contig 20239 bp, 18 predicted proteins | sample tdDd002_FD_69781 | JGI IMG/M metagenome (GOLD analysis project Ga0070725, IMG submission 69781) | Marine sediment microbial communities from the Atlantic coast under amendment with organic carbon and nitrate - tdDd00.2 | ecosystem: Environmental > Aquatic > Marine > Coastal > Sediment | place... | reverse complement strand
TTTGGTATTCGGCAAGAAAACTTAAGAATAATATGGCTATTAATACAATTTTTAGTTCTAAGGACTGGGGGCTGTTTTAACTGATTGAGCTATTGAGCCAATCGGTTTACTGCTAGCTTTTACTATCGGAACCTAAGAAATAGCTGACTCTTTCTCTTGGATTCAGGTATTTAAAGACTTTCTCTGGTAGGGCTGCTGGGGGGAGACATCGAACGATACTGAGTCCTTCGTCTTCGAGATCTACGATAGGTGCTTGATCTTTAGGAACCAGGGCATCGTAAGCAAGAATTCTCGGAAAGAGCAGCTTATCTAGATTTACTGACATCACCATCGCAAACTGACCGGAAGATAACTCAACGATGCTGCCGGGGGGGTAGATCCCGAGCATTTTTATCATCTTTCCAGTTACTTCCTGATTTAACTGTGTTTTAAAGTTCTTGAAGATATGTCCAAGTGCGGCATAAGGGGTGCGAGCTTTATTCTGAAACTTAGGGTGACATAAAGAATCATAAAGATTAACGACAGTCACCAACTGGCATAGTTTATCTAAGCTCTCTGCCTTGAGCCCCTTAGGGTAGCCTGAACCATCGAGGTATTCATGGTGGTTGGTTACTATGGGTAAAGCCTCTGCTGGGAAATTATTGGCCAGTTTAAGCAGGTCGGCACCCATGAGTGGGTGCTGCTTAATAAAATTAGTTTCAGGTGCTGTCAGTGGTGTTTTCTTTCTCAATAGCTGAGGTGGCACTTTTAGTTTTCCTGTATCATGGAAAAGTGCGCCAATTCCCACTAATTCTATCTCTTCTTTAGTCCAACCTAACTCTTTTGCCATCAACATAGAGAGGACTGCTACATTGAGTGAATGGTAGTAGATAGTCTCATCATTCTTGGCTTCGCCCATGAGGTGAAGCACCAAATTATCAGAATTTAGCAGTTGATCGCTGAGATCTGTGATTAACTCTTTTGCATCATCGATAGCATTGAGGGGGCGATTACGCAGCTTAGCGACTAAGTTACGCATCTTGGCGATAGAACGGTCAAACTCCTTTTCAGTTTTTTGTAGATCCCGACGCATTTTCTTTAAGCTCTCTATGCGCTCACTTTTATATTTGTTCATATCCTTTGTGAGTTGGTCAAGTTCTGCTTGATTGACTTCGGTGGACTGTTCTTTGGCCTCAGTCTCATCCAATAGTGAGACGTCGCTGCGTTGCAGATCGACAAACACATGAGTGATGCCCAATTTTTTTATGAGTTCAATTTGTGCTTGTTGCTTGATTCTAAAACTACTAAATAAAAAGGGGTGATCTTTCCATGAAACCGGCAGTCGGACAAAATTGCCCACTTGTAACTGTTCGACGGTGACTTTACGGTTCTTGTTCATATTATTCTTATAGGTCTTATGAGGCGTCTCAATATTTCTACGGACAATTATTTCAGAATTTCATTACTTGTTGTAGTGGTATTTTAACTTAAGCCAATGGGTTTACAATTACTTAACCTATATGTAAGCATAGGTAGATTAGTTAGTAAGCAAAGATGATTAAAATGGACTTCATTGAAGTATACCCTAATGCTCTACCGGATGAGTTGTGTGAAAAATTAATTCAGGCATTTGAGAGTCACAGCGGGGTTACAGAGGGTAGGACGGGGCATGGCGTCGATATCGAAAAGAAAAACAGTCGAGATCTCATGCTCGATAATTTTGATGATCTTCAGCCTCTGAAAAATGAGCTCTTAGCCCATACGTTAGCTTGTTCTACCGAATACTTTAAAAAATACTCTATGGCTCTGATGGGAGGCGTGTCGGTTCAGGTTGCAGATGAAAATGGTAAGGCGGTGACGCTAACTCCAGACAATTTTGCTCATTACGGTGAACAGAGAAGCCAAGCTTTGGTTAAGTACCTTTATCGTAGTGGCATGATAAACGTTCAGAAGTATGAGAAGGGGGTGGGGGGCTATCCCCACTGGCATTCTGAGCAGTTTCCGCAAGCGGGTCATAACGAAGCACTGCATCGAGTCGTGTTATATATGTTTTACTTGAATGACGTGGAAGAGGGAGGGGAAACTGAGTTTTTTTATCAAAACCGCAAACTGTCTCCCAAACGAGGCACTATGGTGATAGCACCTGCCGGTTTTACTCATTCTCACCGTGGTAATACGCCTAAGAGTGGTGATAAATATATCGCCACATCCTGGGTAATGTTTAATCGTGCAGAACAGTTATACCAATCTGTATAAGAAAGTGGCTCACTCAGAGTTATTTGGGGCTGTCTAATTCTAGGCGAATGATTGAGGGAATGGTGATCCCTTTTGAAGTCATTCAACACAGAGGTTGGCAGCCCAAAACACTCCTGAAAGGCGAGTTTTAGCGCATCAGATACTGTGTTAACGAGCTTAAACGTAGAGTAACGATGCTCTTCACTCGTTGCGAGCAACATGGTCTTGTATGTTCCCTACATACTTAAGACATTTCCTCCATCCTTGGAGGTCAGATGTTGCAAATGTCATTTATGCACGACTATATGGATATAGGAGGTAGAGTAACGCATGGAGCAGTTACCGAGGAGCAATAAAGGACCTTGCCTCTGAGGTGCTAAATTCTCGCTGAGCGGCCACATCTTTATACAGATTGGTATCATACCAATTGGTAAAGAGTTAAATCTGCTTTAAATACCCATAAATACCTATGCGTTTACTCAGCGCTAAGTACCATTAAGGGAACTTAGCGGCTGAAACTTAACTCTTGTAGTTAATCAGGTTAGATAGGTATCGTTATCCTGAATTTTGCGCCTTCCAATTCAGACGTTTCGATGGATAATTTACCGTTGTAACTTATGACTATTTCGTTACATACCGCGAGACCAATCCCTTGTCCGGCCTTTTGAGTATCGGCCCTGACGCCTCTTTCAATGATCTTCTTCCTGATACTCTCTTCAACGCCCTGACCGTCATCTTCGACTATCAGTTCAAACTCACCTGCGTCGTTGTAACTGGCAGACACCCTAACCTGGCTGATACAGAGTTTAAATGCGTTTTCCATCAAGTTTCCACACAGTTCCATCAGATCACCTTTATCACCAGGGAATACATGCTCGATAGGAATATTGGCAGTGAATTCAACTTGCTTGTCACGGTAAACTTTAAACAACATTTGTGAAAGTTGGTTAACTAAAGGAGCGACTTGGGTTTGCTCTTGTTTCAAGCCTTTACGGCCCAGCATGGCTCGTTTGAGTTGGTACTTAACCAACTGATCCATTTGACTCACTTGCTCCATGATTTTTTCACTGGTGGCTTGCTTGTCGAGTGTCGCGTCATCGGTTATAGCGTGCACCGCAGCCAAACGGGTCTTTAAACTATGGGCAAGATCGTTCATTGCGTTTTGATATCGTTGTTGCTGAGCACTGGATTGAACCAATAGTTGGTTTAGTGCCTGGGTGACGCCTTCTAATTCTACTGGGTAGTCCTGTGATAATCCTGTCGATTTTCCGCTGTTAACGCTGTCCAGTTCATTTCTCATGCGTACCAGAGGACGCATTCCCCAGTACCCGGCACTGATCAATAGCACTAGCGCTAAAGCCAACACTAACCCTAGACGGAAATAGGTTCGACGACTGAATTTATCCATCTCCTTTTCGAGCTTCTCTGCGTCTTTCATCACCAACAAATTGTACTGATTTCTCGCGATCTCAACCGATAGCAGATAGATAAAGTAGCCTTTGTTATCGGCAAGGTTTAGATAATAGGGCGGGGAATCATTGCGGATTTCATCGAAGCGCTCACAAGTATCAAATAGCCCTTTATCTACGGCTAGGGAAGAGGTCCATACCTGCTTAAAATTTTGATCGCAGCTGGCTATGACGTAACGTTCCGGGGTGTTATTTTCATCCAACCACTCACTGGTTTCAGGGATGAGGTCATGTTCTTTTAACTCCGCAGCGACCTTTGGGATCTCGGCAATCAGCTGAGCCGTTTCTTCGTTATAGTTATTCTGAGCATGGAGGAGGTTAACTAACCAAGCCAGCCCAAAGCCGACTAAAGCTATGATGGACAAAGAGGTGAGAAACATCCGCGTAAGCAGACGTTTCTTTGGTTTAAAGTTCAGACCGAACTTCATAAATAAGCGCTCATTTTTCGTGGATTTATAGTGTTATAAGCTAAGGTTTCGGCATCAACTACAAGGTAAGTTAAACTTATAGCCTTGGCCCCGAATAGTGACCACAGGGTTTTCAATTCCCCCTTTCGTGAGTTTTTTCCTCAATCTGGAGACCATCACTTCGATGGTATTAGGATCTCCCTCTTTATCACCATAGATAACATCGAGTAGACGCTGCTTAGCGACAACCTCGTGACTGTGACGCATTAAGTACTCAAGAATTAAGTACTCAAATGCCGTGACTTCCATGGGTTCGCTATTTAATGAAACTTGCTTGGCGGCAAGGTCAAGCTCCAGTGCTCCGCTGGTTATTTGGGGTTTAACAAAACCAGCACTGCGTCTGACCAGAGCATCGAGGCGGGCAACCAACTCCTCTTTTTGAAATGGTTTAACCAGGTAGTCATCTGCGCCGGCATTGAGACCTTCAACCTTATCTTGCCAGTTAACACGGGCGGTTAAGATCAAAACCGGTGCTTTTAACCCGGCATCTCTTAAGCTTTGAATTAAGCTGATCCCATCTTGATCTGGAAGACCTAAATCGACGATGGCGATGTCTATGGGGTAATTAGTTGCTTGATAAAATCCCTCTTTGGCGGTGAGGGCTACTTGTACTTGGTTACCGAGTTCTGACAGCTGAACTTTAAGGTGGTGGGATAGTAGGGGATCATCTTCAACAACCAAAATTCTCATAATTAAACGCCTTAATAATTCTTGAGGTCAGTTTACTCAGATAAGTACTCTGTGCCAACTGTGATATAGCATTTCAGATACTGACTCGTGAATGCTATGATTTTTTGTTCAATGCATTATTTTACTTGAAGTTAACTTAACCTAAGCTGACTTATATACAGGGGATATGCCGCTCAGTTCAGCATTCATCACACTTTAAACCATAAAAGGCTATGTTTGTAGGTGGTTTTTGGTTAAGATCCTGCAAAATTTTTTACTAATAGGAAACATTTCATGAGGTTTTTACAAATGGTCTGTTTAGCGTTGCTAAGCACACTCTCTACCAGTGCTCTGTCAGCCGTTTTTACCTTTACAGCCATTCCTGATGAAAATGAAAGTCAGCTTAGGACTCGTTTCGAAAAAGTTGCCCTCTATTTAGAGAAAGAGTTGGGCGTTGAAGTAAAATATGTTCCGGTAAAGTCCTATTCTGCTGCCGTCACCGCCTTTAGAAACAATCAGGTACAGCTTGCATGGTTTGGTGGTTTATCGGGGGTTCAGGCTCGCCGTTTAGTACCTGGATCGGAAGCGATTGCCCAAGGTAACGAAGACCAATTTTTTAAAAGTTATTTTATTGCTCATAAGTCTGCCGATCTGCTCCCATCAGATAGCTTTCCTAATTTGAATGGTTTTACTTTTACTTATGGCTCGAAAAGTTCTACATCTGGTCGTTTAATGCCTCAGTTTTTTATCGAGCGAAATCTAGGTAAGAAATCTGAAGAGGTATTCTCCCGAATCGGATTTTCCGGTGATCACAGTCGAACCATTACACAAGTTCAAGCGGGTGCTTATCAAGTCGGGGCGGTAAATTATAAGGTGTGGGAGACGGCTGTAGAGAATGGTACTGTCGATCTTGAAAAAGTGAACGTTATTTGGCAGAGCCCTGCTTATCCGGATTATCAGTGGACTATTCGTGAAGGTGTCGATAAAAAGTTTGGTGCTGGTTTTAAGGAAAAAGTTGAAGCGGCACTTATCGGAATGAAGGATCCCGACTTATTAAAAAGCTTCCCAAGACATTCATTTGTTCCGGCTGAGAACGCAGATTATGAACCTATTGAGAATGTCGCTAAAGCTATTGGCCTCATCGATTAGTCATACTCGGTAAATTATGCTCAAGATTGAAAATTTAACGCTTAAATATGAAGAGAAGCTGGCGATCCGTCAGCTTTCTTTGTCTATTAAGGCCGGAGAAAAGCTGGCGATTATCGGAACCTCAGGAGCCGGTAAGTCGACACTTTTGGCACACTTGTATCAATGCTTGAAGAATGACGCGGCCTATAGCTCTCAGAAGCAGGGACTCGTCGAGGGGCTCAGCACCTATCACAATGTGTATATGGGCGCGCTTGCAAGACATCATTGGAGTTACAATCTATTCAACTTAGTCTCACCATTTAAGCAGCCCCTTGACGAAGTTACAGAGCTTTGTCAGGAGTTGGAGTTGGACTTTCCTGTGAGTAAGAAGTTATCTGAGCTCTCTGGCGGACAGAGGCAAAGGGTCGCTCTGGCAAGAGCCTTGTATCAACAAAGAGACATATTTATTGGCGATGAGCCGTTTTCCGCTTTAGATCCTCTGATGAGTAGACGATTACTCGAGATGGTTTTTGAGCGTCATAATACAGTGATTATGGTGCTCCACGATAAGTCACTAGCATTAGAGCACTTCGACCGAATCATAGGTTTGAAACAGGGAGAGCTTTATCTGGATGCCAGGCAGGATGAGTTGAACTCTGAACTCGTCGATGACTTTTACTCTGATGTTCCCCTTACACAAGCGAGTCATGTTTTAGCGGCCTGTGATGTTTAAGTCTTTACGCTTCATCGGTTACTGGCAGAAAACAACCTTCACATTATGGTTGATCGCGGCGCTGTGTTTCTATTTTGCGGATACTGAGATCATCTCTTTAGACCCCTGGAGTGAGTTTAGGCTGATGGCTGAAGGCTTTCTCCGTCCTGATTTTTTCGCAACTGAATATTTGCTGGAGGCCTTGTGGCAGACGGTGAGTTTTGCTCTGCTCGGGGTGCTGTTTGGCTTACTATGGGGAGCGCCGCTGGCACTTATCTATTCTAACCGCTTCGTTGCCATGTTATGTGCCATTACTCGGTCAATACATGAGATTTTTTGGGCCTTGTTGTTTCTTCAAATTTTTGGACTATCTCCGATAACGGGGATTCTCGCCATTGGTTTGCCCTATGGCGCGACCTTTGCGCGTGTTTTTCACGATATCTTGTTGCAATCACCGCAAACGACAGTTCAAACCTTACCTTATGGAACTGACAAGGTGAGTCGATATTTTTACGGTCGAATCAGTCATGTACTTGTGCCTATCATGGCGTATATCCGTTATCGTTTCGAATGTGCATTGAGAAGTAGTGCGGTGCTTGGGTTTATTGGCATGCCAACGCTGGGTTTCTATTTGGAAACGGCGTTTAGACAAGGTCACTATCATGAGGGAGCCGCACTCTTGATACTGTTTATCGCATTGATTGGGACGATATCGCTTTGGTGCCGTCCCAGATTAATTGCTGTCTATTTTGTCGTGGCATTGTTCACCTTACCGAGTATTCCGTCTGTCGATGGGGCGCTGTTATGGCGTTTTATCACTCATGATATTCTTCCTCCCGCCTTACAGAATCTGAGTACTTGGTCCCAAATCGACCTTGGGGTGATGACATCGCTATCGAATTGGAGCCTGGAATTATTGGTGGAACAAGCCTTTCCGGGCATGATAGTGACACTCTTGTTAGCACTGGTATCTTTGGCCATGGCTCATGGTATTGCTGTAGCGGGTTCGGGATTGGCATCAAGCTTACTGACTGGCAGGTTTATATCAAGAGTGACTCACGCCTGCCTCCTCGTCATAAGATCTGTTCCGGAATATATCTTTGCCTTTATATTTATGATGTTGCTGGGGCCGTCGATGTTGCCTGCAATGTTAGCGCTTGCGCTGCATAACGGGGCATTAATCGCTTACCTCACGGTCAGACAATCGGATACGACTCGGGTCGGCCCCCATTATAATGGTCGAATCGATGGGTATTGCTACGATGTCTTGCCTCAAATCTATCCTAATTTGATGGGACTGCTGTTTTATCGCTTTGAAGTGATACTAAGGGAAACGGCCATTTTTGGTATCTTGGGAATAGCAAGTTTAGGTTTTTATATCGACAGTGCTTTTTCTGAAATACGATACAGTACAGCGCTATTTTTAATGGGATGCACAGCATTATTAAACATAGCCGTCGATATCATCAGCCGTCGTTTATTGACTGCAAACACAGGTACTCAGATAAGTTGTGTCCGGGAGAGTGCCACAATGGCGGACAGATAGATGCAAAGGGTAAGGCTGGTTATTTAATATTTGAGTTGGGTGGGCGGTAAGTCAGTATTTACACCTGATTTTAATGCGGGGTTTAGCAGGCGAGATGATTACGTCTGAGTCGCTTAAGCTATTCAGACGTAATTTTGCCAGAGTCAGCCGTAGGGATTGGCTTTAGCTCTTTTGCTTATGACTCCATTGCAGCACAATGCCGCCACCAAGGTAAACAGGGTCACGGCACTCATGATAGCCCCCAATCGATACCAAGGCTCCCCCATGGTGATGCGCATCTGAATGTAGTTATAACTGCTCATCCCCCACACTAACACCGCACTAATCACTAAGGTGATTTGTAGTAACTTAGTGATCATTGGATGTTTAAAAAAGAGCAACAAAGGCGCGCAGGCATAGGCGGCACATAAAATGACCTGGCCATAGCGCATAAAGTGTGCACCCAAAAGAAGGTAGGCCAAGGTAATAATTGTTACACGCCACCACATACAGATATCCAGTCAACTTTTTAATGGCACTTAGAGTACGTTAATGATAAAGCGATAATCTATACCCTTGTTCACATTTTTTTAATTTAGTGCTTCTTTAATTGCCTGCTTTTCCATGTCGGTCAATTTACTGGCTTTTATGGCCTTTATCAGGTGCTCGACGTGTTTGTGTTCATTGTCATTGCCGATAATAATGATGCGACTTCCATCGGAACTCATTTCATCGAAATCGATGTCAATCTCGTCTATATGCGACACAATCTCACTCACGTGTTGTTCGAGTGCCTCGATAACAAGGTCAAACTCCTCTTCATGGAACTCCTGCAGCGCTTCAAATTCTAGAGTATGAGCCTCTATCTCTGCCGCCTTGGCCTCTAGCTTGATGGCAATTTTTTCCATTTCAGCTTCTTTTCCTTCCATTTTTATCGCCAGAGTCTGAAGTTCTTTTTCAAGTTTTGGGTCGAGTTCGGAGAGCTTGGCCTTTAGCTTGATGGCAATTTTTTCCATTTCGGCTTCCTTGCCCTCCATTTTTAGCGCCAGCGACAGAAGCTTTTTCTCAAGTTTTGGGTCTAGTTTAGGAGCTTGGATAACATGAAACTTATGTTTTCCTTTTTTATTCATTCTGCTCAATACCTTTGCCAGTTTGATGCGTGACTCCTCCGGCAGGGGAGCGAGTCGGGACTCGATAACATCAACGTCTTTCAACTCTTCGGGTGTGAAGGTGAACTCATGCTTTTCATTATTCACCTTCACAGATAACTGAATCATCTCATTCTCGTCTTGATTAACATGAGCAATGGTTTCACTGTCTTCAAATTCGATGTATCTGAGGTTTGTCGGTGCGGCGCTGAGTGTGAATGCTAACAGGCCGGTACAAGTGAGTAGTGTTGCGAGTTTTGATAATTTCATAATGAATCCCTTTAAGTGTGCACATGGGGTTTGATAACTGATCTGGTTTTGTCGAATAGCGAATACGATTGTTATTCGCTATCGTGCTCGTTCTGTAACAGTTCGCTTTCTAACAGTTAGCTTCTCAGCGGTTCAGTACATACATAGCGAATACTGTGCCAGCACAATTAAAATCTTATTTAACAGGGCCTTACTAAGTTTTGGCGATTGTTTTTGAGAGGGCTACAGCCTTATATCAGTAATTAATTTCCGCATATGAGGATTTTTGTTAAAAATATGATAACTTTCATAACAGAGGTCGCGCTACAGTAAGGTTTGCCTGCTTGGTATTGTTTTTGTATAGCCAGATAGAGTCCTGAATTATTTTGAGGTTTGCATGTCGATAAAACGTTACGTTTTCTTACTTTTTGGAGCTTTGATTCTCTTACTGGCGGGAAGCCAATTATTCATCTCTCAGTATTTCAAGTCAGAGCTTCAATCTGAGCTCAGCCACAGTTCTAAAGCCTTGTCTCAGAATTTAGTGAAGGTATTGATTGATAATGTAGGCGATGAAAATGAGTTTTTTCGGGAGTTTGATGTTGAGGCGTTAGCCGATATTGAGGAAGCGGCGGTTGCATTTACTGAAGATATTCGTGAGCTAGAGACTGAAATAAACGAGCTATCCATTGAGATGGAACAAGAGCTTACCTCCCCCAATCCTCCCCCACAGGTCAAAGAGGTGTATAGACAGGAAATCACGGCAAGACAGGTAGAACTAAAAGAACACCTCAAAGCGATGGCTGAGCACGGACGAAAGATGGAGAAAGCTGAGCGACAAAATAAGATAGCTATCCGTAAAGAGGCGGCCAGAGAATATCGGCAGCGATTACATGAAGCGGTCAGAGACGTCGAAATTCAGACTGATAATTGGCTAGATAATGGCAGCATCGCAATCCTTGAAGGTGGTAAAGATGTCACGCTTACCCTCACAAATGACTTTAATCTCTCTAACGAGAAGACAAATACCGAACTCGAACGTTTCAATGATTCTATGTTGCTGCTTATCTTGGTGACATCTTTAGTGGCATTGATACTCGCTTATCTTCTGAGTCATTACGTCAGTGCGCCACTTTCAAAACTAGCCCTTGGACACCAGAAACTCGGGGAGGGAGATCTGGGTTATCAGCTAAAAGAGGAGGGCGTGAAAGAGCTAAAACAGATTTTAGCCGGATTCAATGCTATGAGCCGAAAGTTGTCATTGCTCAGTGAAAAAGAGCACCTAATGAGTCAGCAGCAGCAGCTGGCAGAGCTGGGTGAGGTGACTCGTGGTATTGCCCATAGTCTCAGAAATCCGTTGCACACGGTTGGTTTATTATCCGATGGAGTGGTATTAGCCGACAGTTGCGAAGAGCGAGCTCAGCTTATACTCAAGATCCAACAGAAAATATCCATGATGGATAAGAGCATTCAGTCGTTGTTGACCCTGTCGAGTAATGAAGTGAACCGCAACGCCTCGGTGCCTTTGACCGCTATCATTCAGGATATTTTGCTGGAACTGTCTATTAACGGCTCTAAACCTACCATCAGCTTCGATTGTGATGATGCCAGTATTAGTGTACTCGGTGCAGAATCTGAGTTACGCAGTATCTTGCATGCGGTGATCATTAACGCGGTGGAAGCGACACCAGACGAAGGCGATGTCAGTGTCGGATTGAAAGTCGAAGAGGAGGCTTATCACGTTACTGTTACCGACACTGGCAGTGGGATCCTCCAGGAGGTTCGTGAGCGCTTATCTCAACCCCATGTCACCACGAAAGCGGAAGGCACAGGGATGGGAATATACATTGCAGAGCGTCTGCTTAAGGGACATTACGGTGGTGACTTAGTGTTTGAGGATAACCCTGATGGGGGCACGATAGTGACAATTAGTTTCAAACGGCCCAGTGCAAATACCAGTATTGATGAGATATTAAAATGAAACAGCAAGCCCTTAAAATTTTAGTCGTAGAAGATGAGCCCGATCAACGTAGTCTGATCACCAAGATGTTGGCCGCCAATGGTTATCAAATCAGCAGTGCTTCTAGCGTAGAAGAAGCCATTGTGATGATTAAATCGGATCTTCCGGATCTGGTTTTTTCCGATTGGAAATTGGGACAACTCAGTGGCATGGATCTGCTGACCTACGTCCGCCGGGAGCATCCGGATATGGGCTTTATCATTGCAACGGCCTACGGCACGATAACGCATGCCGTTGATGCCATGCAGGCGGGGGCCGATGATTACCTGGCTAAACCTTATCAAAGGCAATCCCTGTTATTAGCCATAGATAAAGTGGCCAAATCATTAGTCTTGAAAAAACAAAACCGCAGGCTGACTTCCGAACTATCCCAACAACAGGAGCTGGTGGGGTTAGTCGGTAAAGCGCCCTGCATGCAGAAGGTTTACACTCGAGTGCAGCGTGTTAGTGCCACCGATGCAACAGTGCTTATCGGTGGGGAGAGTGGAACAGGAAAGGAGCTCGCGGCTCGAGCCCTCTATCAACTTTCACAGAGAAAACATAAACCGTTTATTGCGATTAACTGCGGTGCCATTCCTGAGTCGCTCGCAGAAGCTGAGCTGTTTGGTGCAGAAAAGGGGGCGTTTACCGGGGCAACAGCATTGAAGATAGGTAAGCTTGAGGCCGCCGATGGCGGGACCGTTTTTCTCGATGAGATAGGCGAACTGCCATTACTGCAGCAGACAAATTTACTTAGGTTTCTGCAGGAAGGAGTGATCAGTCGCTTGGGGCAAAATGGAGAGATTAAGTTAGATGTCAGGGTCATCGCCGCGACTCACAGAGATCTGCAGCACGAGGTGAAAGAGGGGCGCTTTCGGGAAGATCTCTACTATCGGTTGAATGTTGTTCCGATCCACATGCCGCCTCTGCGCGACAGGCAGGAGGATATTGGCAGGCTGGTTGAACATTTTCTCAAACTCAATAGTAGCCAATACAAGATGGATGTTCCCAAGTTATCCGCGGCCACCATGAAACAGTTACTCGATTATTCATGGCCAGGTAATGTCAGAGAGTTGGCAAACCGTATCGAGCGTTTTGTGTTACTTGGTGATGAAGAGGAGATGGTAGAGGAGCTCAATCGTCAACCTCAAGCGATTAATACTAGCCAGTTTTCCCTGCCTGAAACCGGTATTGAATGGGAGACATTCGAGAAAGGCTGTCTGGAGCAAGCGATGAATAAACATCAAGGTAATCGAACTAAGGCCGCCAAGTTCCTGGGACTCAGTTATAAGGCATTCTTATATCGACTAGAGAAGTATCATTTGGTGTAACGCTGAAGTTGGAGATTATTAACATATCCAGTGAAGATGATTATAATGTTGTATAATTAATTTACACTGAATTTTAAAAACGATTGAATTTTAATTGTGAATTAATATTTTTTTAAGGTTTGTATCTATAAAGTGGTTTTATTGATGAGGTGTACGGTTTATTTTGATTTTTATGTAAGGTTTTAAATTCTAATAACTTTATTAGAGTGGTAAATACTAGTTTATTATTGACATAATTGTTTAGTCATTTATAATTCAGCTCAAATTTATTAGATGAGGCCATACTATGGATACCGACAGTTTAAAGGGAACTAAGGAAAGCCACATAGAGGAGTCAGTTATAATAAAATAATCAGTTTTTTATTTCTCCCTCCTTATCTTTTGTTTCTGGCGTTCCCCTACCTCTGATTTTGTTATCACGTTGCACTTCAAGTGCTTAATAGTTGTTTACCAGTTCTGCTATTGTGTTTTAGTGGTGATTCAGCCTTTATTTATCAATTAGGATTTTTCAATGGAAAGCGATATCCCTCCGAGTAGAGAAAACAGTCTAGGTGGATGTATGCAGTGAAACTAGTTATATATTTAATAAGCCTCTCTGCTTTATCAAGTCCCACCTTGCTGTTCACCTAATTCTATTTACTAATTACCTCTTCTTGTTGTTTTTACATCACAAGGTGATTACTGCTACCCATTAATTACTTTGTTATTTAGTACGAGACGGTGAAAGAGAACTTTAATATCCTATTCTATGGGAGGGCTATACATGCCCGGTATTACAGCAAACGCTTCAAATGTCATTAATGAGCACTTGGTTTTTGATTTTGAACTATTTAATATAGAACGTTCTCAGTTTGATACTGAAGAAACCAATAATCAATTAATTACTTTCATCCATAAACAAAACAGTGCGGTTATCCAGCGTTGGCTCAAGAATTTATCTCTGATGCAATGCTTTCATATCTATAAGCGTCTGCCTAAGGCTGAGCAGGAAGTCATCTTTCGCGTTATGCCAGCGTGCTTTAAGAGCGATATGGAGAAAATTAATGCCGAGGCACACCCGGTTATCGCAGTGGCTGCAATAAGCCCTCAGCTTTGTTTTACTGGTGATATGCAGGTCGGCTTGGCTATCGATAAGATACAGTTGGCTTGTGACTCATTTGATGAGCGAGTGGTTTTTATCATCGATGAGCAGGGCTGTTATCGTTTCATCTTAGAATTACACCAATTACTAAAGCATGATCCGTCAACATTGTTAGCAGACATTGCTCATTGCGTTGAGCCATGCCATGTCAGTACAGATAGAGAGATGGCAGTTGCCCAGCTACATCTCAGTGAGCATAACCATCTCCCCTTAATCGATTTTTGGGGCAAGCCTGCCGGGGTGTTATATGCCAAAGAGGCGATGTCTGTATTGCGACAAGAGCAAACTCAAGATGTCGAAATGTTGATGGGGATTCAGGGGGATCACGGTGATACACCTTATATGCAGACGACAGTATTGGAACACGTTAAGAAGCGTATTTTCTGGATTTTAGGCTTAGCTGCGGTGGGCATTCTATCTGGCATGGTGATTCAAAGTTATGATGATGCAATCATGGCATTGACGATACTGGCGCTATATATGCCTATGGTTGCCGATACGGGCGGTAACGCTGGGAGTCAAGCCGCAACGGTGATCGTTCGATCTATGGCGCTGGGTGAACTCAAGCTTAAAAATTGGTTCGATGTGTTATGGAAGGAGTTGCGTGTGTCGCTGTTTATTGGTTTTGGGCTTGCGTGCGTCTCTTTTGCTAAAGTGTACTTTCTCTCCCACGGTGCCGTCTTACCTGGCAGTATTACTTTATCCATGCTTGGAAGTGCAATTGCCTTAGCGCTATTCATTCAGGTGGTTACAGCAACGGTTATTGGCGCAGCTTTACCACTGGTCGCAAAGCTGTGTAGACAAGATCCCGCCGTTGTTGCCAGTCCAGCGATTACCACCATAGTGGACATCACAGGTCTACTGATTTACTTCTATGTAACATCATCGATTTTGCTGAATTAACCTTATCTTGGTTTTCGTTTGTCACTGACTTTACTCATCAATATTACGTAGAGTCAGTCGCTCTTCAATATTCCATTTTTAAACATTAAATCCTAATTAGATAGGAGGACTGTCTATGTCCTATCAGCAAGTAAATACGATTTCCTTTATTAAGCGTCACCGTTTAATCTATATGATTATTGGGGGATTAATCCTTATTCTATTAACCATTAATAAGGCTATGGGTGAGGCCGATGGCTTGATGATACAGTCTATCTATCTGGAGCCAGAGACGGAGTTTCATTTCGTAATGGGTACAGACTCACTCTATATGGATCAAGGGCGCAATCAACTCGATGATGGCGGAATTGTCTGGGGTCATGCCCAGTGGCAATTGGGAAGTATCAATGCACATTCCTCGATTGGAAGGGGGACTCATCAAGACTATACCGAATGGAATAGTGGCATGGAATTGAAGTTGCTAACGACGGCAGAATTTGAGGCAATAGTCGGCGTACAGTTTACTGGAATCTTTGGTCGTGAGCGTGAAAGTGATATTGAGTTAAGTACGAGCCTCTCATATGAAGGGAGAGATTGGTTTACCTCCTCCATCGACCACACATACTCATTAGATACTCATGGGCATTTTGTTGAATTGAGCCTGCAAGGAAAGAGTCTGGTATTTCAAAATGGCGCGACATTAACACCTTATGTGACACAAGCCTTCGATTTTGAGTTTGTCGTTGACGATTATAACGGGCTTAACCATTTTCAAATGGGGATTCAAGCAGCTTTTCCGCTCAATCAGCGCATCACTATTTTTGGTCATCTAAGTCACATCACGCCTCAAAAAGGGATAAAGCACGAAGCAAGTTCTCAATCTGGTCATAAAGCCAGTACTTATGCGAGAGTAAACCATACTGCAATAGATGCATCGGCAACGGATGTGACAAGTAAGCAGATCTTTGCAGGTGTCTATTTTAGTTGGTATTTCCCGTAAGCTGTTATTCGTTTTATGACTGAAGTCATTTGTTTGCAGAGATTTCTTGAGATAACTCTCTTTTCCTTGATGCGCCTTCTGATAGCTTAAAAGTTACTTCATGACTCAATGATGCTGACTATACTTCTACTCAAGTAAGGTTTGTTCATCAAACGTCTAAATCCTGAATTTGCTTGCGAGTATTGATATGTCACAAGGTAAAAAGTCTGACTCAGAACATAGTGTTCTAGAGATCCCCATCGCTAAGCTAAAACCGGGTATGTATGTCGTCTCAATCTCGAGTGGCAGTGGGAGTCTCAGCGTTAAATCTGAAGGTTATGTGCTTAATGCCGCCAGTATTAATCAACTGATCCAATCCGGGATATCCCATGTCGTCGTCGATCCCGCCAGAGAAAAGAAAACAGAAAAAATAGATAAGGTATTGCCGGATATCGGTGCGAGGGCTTTAGATAAGGGCAGAGAAAAACCCGAGGTCTCTCTCGAACAGGAGATGAAAGCGGCGAATAAGCTCTATAACAATGCAAAAAGTTTGCAGCAGAAGATGATTCACGCCATCACCGAAGGTAAAGTGATCGATGTTAAAGAAATACAGGAAAGCACCGATGCTATCGTAGACTCTATATTCAGAAATCAAGATGCGCTCTCCTGTTTATCTCGTTTAAGAACTAAAGATGACTATTTAGTCGAGCATTCGCTTAATTCCTCTATCTTAATGACGATTTTTGCAAAGCACATGGATGTCGATAGAGCGACGATTGAACAACTCGCACTGGGCGCTTTTTTGCATGATATTGGCAAGGTGATGATCCCCGATGAGATCCTGAGTAAACCCGGGAAACTCACATCGCCTGAATTTGAGATAGTAAAAAATCATGTGTCTCTGGGCGTCAATATTTTAGAAGAAACGCCACATATCTCTCATATCGTGATGAGTATGATAAAGGAGCATCATGAGCGCATCGACGGCAGCGGCTACCCATTACAATTAAGCGCCGGTTCTATTTCAAAGTTCGGCCGTATGATCGCAATTGTGGACAGTTACGATGCCATGACGGCAGAGCGGGTGTATAAGTCCGGGGTTCATCCTATCACCGCGTTTAAAAACCTGATTAAAGAGTCACCATCGTGTTATGACGATGCCTTAGTTGAGCAATTTATTCAATGTCTAGGCGTCTATCCTGTAGGCACGCTCGTTGAGCTTAACAGTGGCAAGCTTGGCTTGATTAGTCGATTGAACAGAAAGAAGCCACTACACCCCTATGTTCGCGTGTTTTACAACACCCGATTAAAGCAAGCGATTGCGATGGAAGAGGTGGATCTGAGTCGTTCAAAATATAAAGACCAGATCGATCGCTGTATTAAGCCTGAGGAGTTTAACATTAACCTGCTTGGCTTCTTTAAAGCCGCGTTTCTTGATTGAATAAGCGAAATGGAGTGAGGCGTGCCATGAAGCCTCAATTTTCGTTAGGCTCAGAGCAATCCGGACACAATAATAAAGGCTACGCTGACAAATAGAAGCCCGGTGAGTAAGTTGATAACAGGCGTAGCCTTGCGGATCGTCTGTTGTATGGAGGGCTTTGACAATACCAGTGCAATAAATACAAACCAGATTAATGATAAAACAAGTAAAACTATTGCTGCTAAAACCTTTGTCGCCAAGCTCACTTCGGGGGTTATCATGGCTGAGAATAGGGTGATAAAAAATACCATGGCCTTTGGGTTAAGCAGGTTTGTGTACAAGCCCTGCATGAAGCCTTGTGTTGGCGTTAATTGATTGAATGTTATCGTCATTTCTTTTTCTACGTATCTTGCCTTAAAGTTTTGTAGGGTACTGATTATGGCATTTATTCCCATCCAGCCCAGATAACTTGCCCCTGCCAGCTGCACGATAATGAATAGGGTATTTGAGCTTTTGATCAGCAGGCTGACTCCGGTTAAGCTCAATAGGGTGTGCAGTAAAATAGCAATTGAGATACCCACAGCGGAGGCAACAGCGGTTACTCTTCTCTCCTGGCTGGCCATCTTGACTACGAGAGCGAAGTCAGGTCCGGGGCTTGCTAATGCGACGCTGTGAATGACGGCAAGTGACGCCAGTAATGTTAGATCCATTAAATTGTCCACATAATAATTGATGTCGGTATCATGATGTTTATCTATGTATGTTGATCGGACAAAATTGCAGCTTGAGCAAATAGGGTTAATATCGGCCAAAATCAGAGGCCCCGCCGCTGAAACTGAGCAGGTGTTATCAGATAGGCTTTCTTAAAGGCTTTATTGAGATGGCTCTGATCGAAGAAACCGACTCTATGTGCAATATCTGCGACATTTCCACCTTTAGCCAAGGCTTTTTTTGCATATTCGAGTCGCACTCTTTTTAGGTAGGCGTGAGGTGTCATGCCTATGGATTGTTTAAACTTTCTTAGAAATTGAAACTTACTTAACCCGACGCTGTTTGCCAGAGTTTCGAGTAGAAATTCCTGACCTGGATTGTCATGAAACATTGCCGTAACCTCTTTGATTTGAGATTGAGATAAGGCGCTATTTTTGTCTATTGTCTGATCCGGTACATTAGCGTGGCGGAGGAGAAGCTCAGTAGTAAAGGCCAACATGCCGGTTTCTATCTGTAAACGACTTAGATTACTTTGGTGCTGAGTTAACATCATATGAAACTCTAAAAATGCCCGATACAGATGATGGTTATCGATTAATGGGGAGTGAAAGAATCCTTCAGATTGATTCAGCTCCGTACATATTTGAGATACGTAATGATAGGGAACAGACATCACATGGACTTGGTAACCCTCAGGGGTATAGCTTTGTCCATTGTGGGTTTCATCGGGATTGAGTGTGGAGATCAGTCCAGGTCCTAAATGATAGGTGCTACCTTTATGGGTATACTGCTGACAACCGCTTGAAACAACACCTATGTGATAATCGAGATGCACGTGCTTGTCAAATTCAAATTGTTTGAAGCTCGCACGGCTTAGCTCTATCTCAGGTAATGGGGTATGCCAATACTGGATGTTCTCTTTGTGCATGATACTCATCGGTTCATTTTTAATAGATCATTCTAACTTTAGGTCAGACTCGGCATCTAGTAAATAATTGCAGCAGTGGCTAAAACCCAGCAGATAACCGTGTATTTCATTAGCAAATAGATCATAATGCTTCACAGCTTAATTTAAAGAAAATTGATTGGAGCTCTGCTTGTGAAAGGACAGATTTTACGTGAAATGAAAGTGCAATCTGCTATCGAACCTGAATATGAGGTACAAAGACGTGTGGCTTTTATTAAGTCTAAGCTGAAAGAGTCTTATACACGGACGCTAGTGCTTGGGATCAGTGGTGGTGTCGATTCTTCTCTTGCCGGTCGATTATGCCAATTAGCCGTTCATTCATTGAATAAAGAGTCTGAGAGTAAGCAATATCAGTTTATTGCCGTTCGATTACCTTATCATGTACAGAAAGATGAAGATGAGGCGCAGCTCGCGTGTCAATTTATCTCACCCTCTAAACAAGTGACCGTCAATATTCATGACGGTGTGGTTGGTGTGCATCAGCAAACATTGGCAGGGCTTAAAGAGGCGGGCATTGAATGTGCCGATGCCGGTAAAGTTGATTTCGTAAAAGGTAACGTCAAGGCCAGAATGCGAATGATTGCGCAATATGAAATTGCCGGGTTGACTGGTGGCTTGGTTGTTGGCACCGATCACAGTGCAGAGAATATTACCGGCTTTTATACCAAGTGGGGGGATGGTGCCTGTGATTTGGCTCCCTTGTTTGGTTTAAATAAACGTCAAGTGCGTCAACTGGCTGCTTTCCTGGGGGCGCCGGAGGTTTTAGTACACAAGGCTCCAACGGCAGATCTGGAGGAGGATCAACCTCAGTTAGAAGATGAAGTGGCTTTGGGACTCACCTACGATCAAATTGATGATTTTCTAGAGGGGAAACAGGTCGATTCAGGCGTAGACGATAAGCTGATTGGGATCTATAAAGCGACGCAACATAAGCGTCAACCTATTCCCACTATCTATGATTAAAAATGCTGTGGCAATTTGTTGAAAAACAGGTTGCAGTTAACGGACTATTTACTTCATGGAGCCGCTCAATTGATTTGAGTGGCATTTTTAATGCTTACTTTATAAATACTTCATTAACCCGCTTAAACAAAACGCTCCGTTATATAAAGGAGCGTTTTCAAACGTTGTAATTGAATTTCCTGTGGAGTTCTACTGATTGGTATTAAGGCACCAGTACAGTATCGATAACATGCACCATACCGTCAGCCAACCTATTATCAATATTAGT
>Ga0070725_10000748_pt1 | contig 20451 bp, 21 predicted proteins | sample tdDd002_FD_69781 | JGI IMG/M metagenome (GOLD analysis project Ga0070725, IMG submission 69781) | Marine sediment microbial communities from the Atlantic coast under amendment with organic carbon and nitrate - tdDd00.2 | ecosystem: Environmental > Aquatic > Marine > Coastal > Sediment | place... | reverse complement strand
GGAAAGTGGAAGCAGCAAGTTCTCAATTTCTGGTTTACCACTCTTAATAGGCTATGTCTGGTCGGGTTCGCTTGTTGTTCGAAGTGAGAAGTTTGGTAACAATAAGACCCTCATATTTGTTGTTCTTTTATTTTTTGTTGTTCCACTTCTAGCCAGTGTTGGTGAAAAATTCGAAAGTTTATTTTATGAATTTCAGTCAGGCGTTGAAAGTGTTGAGATTGAAGACAGCAGCATTTATTTTTGGGAGGACGATCATCAAGTTGTCGTAAATGTAGATGTTCAATTTAAAGGGCATAAAGACATTCAAGATATTGATCTTGAAATAATCTTGCCAGAATCAGCTCGAAAATTGCTAGGGAAGACCAGTCTTGAACTTGAAAAAAAAGTATATTTATATGATTCGAACGAATTCCGCTTACAAGAAAGCATTGAAATCCCTATTGGTCAAAGTGCTTCAGACATAAAAAAAGCATTGTCGAGTGTGTGGCGTGAGAAATACACCATTGTACTAATTCATGATGGTGAACGTGTAGAGTGGGTACGTGATGATGAAAATTAGGCAGTCAGGAGGCAATTATGAAAAACTACGATATAGTCATAATCGGGTCAGGTTCAGGTGGTTTAACATCTGCTTATACAGCTTTGGGATTTGGGAAAAAAGTTCTTGTTGTTGACAAAAATCTACCGGGTGGAGAGTGTACATGGTCAGGATGCATACCGAGCAAGGCACTTATTAATGAAGCGAAACGTATACACGCTGCAAAACAAGTTGTTGGAGACTTTGCTTATGATACGTCGAGGGCGATGTCTGCAGTAAAAAGTGTTATTGAACGTGTTTATGCAGGTGAATCCATTGAAAAACTAGAAGAAGATGGTATCGAGTTTTTAAAGGGACATGCAAGGTTTATCTCACCGCATGAGATTGAAGTAAACGGTGAAATCATTAAAGGCAAGAAGTTTATCCTTTCAACAGGATCGTCTCCACTTAAACCACCAATTCCTGGTCTTAAGGAGACACCACATTTAGATAATGAATCGCTTTTTCAATTAAAAGAACTTCCTAAGTCGATGATCATTCTAGGTGGTGGAGCAATTGGTGTTGAAATGGCTCAGTCAATGAATCGATTAGGTGTTGATGTTGATCTTGTCGAGATGGCTGACCGGATTCTGTTTAGAGAAGAGCAGTGTTATGGACTCCGTCTTCAAAGCATTTTAAAAAAAGAAGGCGTACGCATTCATATAGGCTCAAAAGCTGTTAGAATTTCCAAACAAGGTGATGGAGTAAAACTTGAGTATGAGCAAGACGGCGTATTGAATACATTGTTGTCAGACTCGATACTAATTGCAATTGGGCGACAAGCCAACTTGCATGATTTAGGCCTTGATAAAGCGGGCGTTAAACATGATAACAGACGAATCTTCATCAATGAATTTATGGAAACAAACCAAAAACATATATATGCGGTTGGTGATGTGGCTGGACCGTTTCTATTCTCTCACATGGCAAATGTTCAAGGTATTCAAGCGGTTCAGAATGCAGTACTGCCGATTAATCGAAAGGTGAAAGATCAGTATGTGGCATGGACAACCTTTTGTGAACCTGAGCTTGCAAGAGCGGGTATGACCGAAGAAGAAGCGAGAGCGCAATATGGTGATAACATTCGTGTTTATACTTTTGACTTTGAACATCTAGACAGAGCTATGACAAAAGGTCATTCTGATGAAGGTGTGAAAGTTATTCTTGATAGAAAAGGGAAAGTTCTTGGTGCTTCGATTTTGGCCGATCGTGCTGGTGAAATGATCAGTGAAATACAGCTCCTTAGATCTCTAGATCAGAATTTCTCAAAACTTGCGTCTGTTATTCATCCTTATCCAACATATGGTGAAGTGTTTAGCAAGATAGGAAAAAAAGTTGCAGTCGATAATTTACTTATGAATCCAATTGTAAATTTGTTTAGAAAGTAGGAATTGAAATGAGATTTGCCAAGATACTATTAGTGGTGATTGCACTATTTGTTACGTTTATGGTTGTGAAAAACAATATGACACCATCTAATTTAGGTGTTAAAAATGGTCTGCTAAAGCAGCTGTCATCAAAGCCAAACGGTGTGTCGTCGCAAACTGATGACGAAAGCAAATATGTGAATCCACTCCCGTTTGTAAATGATCTTGAAACGACAAAGGGCCAAGTGAAATTTGCCTGTGACCAGTATGGTGGATTTAAAGTGATAACAGAAACAGATGATTATATGCATGTTGTATTTACCACTGGTAAGATGAAATACCATGATGATGTTGAGTTTTTCTTCGATGTTGAAAATGAAATTGTTCACTTCAGATCTCAAAGTCGAATCGGTTATTCTGACATGGGACTTAATAGAGATAGGTATGATGCGATTGCATCCAGCTACCACGCTCTTAAGGATATAAACTAAAAGCATGAGACCAGGACAGTCATATGTTCTGGTTGTTTTTATTTATTGAATGATATGAAATATCGAATTTCGGGTATTTTACCAATGAAGGTGTGAAAGTGTGGCAGAATTACAATTTATTGCAGGATAATCAATGCCAACTAGAGAAATAGAAGTTATTAAAGATATTGGTAAAATTAAAGGTCTTAAAATTCAGAATGGATGCTGATATAAATGGATAAACTCATAGAGATATTTCGTGTATTTCCAGAGTTTGAAAGTGAAAGACTTCTCTTTCGAGATATAAAACAAAATGATGTTGATGATTTGCTTGAGATTTACGCCAACGAATCAACACTCAAATATCAAGTGATTTCACCGTTTCATACGATTGCAGAAATGAAGCGCTATGTTGAGATCATCAGGGATGGGTATCAAAATCGGTATTTTGTTCGGTGGGGTCTTGAGCATAAAGAGACAGGTAAACTTATAGGTCTTATATCTCTTCATCATTTGGAGTTTTGGAACTATAAAGCTGAAGTTGGGTACATTTGTAATGAATCATTTTGGAATCAAGGTTTAATCACAGAGGCTGTCGGCAGGCTGTTAGATATTTCTATGAACAAATGGGGATTGCACCGCGTTGAAGCGGCAATTCATCCAGAGAATGGCGCGTCCATACGTGTGGTTGAAAAACTTGGTTTTAAGTATGAAGGATGCAGGGAAGAAGCAGCTTATGATAAAGACGGAAATTGTTATCAGGATCGACTGATGTATGCAGTTTTAGATAAACCTTAAAAAGTTAAGTTAATGGCGCTGAAAGGAAGTTAGAAATCATATTTCTTTCAGCGTTTAACCTAGATTATTCACAAAGCTCAGAGGCATGAATTCTGGGTTAATTTTATGTAAAGAATAAATATTTTTAATATTTAAAAAATATATTCACAAAATAGTAATGATTGTTTAATATATAGGTAATGAGTTTCATGGGCAGGCGCTGTGAAATGTTAGTGTGTTAAAGGGGGAATTATTGTGATCAATGAAAGGCTGAAACAATTAAGAGCGGAAATGAAAAAGCATGATATCGATGTTTACATTATCCCAAGTTCAGATCCACACCAGTCAGAGTACGTACCAAAAAGATGGATGGCACGAACTTGGATAACTGGTTTTACAGGTTCGGCAGGAACAGCAGTGGTGACAACGGATAAAGCTTATCTATGGGCAGATGGCAGATACCATATCCAAGCAGCGACCCAACTTCAAGGTTCAGAAATTGAACTTGTAAAATGGGGACTTGAAGGTGTGCCCGAAATCCATGAATGGTTAAGTGAAAATCACAAAGACGATATGACGATTGGTTTTGACGGCTCTGTTATATCTGTTTCGACTAAAGAGAAATATGACTTAGAAGCACGTCCCAATACATATAAATATAAAACAGATTTAGATTTAATCGAAAAAGTTTGGACAGATCGACCTGCTATGCCTAAAAATGAAATTATGATCCATGAAATGCCTTTTGCAGGCAACGTGGTTGATGAAAAATTGATGAAACTTAGAGAACAATTAAAATCTAAGGAAGTTGATTATCTTGTAATAACGACTTTAGATGATATTGCATGGTTGTATAATTACCGAGGCACTGATATTGATTTCAGCCCTGTATCATTAGCGTATTCCGTGGTGAGTGATGAAGCTGCTTGGTTATTCATGGACCCTGCTAAGCTTACAAAACGAGCGACTGATCATTTTAAAGAAAGCTCAGTTGTTGTTATGGACTATGACCAAGTGGGTGCTTTTTTAGCAGATTTACCAAAATCAAAGCGTGTAAGCTATGATCCAGCCACACTTTCTACAACGCTGAAAAATGCACTCTCAAAAGATTTGATCCATATAGAAGACAGCAATCCAGTTGCTCTTCTTAAATCGTGCAAGTCAAATGAAGAGATTTCGAATCTAAGAAACTGTCAAGTACGAGATGGTGTTGCCATGGTTCGTTTCATGAAATGGCTTGAAGAGGCGGTTGCAAAGGGTGAAGCTTCTGAGCTGAAAGCTGAAGAAATGCTTCGTGAATTCCGTTCAAAACAGGACCGTTATGTTTCTGAGAGTTTTAATACCATTGCAGGATATAAAGAGCATGGTGCAATGATGCACTACGCTGCGACAGAAGAATCAAACTACAAACTTGAGCAAGAAGGTTTATTCTTATTTGATTCGGGTGGCAACTATCTTGATGGTACAACAGATATTACCAGAACAGTGGCGCTTGGGCAGGTAACAGATCAGATGAAGCGAGATTATACACTAACACTGAAGAGCCATATCAGTCTTTCGAAGCTGAGATTCTTATCAGGTGCAACAGGGTCAAAAATCGAAATGATAGCGCGCCAGCCATTATGGGCTGAAGGCATTGATTATAAATGTGGTACTGGACATGGTGTTGGATATTTCATGAATGTACATGAAGGACCACAGACTATGAAAATGGATCCTAATTTCGTTAAACTTCAGCCAGGTATGATTTTAACAAATGAGCCTGGTGTTTATCGAGAAGGCCAGTATGGTATCAGAATTGAAAATACACTTGTGATCAAAGAAGACATTAAAACAGAGTTTGGACAGTTCTTAAACTTTGAGACGATTTCTTATTGTCCTATTGATACAAAACCAGTGGTTAAGAGTATTCTTTCGGATGATGAAGTGAAGTGGTTGAACGATTATCATGAGATGGTTTACAACAAATTGTCTGCACATATGAATTCAGAGGAACAAGATTGGTTAAGAGAAGCTACAAAGAAGATATAGCATGAAGTCCGTTCTGAAAAATTAAAGATTGATTGAAGGGGATATAACCAGGGCACTCATGTCATCCTGGCTATATCCCCTTTTTTATCGAAAGGACGTTGGTGCTGAAATGTAAGAATTAATTAAGGCTCATTTAAGGTTAACCTCATATTCTAGTGTTGAAAACAAATGAAACAAGCGATATGAGGAGGCGTTAAAATGACAATTAGAAAACTCGGTGTGAAGTTCACACTACTAACGGTGGTAGCGGTGATGTTATTGGCAGGATGTGCTGCAGGAGCATCTGGGAAAACGGAAACAAAACTTAAAGGTGAAGATGCACAGTCTGAATCAACTGAGCCAAACTCCAGTGAAGATACTTTTGAAGAAGAAGCAAATCCCGTTGCAGGTGTTGGTTTGAGTGGTGTTACACTTACAGATTATGAAGGCAATGAACTTAAAAATGTATTTGCAAACAAGAAGCTAACAGTTCTTAACTTGTGGGGTACTTTCTGTGGACCATGTATTGATGAAATGCCTGAACTTCAAAAACTCTCCGAAGAATATGCTGACAAAAACGTTCAAGTGATTGGTTATGCCGTTGATGTTGAAGACGACACTTACAAAGAAGATGCCAAATCAATACTTGAACAAACGGGTGCGACTTTTGATCAGATCATGTCAAAAGGTGAAATAAAAGAATTGATCGGATCAAAGTTTGATTATGTGCCAGCGACACTATTTGTAGATGAGAATGGAAAAGTGTTGAGTACCATGATCCCAGGTGGAACAACATATGAAGATCTAGAACGTATTGTAGATAAACTTCTGGCGGAAAGTTAAGTATGAAGGGATATGTGTTTTTTATACTTGGCGCCGTTCTTACTATAATGGGTTACTCGCGTGGCGAAGCTGCTGTGGTACTAAAAAAAGCCATACGTATATGTCTTGAATGTATAGGCATCGGCTAATGCGTGGATTAATACAAAGTATAAGCGCTATTTTAATGAACGGACAGATTGCTGGATTTCTAACCGGCCGCATTTATACTGGTAAATCAAAAACTTTTTGTGTTCCAGGTATGAATTGTTACTCATGTCCGGGTGCAGTGGGATCTTGTCCTATAGGGGCACTGCAAGCCGTTGTAGGGAGTTTGAAATATAGTTATTCACTTTATATTATGGGTTTTATTATGATGATAGGCAGTTTAAGTGGACGTTTTGTTTGTGGTTGGATTTGCCCATTTGGGTTATTTCAAGATGTATTATCTAAGATACCAAGTCCAAAATGGAAACTTCCGAAATGGACCGCTTATTTGAAATATGTGAGTTTACTTATGGTTGTTATTGGACCTCTTATTATAGTAAATAAAATAGGTATGGGAACACCAGTATTTTGTAAATGGATTTGCCCAGTGGGGACAATTGAAGGTGGAGTACCGCTGACAATAATGCAACCAGCTCTAAGGGCTCAATTTGGATTTCTATTTGGCTGGAAGATGATGATTGCGGTTCTTGTCATCATCATGTCAGTTGTTTCATATAGACCGTTTTGCAAGGTTTTGTGTCCTCTGGGGTTAATTCTGGGCTGGTTTAACAGAATTTCAATTATAAAGCTTCATGTTAATCATGAAAACTGTACATCTTGCGGTTTATGTGAGAAAGCTTGTCCTATTGAGTTAAATCCAGTGGAAGAGACCACCTCAATAGAATGTATTCGATGTATGAAATGTAAAAATGCTTGCTGTAATGGAAGCATTGAGCTTTCTATGAAGTAAACTGAAACCTTTCCATAAAAAAGTCGAGCTGATCATTATCATGTATCAGCTCGACTTTTTGCTTTTGTCTATTGTTCTGTTTGTAATATCATACGTCTTGCAAAAGTTTCTTGATTGTCAGCGCTGTACTCCATGTTAGCGCTGAAGAACTCATTAAATAATTCATTCATTTTAGGATGAAATCGAACGCCACCCCATGCTTCTTTTCCGCACTTGACACAGTACGCATAAACTGTGTTGGGCGCCTGGTCTTCTTCTTGCTTAAAAAAATCGATGTAGTGTGCATCTGCACCACAAGAAGTACACTTATATTTCGACATGTTTACACCTCGTTTTTTACTTTTCAAGTTTCCAATAAGTGAGAAAATCTTACAGTTTTTCACGGAAATATTCTATGTTATAATGGTACAACGGTCCATGGACCTATGCAAGTTTTAAACCCGAATTGTTTGTACAAAACGGTAAAAAGGATGATGCGCATGATTAAAGGCATAGGTGTGGATATAATTGAAATTGAGCGTGTCGAGAAAGCTGTAAATAGATCTCCACGTTTTATTCAGAGAATATTCACAGAAGAGGAAATACATTATTTTGAAATGAAGAATATGAAAATAGAGTCTATTGCAGGAAATTTTGCTGCAAAGGAAGCCGTGATGAAAACCCTTGGAACGGGACTTCGTGGATTCCAGTGGACAGATATCGAAATCGTCAGAAATGAGTTTGGTAAACCAGAGGTGCGCCTTTATAACGAAGCGCTTCGAATTGCTGAGTCTCAAGACATCAAACAAATTATGATTTCAATTTCCCATTGCAAGACATATGCAGTGGCAAATGGAGTTGCTGTATAAGGGGTGGATATTATGAAAATGGCCTTGAACAATGAAATGCACGAGATCGATAAGGGTACAACTGAAAAGTATGGCATACCAGGCATAGTACTCATGGAGAATGCCGGAAGAGCTGTTGTTGATGAGATTTTAAAACTTGAACAAAAAGTGAAGAGTGTACTGATCCTGTGTGGGACTGGTAATAATGGCGGTGATGGATTTGTTATCGCAAGACATCTTCATAATGAAGGTGTAAATATTAGAGTGTTTATTGTAGGACAACCTAAAGATATTGATGGCGATGCTGCGATGAATCTTATGGTTCTACGTAAATTAGATATCCAACTTGACAATGTGAGTGATCAAGGTGGACTTATGAAGCTCGAAAAACTCATTCCTGTTCAAGATGTTGTGGTTGACGCTATATTTGGAACAGGGCTTCGAGATGAAGTTCGCGGGATTCATACAGGTGTCATAGATGTTGTAAACAGACTAAGTCAATGTACATTTTCCGTAGACATACCTTCTGGCGTATGTGGAGATACAGGTAAGGTTTTAGGTTCAGCTGTTAAAGCACATAAAACAGTCACGTTTGCACTTCCGAAAATTGGGAATATCTTATATCCGGGAGCAGACTATAACGGTGAATTGATCATCAGACGAATTGGTATTCCATTAAGATCATTTAATGATGTGAATATGCGCCACCATATTATCACAAAAAAACAGATTCTTGATCTATTGCCAAAGCGATCAAAAAATTCTCATAAAGGGATGTACGGCAAAGCACATGTTATTGCAGGCAGTTCTGGTATGACAGGGGCAGCAATTTTAACATGCAAGTCAGCGCTTCGAAGCGGACTTGGACTACTTAAGCTCTATATACCTGAAAGTCTTAACTTGCTTATCACGATGAGTGTTCCAGAGGTTGTGACTGTGCCACTTAATGAAATGCGTCGAGGTGTCATTAATATCAATCAAATCTCTAAAATCATTACAGACTCTGTAGATGTAGATGTGATAGCAATTGGACCAGGCTGTGGTACGTCTAGTGAAATGTCGGAGTTGGTTCGTCAAATGATTGAGGTGGTTGAATGTCCACTTGTTATTGATGCAGACGGACTTAATGTATTGGCTAAGAATGTATCATGGTTAAACCATAAAAAAGCTGAAATCATTTTGACGCCACATCCGGGTGAAATGGCTCGACTTATGGGCATCACCATTGATGAAGTGACAGATCATCCTATAGAAGTGGCTAAGCAGTTTGCGAAAGAGCATGATGTTATTCTAGTTCTTAAAGGATCAAGGACGGTTATTGCCACGCCAAAAGGCGATGTGTTTGTAAATGTTAATGGCAATAATGGAATGGCGACAGCGGGTAGCGGCGATGTTTTGACAGGTGTTATAACTGGATTTATTGCACAAGGAATGACACCAAAAGAAGCCGTGATTCTAAGTGTTTACATTCATGGTCGGTCTGGCGATATTATGGCACGCAAGAAGGGTGAATTTGGACTTCTGGCAGGTGACATCGTAAGTGGATTGACACATACGCTTATGGAACTTGTTGAATAATAGAATTAAATATAAATGAAAATTTCTTTAATTGACACAGCTGAGTGATCAACTTACAAATCAAGCTCAAATGAGCGGTGTGATTTTAACCGGGGGGTAGAATTATGCAGCAAAGACTAAGAAGACCAGTATGGGCAGAAGTAAATCTAGATAATCTTGCACATAACATACGAGAAGTTAGACGTGTGACAAAGTCAGATGCGATGGTAACTGCTGTTATCAAAGCGGATGGTTATGGACATGGATCAGTTGAGATCGGAAGAACGCTTCTTGATAATGGGGCAGATCGCTTTGCGGTTGCCACACTAACAGAGGCCATTCAACTTAGAAAAGCTTACTCAGAAACTCCAATTCTTGTGCTGGGTTACACACCGGAGGAAGACTCGGATGAAGTGATTCGTCATAACTTAATTCAAACAGTGTATTCCTTTGATCAAGCGAAAGCGATTGATGACCTTGCAAAAGAGAACGACGCAGTCGTAAAGCTGCACATAAAAATTGACACAGGTATGGGACGCCTTGGATTACAAGCGGGTGATGAAGCTGTTGATGCGATTACGCAGATTTCTGAGCTGGATCACGTTGAAATTGAAGGCATATACACCCATTTTGCAGTTGCAGATGAAGTGAATAAAGATTACACAGCTTTGCAAGTTAAAAAGTACAATCAGGTTATCGAAATGTTGGAATCAAAAGGCATTAAAATTCCGATTAAGCACGTTTCAAATTCAGCAGCGATTATTGATTTGCCAGACTTGAATTACAATATGGTTCGTGCGGGTATTATGCTTTACGGCCTATATCCATCACACGATGTGTCCCATGAAAATGTGAAGCTGAAAGAAGTTATGAGCCTTAAGGCTCGAATTAGTCACGTTAAAACCGTTGAAGCAGGCGTTGGTGTTAGTTACGGTTTGTTGTATACAACATCTGATAAAACAACAATCGGAACAATTCCACTTGGATATGCCGATGGATACACGAGACTTTATACGGGGAGTGCGAAAGCGATTGTTGGAGGCGAGATTCGCCCTATTATTGGTCGTATTTGCATGGATCAGTGTATGGTTGATTTAACAGACCTTGACGTGAAACGTGGAGACGAAATTACACTCTTTGGTACTGGTGATGATAAGTTCATTTCAATTGATGAAGTTGCAAGCTGGATAAATACTATTAATTATGAAGTAGTCTGCATGATTAGTAAAAGAGTTCCAAGGGTATATAAGACTCAGGGTGAAATCATCCAAATTAAGGATGCTTTACTGGTACTTTAATGTACAATCGGATGCGAAAAATAAGATTGAATATTCTATTTATTACAAATGTGGATGAAAGCTTTACAAGATGGTAATCTATTATTATAATAAGTTGTCCCTTCATACATACTGGCTAAATTTGGAGGTGTCCTATGAAATTTTATAAACAAGTTCAGATCAACTTGCCACAAGAACTTATGGCAGAATTAAAGGTTGGTGACGACCCAGATATGATCAAAAACAGTCTAACAAAAGAATTCCACTTCAAAGCTCCAGTAAAAATGGATGGTGTTTTAGAAGCTCTGCGTTCAGGTTATGAGCGTATGGCAGATATTAATCTAAACATGGCTGAGATGGGATTATGCTCAGATGTTGGATGCCTGGAGTCCTATGAAAGCCAGCTGGAAAGCGAGGACGATCTTGATCGTTAAGCGTGGAGAAGTACACTTCGCAGACTTAAATCCAGTCGTAGGTTCAGAACAAGGAGGACAAAGACCCGTACTCATTATTCAAAATGATGTTGGGAATAAATACAGTCCAACTGTGATCGTCGCTGCAATCACAGCGAAGATTTCAAAAGCCAAGCTGCCAACCCATGTGGAGGTATGCAAGGACGAAGTTGGTCTGATTAAAGACTCTGTCATCCTGCTCGAACAAATCAGAACCATTGACAAACGTCGTCTTATTCAGAAAATCGGCTCATTAACGCCGGAACTTATGAATGAGGTTGATCGTGGGTTGATGATTTCGCTCGGCTTGTTCGAGTCTACATAATTTTACTTCGATATTTTCCGTTACACTGCGTTGCAACTGCTTCACAAAGTTGGTCACGTGCCTTAAGCACGCTCTCAACCTTGAGAATCATTTGCGCCTTGTCTAATGAAAAATCTCTTCGTAAAATAGATTGTTAAAAATTAAAACATACTTATAGAACTTATAGCGTCAGGCTTTGTCCTGACGCTTTTTAATTGCATAAAAGCACCGGGCTGATTTTGTTTTCTAGCGTTCCAGATTACGAAGTGGTTTCAATATGTAGAAGCATTTTGTAATGACTTTCAATTTATAGTAAAATGATATGTGTGAATCTTGCACTATGCGAGATCACTTTCGAAACTAAAGGAGGTTTACAATGCGTGCATTTAAAAATATAGGATTAATCGCTATTGGTATTGTAATGGGCATTACTATTATGGGACCTTTTGGTGGTATTTCTGAAGCAGCCCCTGGGACTGATTCTGACCCGTTGGTAACATTAAGTTATGTGGACAAGCGATTTGAAGAGCTTGATACATATTTAGATTCAAAGTTGGCGGATCAGCCTGAAAAAGAAACAGCTTCGACAAGTGCTTCATTATTTGAAATCCTTGAAGTGAAAGCTGGAGGCATGATCTATCTAGGTGATAGCACAGAGTTCATTTTACGTTCAGGCGAAGGCCTTGCGATCGCATCATCAAATGGAGGACTAGCGAATCTTACAGAAGGCTATGACATTGAACACAGTAAATCGATTCCGAAAAATCATCACATATTAAACCCGCAAAATGATGGCCGTGGTATTGCCATTACAAAAGATGCATGGGTTATGATCAAGGGACCATACAGTGTTGTAACAAATTAGGAACCATGTTTTAAAATCATTTAGGCAAAAGCGAATACAATGTGCTTTTGCCTTATCTGCGACTATACATATTTGACCCGGATTAGAGTAGGAGAGAATGCATGTTGAAGAAACTTTATATGACCATCTTGATCATGAGCTTGATCGTTGTTGGTTTTGTTGCGTATAATCGAGTTCAAGTTGAAAACCAGCACAAAGTGGTTGAAATGGTATTAGACTATGAGGAAGCAAAACTTTTAGCTGAACAGTCAGAGTATGACTTAGCTTGGTGGCTGAATCATTTTAAAACAATGGGCTTTACAAGTGTTGCGGTAAAAGAAAGTACACTAGAGAATTTAAAGAATGACAAGCGCCCTATAGAATATCAAGTTGTAGAAGAGTTGATACAATATACGGATTGGAAATCACAAGTTTCAACGGATGTGGCTTCTTTTATTGAAACAAAATCAGATAGATTTGACGTCCTTGTAACAACACCATCGAAAGAGTGGTTTGAGTTTATTAAGAGTGGGTTGGAGGAACGCTATCCTGATTCGTTCTTTAAAACATTTGAAGGTGAAACATTTGCCATAATGTTGGATGGTGAACCTGCAGACGCTCTATATGCAGTTACTGGATATTTAATTGATGAAGATGGTAAAGGCAAAAGAACGCTAAGAGAGCTAACTGACTCAAAGCTTGCATGGATCGGACTGGGCTTTGATTCTGAGATTATTAAGACCGTAAAAGAAAGTGGTCTTACAGTCTTACCCAGACCATCAAACTTTGAAAGACATCCAGAAAAACTTGTTGAAGCATTTATAGCCGAACTGGATAAGTTTGACTTAACGGCATCATATCTTGTATTCCAAGGAGAATCGGTGACGGGGTATGAACCAGCTTCAGAGGAGTTAGATGAACTTTATACATTTATGAGTGAGAACAATATTGCAACTGGTCTTATTGAATCAGGCGTTCAACGTTCACAAGTCAAACAAGATGGTTTAGTGGATTTAACTGAAATGCTTGATTATGACGGCGTACGTGTATTCCCCGTGGTCGGATATATTCAAGAAAGATATCAGTGGTATGGGTATAAAGGTGCGGAAGAAATTGAAAACACGATTTACCGTGCTGTAACAGAACGTAATATCAGAAGTGTGTATTTCAGACCATTCAGAGAAAAAGACAATGAAATACTTTACGTAACTGATCCTGAGATCTATAAAGACTCATTTGAAAATCTTGAAAATAGATTGGAAGAGCACAATATCACATTTGGAAATGCATCAAAACTTAAATACAATGAGCCTGGAGTTATGAACTTATGCGTAATCGGATACGGTCTTGTTGTATTGGGACTTATTGCTCTGAACAGTATAGTTGCTATACCAGAGAAAATCCAAGCTATACTGCTATCAGTGGGCGTGTTAGGTATTACTGCGGCAAATTTTGTGGTTCCTAACCTGGCGGCAACAGTTATGGCACTGGGAGCATCTGTGCTGTTTCCTACAATTGCAGCCATTGTTATGTTTGATGTTTTAAAACAATTTATGGTGAACAGACAAATAGAAAAAATGAGTGTCATTATTCTAAAAGGTTTAGGTCTGCTTGCAATGACGACTGCTATTGCTATGGTTGGTGGTATCTTTGTAGGAAGTATATTATCAAGCTCATCATACTTGCTTGAAATGGAGTATTTCAGAGGTGTTAAAGTCAGTCAACTGGCGCCGCTTGCAATATTCTGTGTTGTGTACATTTTAAGATTTGGTTACGCTAGACCAGTGAGTGACTTGAGAGAAGAAGAGAGTTATATATTCGACCTGAAAACACTGCTGCACGAACGCATTCAGGTTATGCATATATTATTGGTTGGGATTGTAGGTATATTGGGTGTGATCTATATTGCAAGAACTGGTCACGAAACAACAATTCAACCCTCAAATTTAGAAATGCTTTTTAGAAACTTCTTAGAATACAATTTCCTTGCCCGTCCTAGATCAAAGGAAATGCTTATGGCATTCCCATCTGTTGTGGTCGTATCATACGCAGCACTGAAGGGCTGGAAATTATGGATATTCCCATTCTCAGCAGCTGCTATGATTGGTATAACTTCTGTTGTAAACACATTCAGTCACCTACGTGCGCCAATGTACCTTTCTGTGGCAAGAACAATATATGGTGCGGGACTGGGTGCTGTACTGGGTGTGGTTGGAATTCTTGTGATCAACGTTCTGGTTCGAGTTCTGGTTAAATTGAGAGGAAGATATTTGAATGAATAAAGCCCTCATATCAGGTTATTATGGATTTAATAATCTGGGTGACGAAGCCATTCTCGAAACGATGATTCGATCTATTTCAAGGATGGATGAAAAAGTTGAACTCACAGTTTTGACGGCATCACCTGAAACAACAAAGGCAGACCTAGGCATTGAGACGGTGCATAGATCAAAGTTATTATCTGTTATCAAGGCAGTAATGGATACAGATATCCTTATTAGTGGTGGTGGTAGCTTGCTTCAAGATACAACAAGCAAGAGGAGTATTCACTATTATTTGGCCATTATCATATTTGGCCTCATATTCAGAAAGCCGATTATGCTCTACTCACATGGAATAGGGCCAGTGAGTAAACCGAGTAATCGGAGGATCATGAAATGGGTGCTCAGTCGTGTTGATGCAATAACTGTACGTGAGAGCAATTCAAAAATAGATCTGATAAATATGGGGATTGCCCCAGATAAAATCCATGTAACAGCAGACCCTGTTGTTGATATGGAAAAAATTGAAATGGCGCTCGGTCGTGATATTTTGAAAAAAGCTTTTGATAGAAATATTGATGACAAACCACTTGTTGGTATATCAATGAGAACAAAGGATTTTCAAACTGAGGCTGATAGACAAAAACTTAAAAAACTGATACAATCACTGACGCCATCGTATAATATTGTCATGATCCCTTTTCACTTAAAAGAAGATCTGGATATTTGCGTTTGGGCGAAATCGGATACCGTGGCTGTGATAGATAAGGAACACACAGCTGGAGAAATAATGAGCGTTGTAGAAAACCTTGATGCACTCATTGGGGTGAGACTACATTCACTTATATTTGCTGCGGTTGCAGAAGTTCCACTAATCGGAATTTCCTATGACCCCAAAATTGACTATTTTCTCGAGACCCTTGGACTTGAGGCGATTGGTAAAATCAAAGATTTTGAACCAAATCAAATCAAGGACGCGCTTGACGCTATAATTGCGGATAGAGATATCGCAGTACAGTATCTGTCTGAGCATGTCCACGAACTTCGTATGAAGTTCAAGACCAATGAATTGATTCTTGGAAACTTATTACAGAGGGGTAAAATGCATGGATAACAAATCAATTAAGATTTTAGGCGTTCGAATTGACAAGCTGAATGTTGAAGAAGCATATAACAAGTTTTTATCACTATTCAAGCAAGATTCTTTTAGCGCAATATATACACCGAATCCAGAGATTATTATGGTAGCTCAAGAAGATCATGAGTTAAAGGATGCACTTCTAGATGCAGATCTTGTGATTCCAGATGGTATTGGTGTGATCTATGCTTCGCGCATACATAACCTTGGACTGGAAGAGCGAATTCCAGGTATTGAGTTTATGGAGCGTATTTTGAAATTCTGTAATAACACAAATGGATCGATTTTCATCTTAGGCGGCAAACCGGGTGTGGCTAAGAAGGCTTGTGACAAAATTCAAGAGAAGTTCCCGAATATTGTCATGACAGGATGCCATGACGGTTATTTCAGTGACGAAGATGAGTTGAAGGTTGTTGATAAGATCAATGAAGTTAAACCAGATATTCTGTTTGTAGCGCTTGGAGCGCCAAGACAAGAAAAATGGATCTACTCTCACAGAAAAATTTTAAACACGAAAATTGCTATGGGTGTTGGTGGCAGTATTGATGTTTGGGCTGGTCACGCTAAGCGTGCTCCAAAATTATTCATCAAACTCAATTTAGAGTGGTTTTACCGTCTTTTGCGTGAGCCGCATAGAATAGGTAGAATGATGTCATTGCCGAAGTTTCTAATTCGCGTTTTACTTTCTCGTGATGTTTCCAAATAAGAAATCAAATTAATTATTTGACATGTCGTATGGCTATTTAGGCCAAGGTATTTATATTTTATTAATATATAATTGTCCTTTCTGAACATTAGATGAATGACCACTTGCATCATAGAGTATCTGTGCTATAATCGGATATTGTAAGTTGTATTTCTCGGTGAGATGTGATTATTTGAAGATCTCTCATTTAATGGTAAGGAAGTGTGTTCATGTCGAAAAAAATGTATAGAAGTGTTATCAGTTACATTCTGCTTACAATAGGGACATTCTTTATTGCGGCAGGACTGCTGTTGTTTTTAGAACCGAATACTATTGCACCTGGTGGTGTCTCTGGCCTAGCCATAGTCATTAAAAAACTCACTGGTGCTGAAATTTACCTCACGAACATCCTGATCAATATACCTCTATTTGCAGCTGGTATTTACGTATTAGGGCGTTCTTTTGGCGTAAAGACGGCTTATGGCACCATTGTACTCAGTGTCTTCTTATGGGCATTTACAAAAGGTGGAACATCCTACATGGCCACAGATGATATGCTGCTTGCAGCAATTTTCGGTGGAATCATGGTGGGTACGGGCATAGGCTTTGTATTCCGTGGTGGTGGAACCACTGGTGGCACAGATCTTGGTGGAGCAATCCTTAACAAACTGTTCCCTGGTTTTTCTATTGCTAAAATGATGATGATGCTTGATTTAGGTGTCATTGCAGCGGCAGGTATCGTTGATCGAAAACTGGAAACATCTCTGTATTCGATGATTGGCCTATATGTTTTGGTAAAAGTTGCTGATTTTATTGTTGAAGGTCTTGATTATTCTAAGTCCTTTCATATTGTGACTGATTGTCCAGAAGAAATCAGTCGTGTCATTATTGATAAACTAGAACGTGGTGTGACAAGTCTTTATGGTAAGGGCATGTATACGGGAAAAGACAAGCAAGTTCTTCTTGTTGTCGTAAACCGTGCACAAGTTTCTAAACTTAAAGAGCTGGTCATGGAAATTGACCCACGTGCATTCATAATGGTATCAACTGCCCATGAAGTCCTTGGAGAAGGATTTAGAGAAATAGTCAATCCATAAACGAAGGGAGAAACACATCATGAAACAGAACGTTGTTGAGCTAAAAGCTACAGCGAACACTATGCGTCAAGATATTGTACGTATGGTGAACGCGGCAGGTTCAGGCCATCCAGGCGGATCACTGTCAGCTGCTGATATTGTTGCAGCACTATATTTTAATGTTATGGATATCGACCCGAAAGACCCTAAGAAGGTAGACCGTGACAAATTTGTTCTATCTAAAGGTCATGCGGCTCCAGTGCTATATACAGCACTTGCCAATCGTGGTTTCTTTGCTAAAGAGGAGCTTCTACAGCTTCGTAAATTTGGCGCTATGCTTCAAGGTCACCCAGATATGAAGGGCACACCTGGCGTTGATATGTCTACTGGCTCTCTAGGTCAAGGCATCTCTGTTGCTGTTGGTATGGCTCTAGCAAACAAGATCGATGGTCGTACAAGCCGTGTTTACACACTTCTTGGTGATGGCGAATGTAACGAAGGTCTTGTATGGGAAGCACTGATGGCTGGTGCTCATTACAAACTAAGCAACCTTACAGCGATCCTAGATTACAATGGTCTACAGATCGATGGTTCAAATGATGACGTTATGGGCATTAAGCCTATCGACAAAAAGTTTGAATCTTTTGGTTGGAATGTAATTGAGATTGACGGACATGATATGGACGCAATTCTTGCTGCATTTGAATCAGCTAAGAATGAAACAGAAAAACCTTCTGTTATTCTAGCAACAACTGTTAAAGGTAAAGGTGTATCATTCATGGAAGGCGATTACGGCTGGCATGGACAAGCACCTAGCGATGAGCAACTTGCTCAGGCCCTCAAAGATCTTGGAGGTGACTGTTAATGTCTAAGAATATTGCCACTCGTGAATCATACGGTAACGCTCTTAAGCGTATCGGTGGAGAAAATAAAAATATTGTCGTTCTAGATGCTGACCTATCAAAGTCTACTAAGACTGCTGTATTTGGTGCTGCTTATCCAGAGAGACATTTCAATATGGGTATTGCAGAGCAAAACATGATCGGTGTTGCAGCTGGTCTTGCGGCTTCAGGTAAAATTCCTGTAGCAAGCTCATTCGCAATGTTCGCAGCTGGTCGTGCATTTGAAGTTGTACGTAACTCAGTTTGCTACCCTAAGTTAAACGTAAAAATTTGTGCAACACATGCTGGCGTTACAGTTGGTGACGACGGTGCTTCTCATCAAGCGATTGAAGACCTTTCAATCATGCGTTCACTTCCAAATATGGTTGTTCTTAATCCTGGTGACGACGTTACAGCTCAAAAAGCTGTAGAAGCTATGATGGAGTACCATGGTCCAGTTTACGCACGTTTTGGTCGTGCAGCTGTTCCTGTAGTTCATGCTGAAGACGTTGTTTTCGAAATCGGTAAAGGCATCCAAATGTCTGAAGGTACTGACGTAACAATCATAGCAACAGGTATCCTTGTTGCTGAAGCGGTTGAAGCGCGTGCTACTCTTGAAAAAGAAGGCATTTCAGTACGTCTAATCGACATGCATACAATCAAGCCGATCGATACTGATATTATTGTTAAAGCAGCAATGGAAACAAAAGCAATCATCACAGCTGAAGAGCATAGCATCATCGGTGGTCTAGGTTCTGCAGTTGCTGAAGTTGTTTCAGAGCATGCTCCAACAAAAGTTATCCGTGTTGGCGTTAAAGATACATTTGGTGAGTCTGGTAAACCAGATCAGCTTATGGAAGCATATGGCCTAAAGGCTGCAAACATCGTTGAAGCTGCAAAATCAGCACTAGGCGAAACTGTAGTGGTTGAAGCTACAAAGTAATTAAAGTATGAATAAAAGCGTTGACTCACTGTGTATAGCTGAGTCAACGCTTTTTTTATGAAAATAAATCCATTAATTAATTGTGTATACATTACGCTGGGTAGGGTAAGAATAAAATACAGAGAACACGTAGGGACTATAGTCACTTTCGATAGTACCAATATTGAAAGTATCGATTTTTTTATGTATGCTAGAGATATGGGTCAAACTATCTAGAAAAGAAGAGGATTTGTATGCGAATAGTACCAACAGAGATGATACCAAATGATTCAATTTTAGCGGATACGCTATACACACTTGATGGGCGAGTTCTATTAAAAGAAGGCGCAAAACTTAACCCGAAGTTGATCGAAAAAATAAATGCAAATAGTATTTTTACGATTTACATTCATGATGAACACAGTGATGCTGAAATAAATAAGTTGATCGATCCAAATTTACGTCATCAGGGAATTATGCTGATCCGTGATATATTTAATGCTGCAGGTTTTAGAGATCCTCAAGGTGAGTGGAAACCTCAGTCCATATTTGAATATATGGATGCGTTGAAAAAGCTCACAGATGACGTACTGTATGATTTAAGTTCAGCAAAAGATGCACAACTTGAGTATATTGATATAAAGAATGTGGATAACTATTTATTCAGTTCTGCATTTAATACAGCCATATTGTCCGTTCTGATTGGATGGCAAATGGGGCTTGGTAACGAAATGATCCGTCATCTATTTATGGGAGCGATATTCCATGATATCGGCATGGCGATATTACCACCCGAGGTTATTTACAAAAAAGAAGAATTAACGACAGAAGAAAAAATGTTAATACTCATGCACCCTAAAAAAGGACACGCTTATTTAAAGGAGCATGCTTTCTTAAGTGCGTATATAAAAGCCATTGCATTCCAGCATCATGAGCATGTAGATGGAACAGGATATCCAAGTAGAACCAGTGCTCCTGATATCCATCAGTTGGCACAAATTGTTGGGATTGCAGATATTTACGATGCAATGACATCAGATAGACCTTATAGACGTGCACTTTCCCCAGCTGAGGCCATTGAGTATGTAATGGGAACTGCGGGTCGACATTACGATTTGAGTATGGTTAACTTTTTTGTAAACAAGATTAATCCATATCCTACTGGATCACTCGTGAAGCTTAATACAGGCCAAATAGCTGTTGTTGATGCAGTTCCAAAGGGCTTGCCACTGCGTCCTGATATTCGGAT
>Ga0070725_10000745_pt1 | contig 20502 bp, 22 predicted proteins | sample tdDd002_FD_69781 | JGI IMG/M metagenome (GOLD analysis project Ga0070725, IMG submission 69781) | Marine sediment microbial communities from the Atlantic coast under amendment with organic carbon and nitrate - tdDd00.2 | ecosystem: Environmental > Aquatic > Marine > Coastal > Sediment | place... | reverse complement strand
GCAAATGCCTCGGCTACCAAACACCCGCGGAAGTCTTTGAGAGCAAGCTAATGGAAATTCAGAACCGTCTGGAATAAAATGACATATCAGGAACTGCACTTCACCGTGAGTTCACATGTTTCAGCTGCATTCGGACGGTACCTTTGGCGGGCATCCCTTGCATGGTCTGCTGCCGGAATCTCCGCCCCGCGGCACCGGAATTGAACTGCGCCTCTATGATACCGACCCGGATAACGCCGCCGCCAAAGCTGAAACCGCTGGCGGCATGGTGCTGCAACCGCCCACCGACAAACCGCACGGGCTGCGCGAATGCGTTATTCTGGATGCGGATGGCTATGCCTGGGTGCCTTCTCGGCCGCTGAAATAGCCAAAGGCGCGCCCAATCGAACGCGCCTTTGGTTGAGCATACCCAAGATCAGGCCGCGTCGAAATCCAGTACCAGTTTTTCGCTGGTCGGGCGGGCCTGACAGCTCAGCGTGAATCCTGCCTCCAGCTCCCATGGTTCCAGAGAATAGTTGGTGGCCATTTCGGCGCTGCCTTCCTCGACCTTGCAGCGGCAGGTGCAGCACATGCCGCCCTTGCACGAATAGGGCAGTTCCAGTCCCTGACGCGCCGCAGCGTCCAGCACAGTGTCATCCTGCGCGTCGAATTCGAACACGCGGCGTGTACCGTCCAGAATCACCTCGACCGTGACGCCCTGTTCCGCAGCGGCCGTGGCCTCGGCAGATTTGGGCGCGGGCGGCGCATCGCCTTCGTAGAAACGTTCGAAATGGATCGCCTCTTTCGCAACGCCTTCGGACTCCAGCGTCGAGGCCACGTCATCAATCATGTCACCGGGACCACAAAGGTAAACGCCATCGGCGGTCAGGTCGATCGCCCCAGCCCGACCCAGCGCTGCGATCTTGTCGCCAGTGATACGCCCATTCAGCAGGTCCACGTCCTGCGGTTCCCGGCTCAGGATATGGATCAGCGTAAAGCTGTCGGTATACAGGTCCTTCAGCGCATCCAGCGCGTCGCGGAACATGATCGAACCCGTCGCCCGGTTGCCATAGACCAGCGTCACCTCGTGACCTTGGGCCAGTTGATCGGCGGCAATGGACACCATCGGAGTGATCCCCGAACCCGCTGCGATCAGAACCAGCCGTTTTTCGCCGCGCGTGGTAAACCGACCTTCGGGGGGCATGACCTGGATCGTATCACCGACCTGCAAACCCTGGGCAAAGGTCGAAAATTTGCCATCCTCGACCCGCTTCACGCCAACGGTCAGCGGCTTACCGGGCAGGCTGGCGATAGAATACGACCGGCGCAGATCCTCGCCCTCGATGTCGGTGCGCAGGGTCAGGTATTGGCCGGGTTGCCAGCCGAAGGTGCCGCTCAGGTCGCTGGGCACGTCAAAGGTGATCGCCACTGCATCGGGCGTTTCGTGGGTCACGGTCTGGATGGTCAGGTTGTGAAACATCTCGCCAGTCCTCTCAGATACATTTAAAATAGTCGAAGGGTTCGGCGCAAGCCGTGCAGCGGTATTGCGCCTTGCACGCGGTCGAGCCGAACTCGGATAGTCGTTCTGTCTGGGTCGAGCCGCAGCGCGGACAGGTCACGGTGGTTTCACCGAACAGCATCAGGCCTTTGCCGGTCGCCTCTTCGGGCGGAGCAATCCCGTATTCCCGCAGCTTCTCGCGACCCTCGGCGCTGATCCAATCGGTGGTCCAGGCAGGCGACAGGATGCGCTCGATCTGAACCGTCTCAAACCCTGCGTCCAAGATCGCGGTCTCAATCGCCAGCTCGATCGCCAGCGTCGCCGGGCAGCCCGAATAGGTCGGCGTGACACCAGCCTTTGCGACACCATTTTCGACCCGAACCCAGCGCAAAATGCCCAGGTCCGCGACGGTCACACAGGGCACCTCGGGGTCCGGAACTTGCGCTGCGGCGTCCCAGGCGCGCGCCTCCTCTTGCGCGGCCCGGGACATTACCAGCTGGCCCCAGGATGGGCCCGGTACAGCGATTGCATCTCGGCCAGCATATGACCAAGGTCCTCGCCATGCAGGCCCTCACGGCCGCCGGTGTGGGGATATTCAACCGTCGGAACGTCCAACTGCGCCTCGTCAAAGACATGAGCAATCACGGCATCAAAGGCCTCGCGCATATCAGAGCGTTTGGGCAGGACGCCTGCCGCCTCAGCCTCAACCGCCGCGTCCGAGCTGACAAACAACTCATCGACATAGATCGACAGCGCCTCAACAGCGTCCCGCATTCGACGCGCACTTTCCTCGGTGCCATCGCCCAGACGGATCACCCACTCACCCGCATGACGGATGTGATAGGCCATCTCTTTCACCGCTTTGCCAGCAACCCCGCGGATCACCTCGTCCGAGCTTTCAGCCGCTGCTTCCCAATAGGGCTTCATGAAGGCCGCGAAATACAGCTGGCGCAGCATGGTCTGGGCGAAATCCTCGTTGCGACGTTCCACCAACAGACAGTTGCGATACTCTCGCTCACCCCGCAAATAGGCCATGTCATCCTCGGACTGGCCCTTGCCTTCCAGCTCAGCCGCCCGTTCGTACAAAGTCCGCGCTGTACCGATCATGTCCAACGCCATATTTGGCATCGCCAGATCTTCCTCCAGCAAAGGCGCATGTCCGCACCATTCCGACACCCGATGCCCCAGCACCAGATTATCGTCGGCCAGCTCCAGAATTGCCTGATAGAGGGCCATCACATGTGCCCCACTTCTTCGGGAATCTCATAGAAGGTCGGATGACGGTAAATCTTATCCGCCGTCGGCTCAAAATTCTCGGCCGCCTGATCGGGGTCGCTTGCCACGATATCCGCAGACCGCACCACCCAGATCGAGGTCCCCTCGCCCCGGCGCGTATACACATCGCGCGCTGCCTGTACCGCCATCACCTCGTCAGCAGCGTGGATCGAGCCCACATGTTTATGTGACAGCCCATTCCGAGGCCGAATAAATACTTCCCAAAGCGGAGTCGTCGTGACCATCTCGCTCTCCTCTCACATGCAATATTTCTACGGGAGGGTGGGCGGGGCGATGTTGCCAACGGCAACGAGCGCCGCCCGACCCGAAATCACTCAGCCGCGATCTTCCGCGCGCGCCGCTTTTCGGCATGAGCCAGTGCAGCCTCACGCACCCAGGCACCATCGTCCCAGGCTTTCTTGCGGTCGCGAATCCGGTCACGCGCCATCGGCCCATGCCCTTTCACCACACGCCAGAACTCGCTCCAGTCGATCTCGCCATGATCATAGCCACCCTTTTCCTCGTTCCATGTCAGATCGGGGTCGGGGATCGTCAGGCCCAGGTATTCCGCCTGCGGCACCGTCGCGTCGATAAACTTCTGACGCAGCTCGTCATTACTGAACCGCTTGATCTTCCATGCCATGGATTGATCCGAGTGCTGGCTGTCCGCGTCATGCGGCCCGAACATCATGATCGACGGCCACCACCACCGATTCAGACTGTCCTGCGCCATTTCCTTTTGCTCGGGCGTCCCCTTGGCCAGCGCCATAACAATCTCGTAACCCTGACGTTGGTGGAAACTTTCTTCCTTGCACACACGGATCATCGCGCGGGCGTATGGCCCGAACGAACAACGACACAGCGGGATCTGGTTCATGATCGCCGCGCCATCCACCAGCCAGCCAACGGTGCCCATGTCGGCCCAGCTGAGCGTGGGATAGTTAAAGATCGACGAATACTTGGCCTTGCCCGAGTGCAGCTCCTCGGTCATTTCCTCGCGACTGACGCCCAGCGTTTCCGCAGCCGAATACAGGTACAGCCCGTGGCCGCCCTCGTCCTGCACCTTGGCCAGCAGCGCGGCCTTGCGGCGCAGCGTCGGTGCGCGGGTGATCCAGTTCCCTTCGGGCAGCATCCCCACGATTTCCGAGTGCGCGTGCTGACCGATCTGGCGCACCAGCGTCCGGCGATAGCCCTCGGGCATGGCGTCCGTCGGCTCGATCTTTTGCTCTGCATCGATCCGGGCCTGAAATCGGTCCAGAAACTCTTGCGTTTCATTGGTGCTACCGTCCGCACCGATCAAACCTTGTGAATACATGGCTGGGTCTCCTCCTGTCGCTGAACCTTTTATATGTTACGAAAATCAGAAAAGAAACTATTTTCGTAACGCTTGTCGGCAATTTCGTTTCACGGCACTGTACAAACATGACTAAGACATTGATCTCTTTTGGACATGGATACTCGGCATCGGCGCTGGCACAACGCCTTTTGCCGCTGGGTTGGACCATCTTCGGCACCACCCGCAGTCCAGAACGCGCCCAGACGATTCGAACGTCGGGCGTCACACCGATCCTGCTTGCGGACGACGGCATGCCTGAAACGCTATCGCAGGCCTTGCCCAAAGCCTCCCATATCCTCGTTTCTGCTGGGCCAGATACGCAGGGTGATCCGACGCTAAACCGCTTCCGCGACCAAATCACCGCCGCGCCCCATCTACAGTGGGTCGGCTATCTGTCCACCACCGGCGTTTATGGCGATCATCAAGGCGCCTGGGTCGATGAAAACACCCCCCTGACCCCCAGCACCAAACGCGGTCAATGGCGCGTCGCAGCCGAGCGCGACTGGCAATCCGTTCCCGGCTTGCCGCTACATATCTTTCGCCTGGCGGGCATCTATGGCCCCGGTCGCGGCCCGTTTGCCAAGGTCCGCAACGGCACCGCCCGTCGGATTATCAAGGCAAACCAAGTCTTCAGCCGCATCCATGTCGCGGACATCGCGCAGGTGCTGCACGCCTCGATCGAGCAGCCAAACCCCGGCGCCGTCTATAATCTGTGTGACGACGACCCGGCCCCGCCCCAAGACGTGATTGCTCATGCGGCCAAATTGCTGCACCTGCCGGTGCCCCCCGCCATTCCCTTTGAAAACGCCGAGATGACTCCGATGGCGCGCAGCTTTTATGCGGAATCCAAACGGGTTCGAAACACCCGCATCAAAGAAGAGCTAGGCGTCCGCCTGCTGTTCCCTGACTATCGGGTCGGGCTTCAGGCGCTGCTGGACAGCGCCTGACAGGCCATCAATCAGCCGCAACAGCCGCAGCAATGATCGCAAGAAGTATCAGCGGAAGTATAACCCCTCCGCCGCTCGAAGTGGCGGCGTCATTGCCGATTGTCGTCGGAGTGAGGACCGTCTCGCCCCCCGCAATCGCACCCGAGCCAACGCCCATCACACCGGCCAAAACAGCCGCTCCAAGAATCCGTTTCATATCAATTTCCCCTATAAAGTTACGTAGAGTAACCTAGGGTCACCTGATTCTTGAAAAAAAGCAAATTTCGGCGCGAAAGCCGCTTAATCCGCTGCGATCAGAACCGCCAGAAGAAGCCCCAGACCCATCACCGATGCTCCGTTGCTAGAGCTGGTCGCATCTGCCGCGATGACTGCGGGTTCAGTTACAGCAACGACAGGCGTGCCGGCAAAGGCCGGTGCCGCAAAGGCCAGAAACAGCGGGACAGCGATCAGCTTTTTCATATGGTTTTTCTCCGATCCGGGTTTGTTAGGGGGCCAAAACGAATGCTCCGGTTTATGCCGGAACTGACCCTGCGGTACCGTATACATACACACAGCGGGCCTGACCAACAAAAATACCGCAGCTCAGGGCAGCAGGCTGGCCCAATAGGCATCAGAGGCCGTCAAAAACCCGTCCCGAACCAGCTGATCCGGCCCCGCATAGACCTGTCCTGCCGCCGGGGCGATTATGAAATCACCCGCGCCCACGGCCTCGACCCGCCGCTGATCTTCGTTGTGTTCCCAGGTCCCAGCCGCCATCGTAGCACGGTCGCGCGCCGCGAAATCACCGGCCAGTTTATAGTGCCGCAAGGCCACCGTGACATCCGCGACCCGCACCCCCGTGGCCGCATGCGGATGGGTCATCAGCTGCACACCCGGCAGATTTCGCACCAACGAATGTTTCGTCAGAAAACAGTCCTCGTGGAAAATCTCGCGGCGCAGCCCGCCCAGCAACAGCTGGACCCCATCGGCTCCTTGGTTGTCCTGCAAAAACCAGGAAATCGCGATCTCGGGGTCGTGATACGCGCGCTTCTCCAGCGCCCCCAGACTGTAATGTGTCATCGCCGCCCGCGCCCCGGCATAGTCCAGCCCACGGGTTTGCGACAGCGGCATCGGCGCATACAGATCCAGCATCTGAGAAACCACAGCCGTGAACCCATTCACGTTGCAATATTTCAGCAGCCCCGTCAGCGCGCCCCCCGGCACCTCGGCCATCTCATCCGAGTCCGCGAACAGCACCCAGCCACCGCGCAGCACCTTGCGCGCCGCTGCGGTTCGTATCTGGCATTCGAACTGTTTCACCGGCAATGTGTTGCGCAGGACAGTGACCTGATCAAACCCCTGCGCGATCTCGACGGTCTGATCGCTGGAGCCATTGTCCAGAATAACGATATGCGCGACGCCCAGCGCCTGATGGTGACGGATAAAATCCCCAACCCAATATTCGGCATCCTTCATCAGGGACACCGCTGCGCACTGGTCATCCGCCAGATCCACCCGCGCAGGACCGTGCAACACCTGGGTTTCGGCCTGCACATGCCGCGCCGCGCGCCATTGTTTCAGCCGCCAGCGGAGCAATCCAAGCGTGCGGCGCAGACCCATGCTCAGCCCGCCTGCCGACCGAGCGACGCAATGCCCAACACATCCAGCACCTTGGCCTCGATATCTGGGGCATTCATGGCCGCGTTGGCATACATGTCTTCCTGGCTGGCCTGATCAATAAACGTATCCGGCAGCACCATCGAACGGAATTTCAGCCCACTATCAAATGCGCCCTCATCCGCCAGAAGCTGCGCCACATGGCTGCCGAAACCACCAACAGCGCCCTCTTCGATCGTGATCAGCGCCTCGTGATCGGCGGCCAGTTGCAGGATCATGTCCCGATCCAACGGCTTGGCAAAGCGGGCATCGGCCACGGTGGGCGTGATGCCCTTGGCGGCCAAAGATTCAGCGGCTTTCTGGACCTCTCCCAGACGGGTACCAAAGGACAGGATCGCCACGCGCGCGCCCTGTTGGATCATCCGGCCCTTGCCGATCTCCAGCACCTGAGGCGTATCGGGCATATCGACCCCCATGCCGTCCCCGCGCGGATACCGGAACGCAATCGGCCCCTCGTCATAGGCAGCGGCGGTCGCCACCATATGCACCAGCTCGGCCTCGTCTGCGGCGGCCATCACGACCATCCCCGGCAGGTTCGCCATAAAGGCAATATCGAACGAACCCGCATGCGTCGCCCCATCGGCGCCCACCAGCCCGGCCCGATCAATCGCGAACCGTACAGGCAGACGTTGGATCGCCACGTCATGCACCACCTGATCATACCCGCGCTGCAAGAACGTCGAATACATCGCGCAAAACGGTTTCAGCCCGCCAGCCGCCAGACCCGCGCTAAAGGTCACGCCATGCTGTTCGGCAATCCCCACATCAAAGCACCGGCTGGGATACCGTTCCGCGAACAGGTTCAGCCCCGTGCCGTCCGGCATCGCCGCTGTAACGGCGCAAATCTTGTCGTCCTTGGCGGCCAGCGACAGCAAGGCATCCGCGAACACCTTGGTATAGGACGGCGCGTTGCTGGGTGTTTTTTTCTGCTGGCCGGTCAGCACGTCGAATTTGCCGGTCGCATGGCCCCGGTCACGGGCGCGCTCGGCCGGGGCGTATCCCTTGCCCTTTTTGGTGATCGCATGGATCAGGATCGGCCCCGTCGCACGTGCCTTGACGGTGCGCAGCAAAGACAACAGCTGGTCCAGATCGTGCCCGTCAATCGGCCCGACATAGGAAAAGCCCAGCTCCTCGAACAAGGTGCCGCCGACGGTCATGCCCTTCAGCATTTCCTTGGCGCGTTTGGCGCCTTCGCGGAACGGTTCAGGCAGCAGGCTGACAGCGCCCTTGGCGGCGGCCTTGAATTCCTGGAACGGCTCGCCTGCGTACAGGCGGCTCAGATAAGACGACAGCGCGCCCACCGGCGGAGCAATCGACATTTCGTTATCATTCAGGATCACGATCAGGCGCTTTTTCAGATGGCCCGCGTTGTTCATCGCCTCGAACGCCATGCCGGCGCTCATGGATCCGTCACCGATCACGGCAATCGCGTCGCCCAGACCTTCGGGGGTGACACCGCCCAGATCGCGCGCCACGGCAAAGCCCAGCGCCGCAGAAATCGAGGTCGAAGAATGCGCCGCCCCGAACGGGTCATAGGGCGATTCCGACCGTTTGGTGAAACCGCTCAGCCCATCCTTAGAGCGCAGGGTCCGAATACGGTCCCGCCGCCCGGTCAGGATTTTATGCGGATAGCACTGGTGCGACACGTCCCAGATCAGTTTGTCCTTGGGCGTGTCGAAAACCGCATGCAGCGCCACGGTCAATTCAACCACACCCAGACCGGCCCCCAGATGCCCGCCGGTGACCGACACCGCGCTAACGGTTTCGGCGCGCAATTCATCCGCGATCTGATGCAGCTGAGCGTCACTGAAACGTTTCAGATCCGCAGGCACATGCACCTGGTCCAGCAATGGCGTGTTCGGTTGATCCGGCATGGCCCCTCCGGGCTGGCTGTTAGCTTGCACGCGAGATAACGAACCGCGCCGCGTCTCGCAAGGTTTGTGCCTCTTGTCCGTAGGACTCTAGCGCATCACAAGCCTGTGTCACCAGATCACCAGCGCGCAGCTTTGCCGCATCCAGTCCCAATAGCGAAACAAACGTGGCTTTGCCCGCATCTGCATCCTTGCCAACGGCCTTGCCCACGGTTTCAGCATCGCCTTCGATATCCAGCACGTCGTCCCAGATCTGAAAGGCCAGCCCAATGCAATGCGCATAGATAGACAAGGGTCCCTGATCCGCCCCCGCCATGATCGCGCCCGCCGTGGCCGACCATTCGATCAGCGCGCCGGTCTTCCCGGCCTGCAACCGCTGAATTTCCGGCAGCGTCAAAGGCACCCGAGCCGTTTCGGCAGCGATATCCATTTCCTGACCGCCCACCATGCCTGCAATCCCGGCCCGCGCCGCAAAAGTGCTGATCAGGGTCAGTTTATGCTCGGCCGCGCACCCGACCTGGCACAGCATCTGGAACGCCAGAGATTGCAGCGCATCCCCCGCCAGAACCGCCGTGGCCTCGTCCCATTTGACATGAACGGTGGGCTGTCCGCGCCGCAACAGGTCATTGTCCATGCAAGGAATATCGTCATGCACCAGCGAATAGGCGTGCATTGCCTCGATCGCGGCGGCAGCGGGCGTTGCGACATCCGCCGCAATCCCATGCAGACGCGCGCTTTCCAGTACCAGAAACCCGCGCAGCCCCTTGCCGCCCGCACAGGCATAGCGCATCGCGTCAGCCACTGGGCTGTCCTGTCCGGCCAATGCGGCCTGGATATGACCCTCGGACAGCGCGCGCGCCTCGGCCAAGGCGCGTGTCAGCGTCGTTCCCGTGTTCATATCTGCTCTCAGAGCCCCTCGACAGGCTTTAGCCCCGCCGCGTTTCCATCGCCGTCCAGCGTGATGGCAGCGACCTTTTCCTCGGCCTCTTTCAGCTTGGCTTCGCAGCGCTTTTTCAGATCGGCGCCGCGGGTGTACAGCTTGATGGAATCTTCCAGCGCGACGTCGCCCCGTTCCAGTTGACCAACAACCTGTTCCAGTTCGGCCATGGCCTCTTCGAATGTCATTTCAGTTACGGGACGATCAGTCATCAAAGGCTCCTTGGGCGCATATTGCGGCGCCACCTTAGCCGCGACCGGGCAGAGGTTCAATTCAGTTGACGCAGGCATCTCGCTACCGGATGCTAATGACAAATGAGCATCGTCACCACAGACAACACCCAGGCTTTTCCCACTGAATCCGCCCAGGCGCAGGCCAGAACCCGGACCGCCGCCAAGGCCGCCGGGCTGAGCGCCGATTTCACACAGGTTCTGCGCTTTGTACCGGGCAATCGGATCATTATTCACGGCACGTTACACGGTCAGGACGCTGTGTTTCGCCTGCCGCTATCTGCCGCCAGCCACAAACAAGTCACCAAGGAATGGACCGAGCTCTGCCGCAGCCATACCTATATGACCGGCGACACCAACCGCGTGGCCACCCCGCTGCATTTCAGCGAAGACACAGGCCTGATGGTGATCAGCTTTGTACCGGGCACCCCGCTGATGAAACATCTGTGGTCACTGGATCAGGACCTGCGCGCCGAAACCTTTGCCCGCGCGGGGGCGTGGCTTGCTGCCTATATGGCCCCCAGCCTGAGCAGCCGCCCCGCCAACACCCGCCACTGGCTGCGCCGCGCCAAAACTGCCATGGAATCCCAACCCCACGCAGAGCTGAGCGAGATCGAAACGCGGATCTTTCGCCAAATGCGGCACCTGTCCAAACAGATCGGTGACACCGACTGGCGCGTGTCGATCCCACATGGGGATTTCCATCCCAATAACCTTATCCTAAGCGGAACCACTCTGACCGGTATCGACACCGGGGGGTCCTCGGTTGCGCCGATCACCAAGGACATGGCGCGGGCGCTGACCCATATGGCGCGGCGCGGTCTGACACTATCAGATCAGACCAAATTCGGCGTGGATGCGCGGGCGTATGACGCGCTTGCCGACGCCCTGTCCCTGACGAAAACCGAACGCAGCCTGCATCTGCCCTATATGATTTGCTTTGAAACACTGTTCCGCGTCGAGCACCCCGACATGCCCAAACGCCGCGTCACCCTTGCGCTGAACATGGCGCGGGCGCTGCTGAAAGATCTGCGCCAGATCACCTGAGGCGGCGCCCCTGGCCGGCGGCGCGCAGTGAGTATTTTCGGCAAGATGAAACGGCGGGCCGGGCGCGCCATTTCATCCGTTGCGTTGAATACCACAGAGGCGCCCCTAGCCCTGATCGTCCTGGCATTCCATCGCGCCCTCGAGAGCAACCATTGTGCCCGTCAGATCAATCGCCATGACCTCTCCGTATTCATTATAGAGCGTCAGGGTCTGGCGCGCTGCGATGTCCCACAGGAAATCGGGATTGTCGAAATAGATGTCGGCGCCGGGCACGTCATTCAGATAGATCCCCTGCGCCACCCCATCGTAGGATTGTCCATCCAGATCAAAGGCCACGCCATAGCTTTCGCCTTCGACGATATCACCCCAGTTTTCATGAAACGCTGTCAGATAGCCGGCGCCTTCGTTCAGATCAAAGCCCACACGCACAAGGACGCCATTCTGGTATTCCGCCTGAATCAGGCAACCGTTGCCCAGTGTCGGGTCCACCAGGATATCCCAGCCTCCTCCGCTGCCCCAGTAGACGAGTTCCTGTGCCAGGGCGGGTGTCCCTGCTGAAACGGTCAGGCTTGCGGCGATCGCGGCCGCCAAGGTTGTGGCTTTCATCTTTCTCTCTCCCCTATTGGTGCGCATTGGGCCTCTATATTGGTGCCCTGCTTCTTTTTAGTAGCATGGCAGGAGGGAAAAATCACGTCTGTGCCCGGGGTTAGTCCGGTGCGAGCATATAGCCCGCGCCGCGCACGGTCTGCAGGTACCGGGGCTGTTTGGGGTCCGATTCAATCTTGCGGCGTAGGCGCGTGATCTGCACATCCACGGCGCGTTCCTGAGCCTGACCGCGGTCGCGGCCCAGCTCCTCGACCAGTTTTACCCGGCTGATCGGTTCGTTTGGCCAGGCCGAGAAGATTTTCATCAGCTGGCTTTCGGTCGCAGTCAGGCGGATCAGATCGTCGCCCTGCCACATCTCTCCACGTTCGATATCATAGCGAATGGCCCCCAGCGTCAGAACCTTTGGGCCCGTATCAGCCGGGGCGGCCTCGGGCATCCGGCGCAGGATGGCGTTGATGCGCAGCAGCAGCTCTTTGGGTTCGAACGGTTTCGCCAGATAGTCGTCCGCGCCAGCCTCCAGCCCTGCGATCCGGTCTTCGGTTTCGCCGCGGGCGGTCAACAGCAGGATCGGCGTGGCAATGTCTTGCCGCAGGGCGCGGGTCAGGGAAATCCCATCCTCGCCGGGCATCATCACATCCATCACGATCAGGTCAAATTCCAGCCCCGACAGGATGCGCCGCGCATGGGCGGCATCGCGCGCCGACGACACCAGAAACCTGTTTCGCATCAAGTATTTCTGAAGCAAGCTGCGAATACGTTCGTCATCGTCAATGATCAGCAGGTGAGGATCGACGTCGTTCATGCTCCGCTCTCCCTGAGCGCATGATAGCGGCGGCGCATTTCCGGGTCCATCATTGCCTCGAGCACCTGACGGAACCCCGCCACCGCCTGAGGTCCGGCGGATCGGTATGCGGCCCGCATTCGGGCGCGCTGCGCATCTGACAGCTTGCGCTCCAGTGCCTCGCCCTCTTCGGTCAGGTACAGGTGGCGTTCGCGTTTGTCGGCCACGCCCACGCGGCTTTCGACCAGGCCGTCCTCGATCAAGGTCCGCAGCACGCGGTTCAGCGACTGTTTCGTCACCCCTAGCAGCACCAGCAGATTATTCACCGTCGTGCCGGGTGCGCGATTAATAAAGTGAACCGCCCGGTGATGTGCCCGCCCATAGGCCAGGCCCGCCAGGATGCGGTCGGGATCAGCCGTAAAGCCCCGATAGGCAAAGAACATTGCCTCGATTCCCTGCCTCAATTGCTCGTCCGTCAGGAAAAGAAGGTTTTCGCCTGTGGTAACGTCTGACATGGGCGCCCCTTTTTGAAAATGTTCTTAAAATGCCTGGGTAAGAGGCAGCTTAAGTCAGTCTTATTGACATTCCAAGTGTGAACTGGTAGCGAATCCCAGCTTTGGCGCAATAAAATGTCCGATACGGGCGGATTTAGCGCAATTTTCGAAAATAGACGGGCGCAGGAGAGTTGGAAATGGCCGGGTATGATGATCGCGATGGCAAAATCTGGATGGATGGGAAAATGGTGGACTGGCGCGATGCCAATGTCCATATCCTGACCCACGCGCTGCACTATGCTTCGTCTGTATTCGAGGGCGAGCGCTGCTATAACGGCAAGATCTTCCTGTCACGCAAGCATTCCGAACGCCTGATCAAATCCGGCGAGATGATGGATATGCCGATCCCCTACTCGGTCGATGAAATCGAGACCGCCAAGCAGGCCGTTCTGGACGCCAATGGCCTGACCGACGCCTATGTCCGCGTTGTTGCCTGGCGCGGCGCGGGCGAAGACATGGGCGTATCTGCCGCGCGTAACCCCGTCCGCATGGCCGTCACGGCCTGGGAATGGGGCAGCTACTATGGCGATGCGAAATTTCAGGGCGCGAAACTGGACGTCGCCAAATGGAAACGCCCCTCGCCTGAAACCATCCCCACCTCGGCCAAGGCCGCTGGCCTGTACATGATCTGCACCATGTCCAAACACGCCGCCGAGGCCAAGGGCTGCTCGGATGCTCTGTTCATGGATTATCGCGGCTATGTGGCCGAAGCGACCGGCGCCAACATCTTTTTCGTCAAGGACGGCGAGGTGCACACCCCCCTGCCCGACGCGATCCTGAACGGCCTGACCCGCCAGACCGTCATCGGTATGCTCAAGGATCGCGGCATCACCGTCCACGAACGCCACATCCTGCCCGAAGAGCTGGACAGCATGGAGCAATGCTGGCTGACCGGCTCTGCCGCCGAGGTCACCCCCGTGGGCCAGATCGGCGACTGGACATTCGAGGTCGGCCCCCTGACCCGCGAAATCGCCGAGGCCTATGACGCGCTCGTGCGCAGCTGACCCCAGCAAGATCACAACAACAGGCGGCCTCAGCGGCCGCCTTTTTCGTTCAGAAATCCACGCCGCGCTGTGCCTTGATACCGGCCGCATAGGGGTGTTTCACCTCGGTCATTTCCGTGACCAGATCGGCGTAATCACACAGTAACGCAGGCGCATCGCGCCCCGTCAGGATCACGCTGGTCCGGTCCGAACGCGCCTTCAGCCCCTCCAACACCTGCTCGGGCGTCAGATACTCATACCGCAGCGCGATGTTGATCTCGTCCAGCACGATCAGGTCATAGTCACCGCTGGCCATCATCTGGCACGCCCGGTCAAACGCCGCATTCGCCGCCGCCACGTCGCGCGCACGGTCCTGCGTGTCCCAGGTGAATCCCTCGCCCATCGTGTGCCAATCGACACCGCCCAGACGCTCAAAGAACTGACGCTCTCCGGTGATCCAGCTGCCTTTGATGAACTGCACCACGCCCACGGTTTTCTTCCATCCCAGCGCCCGCACGATCACCCCGAACGCGGACGAGGATTTCCCCTTGCCGTTGCCCGTGTGGATCAGGATCAGCCCGCGACCGGGGTCCTGCGCCTCGGCGACCTTATCGCGATGGGCCTTCTGCATCGCCTGCATCTTCTGTTTGTGATCGTCGCTCATTCTGGGGCTCCTGTTCGCATGTCTGGCGGCCTGCTTATCCGTCACAGCCGCAAAAATCGACCCAATTCGCAGTCACATTTCTTTCGGAAAAAGTTCAATCAACCGTCGACTGACAGTCACGGAGACCGCGTTCCCTAAGGCTCTCTGACAGGACAGCCAAAGGAAACTAGCAATGTCCCAATCGATCAAGTTCAACATGAATCGCCGCTCGATGCTGGCCGGAAGCGTCGCGCTGGCCGGGTCGCTGGCTCTGCCCTCGATCAGCCGCGCCGCCGCGCGCCCCATTTTCACCCATGGCGTTCAGTCCGGCGACGTCAGCACCTCGTCCGGGATGATCTGGACCCGCACCGACCGCCCCGCCAAGGTCATGATGGAGGTCGCCACCACCGAATCCTTCAAGGACGCGCGCAAATTGGCCGCTCTGGATGCGCTGCCCAATTCCGATTTCGCCGTCAAACGCCTGATCGAGGGCCTGCCCGCCGATCAAGACGTGTTCTATCGCTTCACCGCCGCCAATCTTCACGACATCGCCGCCACCTCTGATCCCATCACAGGCCGTTTCCGCACCGCTCCCGCCGGGCGCCGCTCGGTTCGGTTCGCATGGTCCGGGGACACCGCCGGTCAGGGCTGGGGCATCGACGATCAGGGCATGCGCACCTATGCCACCATGGCCCAGCATGAACCCGATTTCTTTATCCACTCGGGCGACACCATCTATGCCGATGGCGCCATGCAGGACGAAGTCACCCTCAAGGACGGCACCACCTGGAAAAACTCCGTCCTGATTGATGAAAAACGCAAGGTCGCCGAAACCCTGGACGAATATCGCGGCCAGTGGAAATACAACATGATGGACGAACATGTGCAGGCGATGAACGCGATCTGCCCGACCTTCTTCCAGTGGGATGACCACGAGGTCGTCAACAACTGGTCCGCCTCCAAGGACCTGACCGCCGACGATCGCTATACCGAAAAATCGGTGCATGTGCTGGCAGCCCGCGCCGCCCGCGCCTTCCATGAAATGTCCCCGATCAGCTACACCCCATCCGAACCGGGCCGCGTCTACCGCAAGATCCCCTACGGCCCCATGCTGGACGTGTTCTTTCTGGATCTGCGCTCCTATCGCGGGCCGAACCACGATTCGATGGAAACCGAACTGACCGACGCCGCCCGCATCATGGGCGCCGAACAACTGGCCTGGCTGAAACGCGAACTCGCCGCCTCCAAGGCCACCTGGAAGGTCATCGCCTGCGACATGCCTCTCGGGCTGATCGTCTGGGACAACTGGAAGGACAAAGCCGGCGCCGAGGCCGTCGCCCAGGGCGATCACGGCACCCCCAAGGGCCGCGAACTGGAAATCGCAGACCTGCTGCGCTTCATCAAAACCGCAGGGATCGAAAACACCGTCTGGTTCACCGCCGATGTCCACTATACCGCCGCGCATCACTACAGCCCCGATCGCGCGCAGATGCAGGACTTCGATCCGTTCTGGGAATTCGTCTCGGGCCCGCTGCACGCTGGCACCTTCGGCCCCAATGACCTGGACATGACCTTTGGCCCCGAGGTCAAATTCGTCAAAGCCCCCACAGCCGAGCAAGGCGCGAACCTACCCCCTTCGATGGGTTTGCAATTCTTCGGCCTGGTCGACATCGACGGCGCCACGCAGCAGATGACGGTCCGCCTCATGGATCGCGGCAACACCGAACTGTGGTCCACCACCTTGGACCCCAAGGGCCTGTCGCTCTAAACGCAAAGGGCCGGGGGATTTTGCGCCCCCGGCCCTTTCATCTTGCTCTAAATACTCACTGCGCCAACCGCACAACGGGCGCCCCCCTTATTGCGGGGTGATTCCTCTCAGTCGCTCGGACCGACGGCGCAGCAACTCGACCGTGGCCAGCAGGGCAATCGAGATCAGAACCAGGATCGTCGCCACCGACAGGATCGCCGGGCTGATTTGCTCGCGGATACCGTTCCACATCTGGCGCGGGATGGTTTGCTCATCCAGGCCACCGACGAACAGCACCACCACGACCTCGTCAAACGATGTGACAAAGGCGAACAGCGCCCCCGAGATCACACCAGGCAAGATCAGCGGCATCTGCACCCGACGGAACGTGGTGATCGGATCGGCCCCCATATTCGCCGCCGCACGGGTCAGCGAGTGGTCAAACCCGACCAGCGTTGCCGTCACGGTGATGATCACAAAGGGAATGCCCAATGTTGCGTGCGCCAGGATCACGCCCAGATATGGGATGCCCCAGTTCTGGATCGAAATCGACGAGTAGAAGAAGAACAGCCCCGTCGCCACGATAATGATCGGCACGATCATCGGCGAAATCAGGATCGCCATGATCACCCGGCGTGCGGGCATCTCGGGGCGCGACAGGCCCAAGGCCGCCACGGTTCCCAGCGCCGTCGCCAGAATGGTCGAGAAGAAACCAATGATCACCGAGTTCTTGGCCGCATTGATCCAGGCTGCGTTCGACCAGGCGTCTGCCCACCAGCTGGTATCACGCGCATTTTCAGGCGCCTGCATCCCAAAGGTCAGCAAAAGATCATACCAGCGGCTGGAATACCCGGTCGGGTCCAGTTTCAGCATCTTTTCGGTAAAGGTGAAATACGGCTCGGCGTTAAAGCTCAGCGGAATCACCACCAGGATCGGCGCAATCAGGAACAAGAAGATCAGCGTGCAGATCACCAGATAGGTGTAGTACCAGACTTTTTCGAGCGGGTCTGCATAGGACGGAAGTGCCATGTTTCGTGTCTCCCCTTAACCCAGTTTCAGATTGTCGATGCCGATCAGGCGATCATACAGCCAGTACAGGATCACAACCCCGCCCAGCAGCAGCGCAGCCAAGGCAGCAGCAAGTGACCAGTTCAGCGATTTCTGCATGTGGAATGCGATCAAGTTCGAGATCAGCTGACCATCTGCACCACCCACAAGGGCCGGTGTGATGTAGTAACCAACAGCCAGAATGAACACCAACAGCGCCCCTGCCCCGATGCCGGGAACGGTCTGCGGGAAATAGACCCGACGGAACGCCGTCCAGCTGGTTGCGCCCAGACTGCGCGCGGCACGCACATAGGACGGGTTGATCGGGCGCATCACCGAATACAGCGGCAACACCATAAAGGGCAGCAGGATATGCGTCATCGCAATCACGGTCCCCAACTGGTTATACATCATTTGCAGGCGGTTCTCGTCCCCCAGCAGGCCCATGCCCACCAAAGAGTCATTCACCACCCCCTGTGATTGCAACAGCACCATCCAACTGGTCGTTCGCACCAAGAGCGACGTCCAGAATGGCAGCAGCACCAGGATCATCAGCAGATTCGAATGGCGCAGCGGCAGCGTCGCCAGCAGATGCGCAATCGGATAGGCCAGAACAAAGGTCAGGAATGTGATCAACAGCGACAGGAACAGCGTGCGCTTGAACAGCTTCACATAGACCTGACGGTTTTCGTTCACCATCACCACGTCGCCGCTGTCATTCTTGGTCCGGTCCATCGCGGCCAGATAGAAGTTCGGCGTATAGGCCGAGGACGCGTCGCGCATCACCCGCCACAGCTGTGGGCTTGCCCAATCTTCGTCCAGCTTCAGGAACTGCTCTTTATAGGGCGGCTCCAGCTTTTTGGCTTTCCGAGAGGCCTTGGTGAACATCGAACGCGAGCCCGACATTTCATAGTTGATCCGCGTCCCGGCCTGACCGGCGGCGCGCAGCTCTTTCAGGACGATCAGATCCGCGGCCAACGCAGCAAATGCGGGCTCTTCCGGGACCGTCCCCAGCGGGTTTTCATCAAACCACGCTTTCAAATTCGTCATAATAGGTGTGCGTTTCCCCGAGGTCACATCCTCGTGCACCGTGAAACCTTCGTTATGGAAGGACCTGTGCAGCATCTGCCCGATCGGCGCCACAAAGGTGATCAGGATAAACGCCAGCAGCGGCAGCACCAGGAAGAACGCCCGCCGTTTGGCATAGGCCTGAGCCGAAGCCAGGGCTTGCTTCAGCGGCTTCCCGTCCGCCGTCGTCAGCATCTCAGTCTGTCCGTTCGCGGTTGCGTCGGTCATTTAGTTGCACCTTTCCCCGTGGCAGGCCGGGCCTTGAACGGCCCGTGCCCGGTCTTGCAGATGTCACCCCCAGCGGCGCCGGGGGTGACAGAATTGCCGGATTAGTTGGCCAGCCAAGCGTTGAAACGCTCGTTCAGCTCGGCGTCTTTATCGACCCAGAACTCAAAGTTGTTGACCAGAGCATTGCCCAGGTTCGCAGCAGCCGTCGGCATGTGCGGGCCCATTTCGGTCACGCCATCCGAGTATTTGCCAACCAGGGCACCCGAGGATTTACGCGCAGGACCGTAGGAAATCCACGAAGCCTGATCCGCCAGACGCTGGGTGTCGGTTGCAAAGGCGATGAACTCCATCGCGGCGTCTTTGTTCGGCGCGCCTTTGGGAACCACGAACAGGTCAAAGTCCATGATCTGACCGTCCCAGACGACTTCCAGAGGCTGGTTTTCAGCAACGGCAGCGTTAAAGATACGGCCGTTATACGCGGTCGACATCACGACTTCGCCATCAGCCAGCAGCTGCGGCGGCTGTGCGCCGGCTTCCCACCAGACGATGTCGCTTTTGATCGAATCCAGCTTGGCGAATGCACGATCCACACCTTCGTCGGTGTCCAGAATGTCATAGACGTCACCAGCGGCAACACCGTCAGCCATCAAAGCCATTTCCAGGGTTGCTTTGGCCGATTTACGCAGGCCGCGCTTGCCGGGAATTTTGGCAGTGTCAAAGAAATCGCCGATGGTGACAGGCGCCATCGAAACATTGTCTTTGTTATAGGCAAAGACAGTCGACCACACGATGTTCGCAACGGCGCAATCCTGGATCGCTCCTTCGATGAAATCATCAGTTGCCGACGTGCCATCGGGCGCAGCAGGCAGCATCGACGCGTCGATTTCTTCCAGCAGGCCTTCGTCACACAGACGCACAGCGTCCGAGAATTCCACGTCAGCCACGTCGATCGAAACGTTACCCGCCTCAACCTGTGCCTTGATCGGGGTCGCGGGATTGTCCGCGTCGATCGAGTTGATCTTGGTGCCGGTCATCGCGGTAAAGGGCTTGTGATACGCCTCGACCTGCGACTTCGTGTAGGCGCCGCCCCACGACATTACGGTCACTTCGCCGCCACCATGGCTACCGGCTTGCGCAGCAAACGCAGCGGTCGTCAAAGCAGTCGCGAGAAGAGCTGTTTTGAGTTTCATTTTCATAACTCCCATTAGGTACCCGTCATTAATGGTTTCAGAGGCGGTGAAACGGGCTACAGACCCACCCCTCCTTGAGCTTCGCAGGCCCGGCGTACCGGCCCTGCGAGAATCTATTAAGCATCCAGAGCGTGACAGTCGCTTGGCAACCAACCGATTTCGATTTGCTGACCAGGCGTCAGGCGAACCTGATCCGGAGCATTCCGTGTTTTGACAACGAAATCGTCATTTCCGGCCACACGCAGGCGGGTGCGGAAAATGTCGCCCATATAGATGAATTCCATGACCTCTGCTTTCAGGAGGTGGGCCCCTTCCTGCAGACGTTCTTTATTGAATTCAACACGTTCTGGGCGGATCGAAACGCGGGTTCTGTCCCCGGCTTTCGACACGTTAACCGGCTTGGCGTCGATCAATCCGCCGCCGTCCAGCTGCACAACGCACAGCTCGGGGTTCTTGATTTCGGTCACCACGCCTTCGAGGGTGTTATTTTCACCGATGAACTGTGCAACAAAGCTATTTTCCGGCGCTTCGTACAGTTGATCTGGCGGTGCCAGCTGCTGGATGCGGCCGTCATCGAATACGGCAACGCGGTCCGACATGGTCAGTGCCTCAGTCTGGTCGTGGGTCACGTAAACCGTGGTGATTCCCAGCTCGTGTGCCAGACGGGTGATTTCGAATTGCATGTGCTCGCGCAGCTGTTTGTCCAGCGCACCCAGCGGTTCGTCCATCAGAACCAGTTCGGGTTCGAATACCAGCGCGCGCGACAGGGCGACCCGCTGTTGCTGCCCCCCCGAAAGCTGCGCCGGGCGGCGGTTGCCAAAATCGCCCATCTGGACCATGTCCAGCGCGCGTTTCACCTTGGCTTCGCGTTCGGATTTT
>Ga0070725_10000743_pt1 | contig 20510 bp, 15 predicted proteins | sample tdDd002_FD_69781 | JGI IMG/M metagenome (GOLD analysis project Ga0070725, IMG submission 69781) | Marine sediment microbial communities from the Atlantic coast under amendment with organic carbon and nitrate - tdDd00.2 | ecosystem: Environmental > Aquatic > Marine > Coastal > Sediment | place... | reverse complement strand
ATTCAAATAGCTCGGTGCGCTCTTTTGGCAGCACGATCTCGGGGGAAAAAAGGTTGTGCAGCAGCGTACCAATAAAATAAGCCGCGAAGAGCCCTACTACGGTGAAAATATTCATCGCTTCGGTTAGATAGCCAATCAGCACCACTAGCGAGGAGACTAAAGTTATCCAACCGAGGCGAAAGAACATCTGCTTTCTCATCTGCTTGCGCTCAGTCTTTAACAGCTGTTGGTTAAGCTTGATCAGGCGCTGACAGCCCTCTTTTAACGTGCCTTCATGCAGCTCCATTGCCGCTTTCACTTTATCTGCCAGTGACGGCTTAGTCGCAACCACCTTGGTTTGCAGAGCACTGTCTTGATTGTCCATCTGTTGCCTCTTCGCTTTTCAATACTGTCGCCTAAGGGTAACGAATAAGGAAATCGCGGTTTTTGACCATTAAACAAAAAAGACGTGCCGCTAAAGCCCTTATTGGTTTTTATGGCGTAAATGTGCATTTAATCGAAATGAGGGGAGCAGAAGAAAAATGATAAGGGCGTCCTTGCCACTCATCATACGACAGATCGTTGGTGTTTTGGGGGTACATCACTGTCTTAATGGGGTGCTTTAGCATGCAACGTCTAAAGCGGATAACTTAACTTGTGGAGCGAGTTAAACCGTAAGATCCATTTATGTTTTGCGGCTCGTTGAGAGCAACAAAACATAACCAGATCTGGCACCAAGGCTCAGGCTTCCTTGGTGCCAAATTGGTTAAAACTAAATGATTAGTCTTGTTTCAACACTTTTACGGTGTAGCTACCGTCTTTTTGGCGGTATAGGCCGTGAATGTCGGTTTCAAAACCTGGGTATTGAGCACCGATCTCGCATAGCATTTCTAGGAAGTCTAGAACCGGACGGGATGATTCGGTAACCATTTCACCTGGAAGTACTAGTGGTACGCCTGGAGGGTAAGGCAAGATCATGTTGGCACTGATGCGGTTTTGCATTTCATCCAGCTTCACTTCTTCGGTGTTGCCACGCAGCTCTTGCTGCCATGCCGCGTGCGGCGTCACTTTCATCTCTGGCAGCACATCGAATGCTTTAAACATCAGCTCAGGCAGACGATATTTCTTGGTCATATCGTGAATGCCTTGCGCCAAGTCTTGAATGCGCATGCCTTCGTAGAAGCTTGGATCTTCATTGTATAGTGATGGCAAGATGTTACGCACGGTTAGGTTTAGGTCATAGCCGCGTTTGAAGTCGGTTAAGCCGCGTAGCAGTTGCATCGCTTTTGACTTATCGATACCAATCGAGAATAGGAACAACAGGTTATATGGGCCCGTTTTCTCAACTACGATGCCACGCTCATCTAAGAACTTCGACACCAGTGATGCAGGAATACCTGATGCTTCTAGCTCGCCATCTTTACCCATGCCCGGAGTCAACAAAGTCACTTTGATCGGGTCTAGGTACATGTGATCATCATCGATGTCTTTAAAGCCGTGCCAAGTATCTTTTGGATCCAGTTTCCAGCATTCAGTGCTATCGATGTTTTCTGGCTGCCATACGTCGAAGAACCAGCTGTCACTTTCGCCTTGTAGACGCTTGATCTCTTTACGGAAGCGGATGGCGCGATCGATAGAGTCTTGCACCAATTTCTTACCTGTGTTGCCACGCATCATCGCCGCAGCCGTTTCCGTCGAGGCCACGATGCCGTACTGCGGAGACGTTGAAGTGTGCATCATGAACGCTTCGTTGAACGACTCTTTATCGAACTCACCTTTAATGTGGATCATCGATGCTTGAGAGAACGCCGCCAATAACTTGTGGGTTGATTGCGTTTCGTAGAACACTTTACCCGGCATTGCGTCGCCACTCATGCCACACTTGCCTTCATAGATAGAGTTGAAGTTAGTGTACGGTACCCAGGCACTATCAAAGTGGATGTGTTTAGTATCCAGCGCTTCTTTGATGTATTGGGTGTTGTAAAGCAGGCCGTCGTAAGTTGAGTTGGTCACTACCGCATAACCTGGCATTTCTGCGCCTGGTGTAGTGGCCACTTTATCGGCAATCACGCCACGGCTAAATTCACTTTGTGGAATGCCACCTAGGATGCCGTAAGCGTTACGAGTTGGACGGAAGTAAATTGGTGTCACGTCGCTCATCATCATTAAGTGAGTCAGCGATTTGTGACAGTTACGGTCAACTAATACCGTGCTTCCCGCTGGCGCTGAGAACATGCCCACAATCTTGTTTGACGTTGATGTACCGTTAGTAACGATGTAAGAACTGTCGGCGTTAAACGTGCGCGCAATGTACTCTTCAGCTTCTTTATGCGGGCCAGTATGGTCAAGCAGCGAGCCCAGCTCTGGCATAGAGATTGACACATCGGCTTTGAACGTATTCGGGCCATAAAAGTCATAGAAGATACTCCCTGCAGGGCTTTTTTGGAACGCAGAGCCACCCATGTGACCTGGTGTACAGAAAGTGTATTTACCTTCTTCAACGTACTTGAACAGTGCCTTAGTGAACGGAGGCATGATCGCGTCTTTGTACTCTTCTGTTGCTTGCTGGATCTTAATCGCAATGTCATCCGCCGTGCCAAGCGCGTACTCAAAGAAGTGCACGTTTAGACGCAGGTCAGTTAAAGAAATATCCAGTGTCGATTGCTCGTTGGCAAACGCGTGTACTGGTAGTTTGTCGTTCACCGCGTTAATGCGCTTACATAGGTCAAGCGAGTACTTATCCCAGTCAAATAGCACACCACAAATGCGCGGGTTCATTTCGATCATTTTGATCAAATCTTTGTCATCAACCGGGTACACTACTTGGTAACCCGCTTTTTCAAGTGACGCTTGTAATTGACGAACCGGCTCTTCTTTAAAGAACACACCCATGTGGTTCATGATTGCAAAAATATTCATTTGGACATCTCCAAGACGAAAGAAGGCGCTCCCCATCTTTTGTGATGGTGAGGAAACGGAGCGCCGAAAAATTAATAAGAGTGGCTAGCGCGCCAAGCGCTAGCGATATGATCAGTTGGTTGCTGGAATAGCGTCGCTGTCTTGCTGCTTATTCATGTATTGAGCAAGGCCGACTTTCTTGGTGTAGAACATCAAGATAACCAGAGACATGATGAAGGTCGCGGTTAGCGCTGAACCTTCTGCGCCCGCCAAGGCAATCATGCAGAACACACAAGCAATACCCGATACCAGCATCACAAAGCCATTGCGTGTGGTCATGCCTTCAAAGCGAATAAGGTTAATGCTTGAGTAGAAGTACGGCAGCATAGTCAGGAGTACCGCATCTGTCGTCAGTTGGTTAAATAGGTCTGCGGTGTGCGCCGTCTCTGAACCAAAGAAAGTCAGTACTAACATCAGTGCCGTCATCTTCACCGACGCCATCACAAGGCCTTTTCTAGGGATGCCGTTCTTATCGGTTTCACCGTACACTTTCGGGAAGTTACCATCGTGAGAAGCACGTTTACCCGCTTCACCGACTAACATCATCCAAGAGCCTAATGAAGTGAAACACGCCAGCGCAGTGAATGCCGCAACAAATGGCGCAGACCAACTACCAAATATTACCGTCGTCGCCATCGCAAATGGGGCGCCTGAAGCCGCGACTTCCGCAGCTGGGAACATACCGCTGATCATTTGGGTTGAAAGGATGTAAATGATGCCCGCAATACCGGTACCTAGCATGGTTGCTAGCGGAACCGTACGTTTTGGATTTTCCACCATACCCGATGATACGGCCGCGGATTCGACCCCAACGAAAGACCATAGGCAAATCAGTACTGCGGTAATGATCGCGTGGGTATCGCTGCCTGAAGAAACGTTCCAGTTTTGCTCGTAAATAACAGGGTCAAAGTGAGTCCAGCCGACGAAGGCGGTGCCCAGTACGGGAATTAAGATAAGCACTAAGCCAAGAGTACATAGACGACTTACCCAGCTACCACCTAACAGGTTCACAAGGGTGAAAATCCAAACAGAGGCAATCGTTGCAAGGCCCGCTGGGATCGGATTGTTCAGTACCGGGAAAAAGACCGACAAATAAGAGACACCGGTAATGGCAATCGCCAAGTTACCAATCCAGTTAGCATGGTAATAAAGCACGCCGGCTTGGAAGCCAAACACAGGAGAAACTTCACCCGCGTAAGCAATCGGGCCACCTTCTTGCGGGTTTTTCGTTGCGAGACGAGCAAATACGAACGCCAGACTCAGGGCACCAATTAGGCACACAACCCAACTGAATAGAGAAATCGAACCTACCGTTGCAAGACTAGAAGGCAACAGTGCAATACCACTGCCCATCATGTTACCGGCGACAACGCCGGTACAGGCAATCACGCCAATTTTTTTTGTGTTAGATGACATCACATCTCCAAACTTTTGTTTGCCCATCATTAGACAGGCTCAGTAATTTGCGAGATGCCGACTGCATAACTGGAGTCGCATCTCGCCTAAATTTCGAAGTGAAGATTACGCCTAAATGCCACAAAAAGAATAAGGATAAAATTATCAATAAAATAATTACGCAGGCCCTATAAACTTGATATAAACCTGATAAGAAAAAATATAAAAATCCAGATAATCCATATAGTTATGAAGCCCCACTTCCTTGCTCAGGATTAAAGCGTAAAAATATAAACTTCAGCATGGAAACCGATAAACCGCTTGAGGGTGGAAAATGTTTATCTATCTTGAGCAAGATCGGCGGCAAATAGCACCCGAATCGCAGTCCGTGAAAGAGAAAACGCGCCTCTGGTGCGAGTTGGCCTTAACACAGCCATGCAAGTCATGGATCGAAAGAAAGGGAGGGAGAAGGAAGAAGGAAGAAGGAAGAAGGAAGAAGGAAGAAGGAAAGATAACCAGTTACTCTGTAGTCAGCAACCAGCACGTCTGTTAACGCTGTCGTGCTGAGCGGCGCGGCAACAAAAACGCCCCCACTACTTCCATAGTGGGGGCGAAAAAAACGGCTTAAATAAAAGCTATAAGAGTCGCACTACCGATGGGTGTACCGCTCGGTACATGGCGTAATCTATCGATTTTAGATTGCTATTAAAGGCTAAATTTTCGCACAACTTATAAGTCTCGAGCGAGGTATCGATATAAAACGCTTGGCTGTAAGCTTCGCTCGCCAGCTCAAGCTCGCCGCTGAGCTCTGCCTGTTTACCTTGCAAGATAAAACTGAGCACCGATTGGCGCATACTTAAGGCTCGGTGTAAGTAATCACTCGCCGCAAAGTTATTGCCCTTTAAGGTCTCGCTCAATGCCAAGGCTTCATAAACTCTTGGCTGCACCTTTTCACCCACCTGAGGTTGCACCGTCAGCTTTTGGCCTAAGTAGTGAGCCTTTTCCAGGTTTGCTTGGCGTTTAGGGCTAAGCGCATTTAGCGCGTGATAGGCGATAAACAACTCGGCTTGAACATAACTGTTGTTTAGCTCTATCTGGCTGACTTGCTCGAGCAAATCAATCCCTCGGCTGAACTTATCCGGCTCTGCAAGATTGAGATAATGATTCGCGCGAATAAACAAAGCGAGCGCTTCGGATTGCTGAGGTAGACCGATTTGCAGCGCATCAACTTGCTCTGCGGTTACCGCGACTCGTAACGCTTCCATCAGATCAAATGAGGCATTACGTAACACCGCCTTTAGCTGGCGATCATTTAACGAGTATTGACGGCTAAAGAGGACATTATTCGACGCTCTATTTTGATACTCGACCGCGAGATATGGCTGATCCGCATGCTCTTCCACTCGAACCGTGACCTGCTTGCCCGGTAAGATCCCAGACGAAAACACCGCCTTACTCAACTTAACTCGGTAATCACTCAGCCGAGTCAAATCCGACATCAACTTCTGGCTGATCCCGTCCGCCAGTTCATTATTGGCGACGTTACCACTCATGCTCGGCAAAAAACTAAATTCGATTAACTGAGTATCAAGCGCTTGAGTAATACGCGTTTCCGACTGCTTATGGGTAAAAATTGCGACGGCAATAATTAAAACACTCACCCAGAGGACATCCATCAACACGGTTTTCCAACGCTTGAATTCTGGAGTAGTGGTGGATTTCGAGGTCGACCCCGAAAAATAGCTCACTGCGCGAGTTAAAGGGGCGGCAGGAAAAGCGACTTCTTGGCGTGGTTCGTCGAGTAATGGCGCCTCGGCCACTTGGCTGACCGAGCTCGCGACGTCTGCGCTTTGCAGTGAACGTTTTACCTGCTCGTGCTCAAGTGGGGTTACTTGAGCCACCAATTTGTAACCACGTTTAGGCACTGTGACGACATAGCAAGTGTTCTCTTCACGGCCATCACGAAGAATTTTTCTTAACTCAAAAATTGATTGCGTGACGACCTGATCGGTGACGATCGCACCATCCCACACTCGCTCTATCAATTCTTCACGACAGAACACCTCTTCGGCATGGGTTGCCAAAAAAGACAATAAATTAATTAATCGCGGTTCTACCGAGACTTCCCTATCCTGGCGGTACAGCTTGTTTTCATCAACGCTTAAAGTCCAATCATTGATTTGAAAGCACAATCCAACCATCAGTGTCTCATTAATAAAGCAAACGGGTTATGGCCAGCGCTCCTTAGAGATAATTTATAAATAAAGAAAATAGGGAGGCTGCATAATTATTCCGAAGATTATAGGTAAGGTATGGCCTGCAACCTAGAGAATCCCCTCTCCAAAAATGCAATCTTAGGTTCTCATTCCGATCATATTTTATCTTTTTCTTATAAATCCGTTCATTACTCCAATGCTGCCAAAATAGAGCAGTGACTGGCGTCGTTATCACTGTGGCCACAACACGCATCGTTGATCTTTTTTAACGCGACGCGGATCTTGGTCAGTTCATGGATTTTTTCATCAATTAATTGCAACTTCGCGCTGGTGATCGCTTTGACCTCCGCGCAACTGTGTTCGGTGGCCTCTAAGCGGATGGCGAGCAACTCGCGGATCTCCTCTAAACTCAAGCCCAGCGATTTAGACTTTAAAATAAACTGCACTTGATGCTGATTGTCTTCATTATAGAGTCGGTAGCCAGATTCACTGCGCCCTGCAGGCTGAATAAGGCTGTTCTTCTCATAAAAACGTAATGTGTCGGTGCTGACGCCGCAGCGCTTGGCTAACTCGCCGATCTGAAACATGATTTTTTAACCCTGTCGTTACTATTTAGGGACAAAATGGCCCATTTTTATAAAAAAAATTGTGATACCAAACGATTGCGCGAGCTTTTTTGTAATAAATTGGTTAGAATACGCGCCATCAAATTAGGGAGATGCTTAAATAAGCAATCTAACCAAAGGTCTTTACCAAAACTGGCCAATATTTTACCTCAATGGGTAAAAACAAGTTCATTTTTGGCAAATATCTTTAGTTTGTTTTTAACACATTAACTCCGTGAATTTGAGGAAGATGGTAGCATGAATAACGCTCGTCCAATCCGCCGCGCTCTGATCAGCGTATCAGACAAAACTGGCATCGTTGAGTTTGCAAAAGCTCTGGCTGAACGCAATGTAGATATCCTATCAACGGGTGGCACCGCGCGCCTGCTTGCTGAACAAGGCATCTCAGTAACTGAAGTCTCTGACTACACTGGTTTCCCAGAAATGATGGATGGCCGTGTTAAAACCCTACACCCTAAAGTTCACGGTGGCGTACTAGGCCGTCGTGGTCAAGATGACGACATCATGGCCACTCACGGTATCAACCCAATCGACATGGTGGTGGTTAACCTCTACCCATTCGCAGAAACGGTAGCAAAAGAAGGCTGTACGCTGGCTGACGCGGTCGAAAACATCGATATCGGTGGCCCGACTATGGTTCGCTCTGCTGCGAAAAACCACAAAGACGTGACCATCGTAGTGAACGCGCACGACTACGAGCGCGTGATCGCCGAAATGGACGCCAACGAGACATCGCTAACCCTTGAGACGCGTTTTGACCTTGCGATTGCGGCATTCGAACACACGGCGTCTTACGACGGCATGATCGCCAACTACTTCGGCACTATGGTTCCTTCATACGGCGACAACAAAGAAGGTGACGACGACTCTAAGTTCCCGCGCACCTTCAACCAACAGTTCGTTAAAAAGCAAGACATGCGCTACGGCGAAAACAGCCACCAAGACGCGGCGTTCTATGTGGAAACGAACCCAGAAGAGGCGTCAGTGTCTACTGCCCGCCAAATCCAAGGTAAAGCCCTGTCTTACAACAACATCGCCGACACCGATGCAGCTCTTGAGTGCGTGAAAGAGTTCGATGAGCCGGCTTGTGTGATCGTTAAGCACGCTAACCCATGTGGTGTCGCACTGGGTGAAAATATCCTAGAAGCGTACGACCGCGCATTCAAAACCGACCCAACCTCTGCGTTTGGTGGCATCATCGCCTTCAACCGCGAACTTGATGCGGCGACAGCAACGGCGATCACTGAGCGCCAATTCGTTGAAGTGATCATTGCCCCTTCTGTTTCTGCCCAAGCGGTAGAAATCGTGGCGGCGAAGAAAAACCTACGCCTACTTGAGTGTGGCGAGTGGACAACCAAGACCACTGGCTTTGACGTTAAGCGTGTTAACGGCGGCCTATTGGTTCAAGACCGTGACCAAGGCATGGTGGCAGAAAGCGACCTAAAAGTGGTTTCTAAACGCCAACCAACAGAAGAAGAGCTAAAAGACGCGCTATTCTGCTGGAAAGTCGCCAAATACGTGAAATCTAACGCTATCGTGTACTCGAAAGGTGACATGACCATCGGCGTGGGCGCAGGCCAAATGAGCCGCGTTTACTCGGCGAAAATTGCTGGTATCAAAGCCGCTGACGAAGGCCTACAAGTAGAGGGTTGCGTGATGGCATCGGACGCCTTCTTCCCATTCCGCGATGGCATTGATGCAGCAGCAGAAGCGGGCATTAAGTGCGTCATTCAACCGGGCGGCTCTATGCGCGACAACGAAGTAATTGAAGCGGCTGACGAGCACGGCATGGCGATGATCTTCACAGGCATGCGTCACTTCCGTCACTAATGATTGAATGCTCTAGGCCCTAACAACAGGGCCTAAAGCACAGAACAGGATATTACTATGAACGTATTAATTATCGGTGCTGGCGGTCGTGAACACGCACTTGGCTGGAAAGCGGCACAAAACCCGAACGTTGAAACCGTATTTGTTGCCCCGGGCAACGCTGGAACCGCGCTTGAACCAAAGTTAGAAAACGTCGCCATTGGCGTTGAAGATATTGCTGGCTTGGTCGCGTTTGCCAAAGAAAAAGCCATTGAACTGACCATTGTCGGCCCTGAAGCGCCATTGGTGATCGGTGTGGTGGATGCCTTCCGTGAAGCGGGTTTGCCTATCTTTGGCCCAACCCAAGCGGCCGCACAACTGGAAGGCTCAAAAGCCTTTACTAAAGACTTCCTAGCACGCCACAGCATTCCAACTGGTTCTTACGCCAACTTCACTGAAATCGAGCCTGCTCTTGCTTACGTACGTGAACAAGGCGCACCTATCGTCGTCAAAGCCGACGGCCTTGCCGCGGGTAAAGGCGTTATCGTTGCGATGACCCTGACCGAAGCGGAAGACGCGATCAAAGACATGCTGGCAGGCAACGCATTTGGCGAAGCGGGCAGCCGCGTGGTGATCGAAGAGTTCCTTGAAGGCGAAGAAGCCAGCTTCATCGTCATGGTTGACGGATCAAGCGTGCTACCAATGGCCACCAGCCAAGATCACAAGCGAGTGGGCGACCAAGATACAGGCCCGAACACTGGCGGCATGGGCGCTTACTCGCCAGCGCCAGTTGTTACCCCTGAAATTCACAACCGTATCCTTGAAGAAGTCATCTACCCAACGGTACGCGGTATGGATGCCGAAGGCGCGCCTTACACCGGCTTCCTCTACGCAGGCCTGATGATCGATGCCGACGGTACGCCAAAAGTGATCGAATACAACTGCCGCTTTGGCGACCCAGAAACGCAGCCAATTATGATGCGTATGGAGTCTGATCTGGTTGAGCTTTGCCTGATGGCTATCGACGAGAAGCTAGACCAAGCGGAGTCTAAGTGGGACCCTCGCGCATCAATCGGCGTGGTATTAGCCGCTGGCGGTTACCCTGCTGACTATGCGAAAGGCGATGTCATTTCACTGCCGAGCACTGAAGCAGAAGGTCAGAAGATTTTCCATGCGGGCACCGCAAGCTCAGAAGCGGGTGACGTCGTGACCAATGGTGGCCGCGTACTGTGTGCTACGGCACTCGGTAACAGCGTTTCAGAGGCGCAAGAGCGCGCTTACGCGCTGACTAAGCAAGTCAGCTGGAATGGCATGTTCCACCGCAATGACATCGGCTACCGTGCGATTGCGCGTGAACAAGAGCAATAATCTTCTTCGTTCAGACCGATAACAAAAAGGCGCTCATCATGAGCGCCTTTTTTGTTTATTCATTTTCTCTAATCGCTCTCAATCAAAGCGGGACGTTTCACGCAATCGTAATCGTCTTCTGCCAACATAAGCAGATCCGACACCGACAATTTCTTGGTCTCTTTTTTGCCTAAAAAGGCGATATAACTGTCGACTGAAGCGAGGCGGTTGACCACAAAGCTGGGTAGCGTTTGGTTAAACTCAAGCTGCTCGTAGTCTTGCTCGGTGCACGTTTCAAAGGTTTCACCGTCCCAATAACCTTGTACAAGCTCAAGGTCGAGTGCTTTCTGCTTGTCGACGGTTTCTAAGACAAATTTGGCTTCTTGCTGATAACGCACCATTTTTTTTGCTGAAATGGGCAACACTTTTCCGTCTAATCGGTACTGCTGATAAACGGCCTCACCCGATGCACTAAAACGCAAATGAATACGGTATGGGATTAATGTGTTGTCTTCACTGCCTAGCGGTGCTTTAAGGCGCGTACCTTCACGAATAAGCTCACGCAGCACGTTATTTTGCCAACGATAATCGGTGTAATACGACCCATACTCACCCGACGTAACGTAGTCGGCGGCGGTATAAGGATTACCAAGCTTTTTCGTGATCCAGTAAAAACTGGTGGAGTCACCTATCGATTGACCACCCGATAAATGAGAATACTGAGTTGAATTGGCAATTGGCTCACTAGAAGAGCAGCCCGCCAGAGCCCCAATCAGGGCAGAAATGAGAAGTAGACGTTTCATAAAAAAACTACGCCGAGTAATGAACTCGGCGTAGTATAGATTATTTCAGTGAATCTTTCAGCGCTTTACCCGCTACAAACGCTGGTACGTTTGCTGCTGCGATTTGGATCTCATCACCAGTTTTTGGGTTACGGCCAGTGCGAGCTGCACGGTGGTTAACTTTGAATGTACCAAAACCGATCAGTTGAACTTGGTCACCCTCTTTAAGAGCGTCTGTCACACCGCCAAGAGTCGCTTCAAGAGCTGCTTTAGCTTGTGCTTTAGAAAGATCAGCTTTTTCTGCGATGAAATCGATTAGTTGGGTCTTGTTCATTAGGTTTCCCTTCTTGGATATATTTTCGAAAACTAAGTCACTGTAAATCATAAACGCCTGTTGTGGCAAAGGTTTGTCGCATGACTTTGGCTCTTACGCTGGCTTTTTAACCATTTTATGAGTAATACTTCACAAAATGTTACTTCTTTTTTTCCTAGAGCGCTTGTTTTTAAGGCGTTTCGAACCAAGATTAGGGGTAGCTGACAGGCCGTTGCAAAGTGCAAGCGGTGCTATTCTGCCAGCGACACAATAATTATATCAGTAGGAATATATGTTACTGCTTAGCTTTTATGTCTCCATCGCAATTGGAGTCTCGTTTGTTTGCTCGGTACTTGAAGCTGTGCTTCTGAGTATTACCCCAAGCTATATTGCTCAACTGCGTCAAAAAGAACACCCCTCCGCCGCACGCTTGGCGGCGTTAAAGCAAGATATCGACCGACCGCTTGCCTCAATTTTAACTCTTAACACCATCGCTCACACGATTGGCGCCGCCACTGCGGGTGCGCAAGCTGCCGTAGTGTTTGGTAGCCAATGGTTAGGGGTCTTTTCTGCTGTACTCACCTTAGGTATTTTGGTGTTATCTGAAATTGTGCCTAAAACCATAGGCGCCACTTACTGGCGACAACTTGCGCCAGCCACCGCCAGCACCCTGCGTTGGATGGTATGGGCATTAAAACCCTTTGTATGGTTTTCAGAGCAGATCACCAAACGTTTAGCCAATGGCCATCAAGCGCCGAAAATGCGGGATGAGCTCTCTGCGATGGCGATGCTTGCCAAAGAATCTGGCGAGTTTGCTGAAGGTGAATCAAAAATTCTGAGTAACCTACTAAACATTCAAGATGTGCCCGTCACCGAAATCATGACCCCACGTCCGGTAGTCTTTCGGGTCGACGCTGAAATGACCATCAATGAGTTTTTGACCGAACATCGCGACACCCCCTTCTCTCGCCCTCTGGTGTACAGTGAGCAGAGTGACAATATTATCGGCTTTGTGCATCGATTAGAGCTGTTTAAGTTGCAACAATCAGGCTGTGGCGATCGCCAGCTCGGCTCAGTAATGCGCCCAATCCATGTACTGCTGAATAACATGCCGCTCCCCAAGGCCTTTGACCAAATGATGGCTCATCGTTTGCAGCTTTCATTGGTGGTTGATGAATACGGCACCATTCAAGGGCTGTTGACCCTAGAAGATATTTTTGAGTATCTGCTTGGTGAAGAGATTGTCGATGAGGCCGATAAAAACAGTGATATGCAGGAGTTGGCTTACCAACGCTGGGAAAAGTGGAAACGCATTCATGGTGTCATTGAAAGCAAAGATGATGAGTAACTCGCTTTCAATCCCACAAACTCTGTAGCAACAAAAAAAGGCCATGCGGCCTTTTTTTGGTTTTGCTGCACTACGCTTTTACACTCCCAGCTTTAAATTGGCTCTGACTCACCCCAACGCCAACAACGAGAGTCACTAGTGTTGGCACCAGCCAGGCGGCATAGTACGCATAAAGGGGTAAGTAGTGCTCACATAACTGGTCAAGATTGCCAGGTATGGCCTCTAAGATATGACAGGCATCAATCACCCCGAAGCATGCTGCCACCAACACCACCAGCACTGCCCAAGCTTGATTTAAATAGTGGCGACACAACGCCGTTAATAGCAAAGCAATGGCGATAGGGTGCAGCGCCACCACCGCTGGCAAGGTGATTTTCAACAGCTGACTTAAGCCAACAGTGGCCACTAAACCGGCCAACATCATTGTGATGCAAATAGAGGCGCGATAGTTAAACCAAGAGAAAGTTTTCGCATGAAATTCACCCGCTGCGGTCGTCACGCCAATAGCCGTCGTTAAACAAGCCAAAAACATCACCACACCTAACAACAGAATACCCGCACTCCCAAAGTGCGACTGGGTAAAGGCCGTTAAAATTTCTCCGCCGTTATGAAACTCAACATCTAAGCTTGGGCTCGTCAGGCCAATGTAAGCCAGAGTAAAGTAAACAATTGTGATACCGAGCGCATACATCCCTGCTGCCATTAAGGTATACCGCGTAATCGCCTTGGAGTCGGTTACGCCCATGCCTTGGATAGCACGAAAGATGATCCAACCAAACCCGATAGAGCCTAGGGCGTCCATGGTCATGTAACCTTGGGTCAGTCCTTCGGCAAAAGCCCCATCAACATAGGCGCCATGAGCGATGGAATGGACATCTGAAGGCGACATAAATGCCGCCCCCGCTAGCACCGTCAAAATAACCACCAACAATGGAGTCAATAGCTTACCAAGGCTAGACACCAATTTGCCCGGATAGAGCGAGAACAAAATAGCAATAAGGCAAAATACGGCCGAGAACCAAGCAAGGCCCGCGTCACCAATAAAAGGCGCAAAAGTAAACTGGTAAGCTACGGTGATAGCGCGAGGGATCGCAAAGGCCGGGCCAATCACAATAAAAAGCATCACCCAAAAACCAATGGCCACTTTGCGAGGAAACGCTTGGGTTAGATTGTCAGAGCCATTGATCAGAGCTATCACAATCAAAGCAAGCGCAGGTAAGCCCACCCCAGTGAGTAGAAAACCAAGCATGCTAATAATAAAATTTTCACCCGCATAATATCCTAGTAGCGGTGGGAAAATCAGATTTCCAGCCCCTAAGTACATCGCAAAGGTCATAAAACCCAAGGCTGCAATATTTTTACCCGATAACGTCATTCCACTCACCAAACTGTATTACATCAAAGTATGGTTTTATAATCCTTATCTGGTCTTGCTGGCAAGCGCGTAAAATAAAATAAGTAACTACGTTCAACATTAAATCGAATACTGGTGATTTGTGCCAGTTTCCATCTTTGCACCAGTTTAATTCACTATCTCCAGAGCATAGATACAACAAAGGGAGCCAAGACTCCCTATTCTGCTTATCACTGTTTAGCTAACGATTAATAATCGATGCTCAAGCCAATATTGCTCACGCCTTCATCTCGAAGTTCCGCGCGCAGATCTTTGATAAGTTCGATATCTCTTTCTACGCAGTCTCTTAGCGGCCTAAAAATAGCCCACTGCACGTCCCACTCTTCACACACCGCTTCATTTTCTTTCTGGTTGTCGTTGGTGATTTCGATCTCCGTTTGCGCCTGCTCAAGCATGGCCACCGTCTCTACCGATTTTTGGCTAACCTTCAGAACGGAGTCGAATAGATACTCGCGATCCAACAAACCATGGATCAAAGTCGATAGACCGTAGCAAGCATCAATGGCAGGATAAACACCATAGAAATCAAACTCTTCAGAAGATGGGATCAACTCTTCTAGCTTTTCTAGCTGACGCTCAAAGTTAACTTTTGCGGTTTTTACCGTGAGCATTTCCCACACACTGTCTAGAATATCTCTATAAACACGCGCTTCGGCAAAATCGGTGTTGTCACAAAATACCGCATAGTTAGGGTACATTCGCTCACAGAGTGAAGCCATAAACGTAATTTGTTGCCAAGGCTCGAGCTTTTCAAGCCGAACTTGAAGTGGATTCTGTAACATAGTCACTCAAAGGTTGTAGAAAAAGACAGCGGAAGTGTACTTGATAACCAACAAGGAAAAAAGCAAGCCTATGAATAATTTCGCCAATAAGCTCTATATTCTTGCCAAAGAGCGGGAAGCTTACGTCGAATTGATCAACCAGGCGCAATTGGAAGATCTCGAAATCACTCAAGACCCAAGCCAAGCGGTGCTGCTGCTCGCCGATCCCCCATTGGCCGCTAAACAATTAGCTGAGTTTGATCAATTAGAATGGCTTCAGTCGACGTTTGCTGGCGTCGATGCGCTAATGGGAGCCGATTTACGCCAAGATTACGATCTCACTAATGTGAAAGGCATATTTGGTCAACAAATTTCTGAGTACGTGATTGGTCACTGTATTAACTATTACCGTCATCTGCCGCGCTATCGCCACCAGCAAAGCAAAGGGCATTGGCAAGCCCATCACTACCATTCGCTTAATGAGAAATCGATTTTGGTGTTGGGGTGTGGCGATATTGGTAATCACCTCGCTCGTGTATGTAATGCGTTTGGTATGAAAACCGGCGGGGTCAATAGCACGGGGATCCCGCCTAAAAACTCGGCGTTTAAGCATACCTTTCACATCAGTGAACTCAATGCCGTGATCGCCGATGCGGATATCATTGTCAATACTCTGCCCAATACGCCGCAAACCCAAGGCTTGCTCAATCAAGCGACCTTGTTTCACGCCAATCACGCGTTGCTCTTTAACGTAGGAAGAGGCAACGTACTGGATGAACAAGCATTATTAGATGCCATTGAGGCGAACCACATTGCCCACGCTTATTTGGATGTGTTTACCCAAGAGCCCCTCCCTGAAGGGTCACCTTATTGGCATAACCCGAAAATCACCATCACGCCACACATCGCAGCGCTCAGTTTCCCTCAGCAAGTGTTCGAGCAGTTTAGTGAAAACTATCACCGCTGGCGCGACGGCTTTAGGCTCAATCACTTGGTTGATTTCGATAAAGGCTATTAGCGGCGGAAGGCGAAAAAGAATAACGGCTTTCCTCCCACTTTCAATTAAAAAAACGCCTGCTGTTCTACCAGCAGGCGCTTTGTCTATACTATACTTTGCTTTTAGCACTTAGCACTTAGCACTTAGCACTTAGCACTTCATTTATGATACGGCTTCGATAACTCGTGTACCGCCTCAACAAACACGCCAGCGTTCTCTGGCGGCACGTCTAGGTGAATACCGTGGCCAAGGTTGAAGACATGACCTGTGCCGTCATCGCCAAAGCCTTCCAAGATCCCCGCCACTTCTTGGCGAATACGTTCTGGTTGAGCATATAGGATGGATGGGTCCATGTTACCTTGCAGTGCGACTTTGTCGCCGACGCGCTTCTTCGCATCGGCAATGTTAATCGTCCAATCTAGGCCTAACGCATCACAGCCCGTTGCGGCGATTTGCTCTAACCACATGCCACCATTTTTGGTAAATAGTGTGACTGGCACTCGGCGACCTTCGTTTTCACGGATCAGACCATCAACAATTTTATGCATGTAACGCAACGAGAACTCGTTGTAGTCACGCGGGGTCAATACGCCACCCCATGTATCAAACACCATTACAGATTGCGCACCGGCTTTAATTTGGGCATTCAAATACTCGATCACGCTATCAGCAAGCTTGTCTAACAACATGTGTAACGTTGCAGGTTCGGCGTACATCATTTTTTTGATCTTGGTGAAGGCCTTTGAACTGCCCCCTTCAACCATGTAGGTCGCCAATGTCCACGGGCTACCGGAGAAACCGATCAGCGGCACCTCGCCCTGAAGATCTTTACGGATCTGACGCACAGCGTTCATCACGTACTGCAGTTCACCTTCCGGATCGGGCAGGCCGATTTTCTCGACATCCGCTTTGCAGGTAATTGGGCGTTCAAATTTCGGCCCTTCACCCGTTTCAAAATACAAGCCTAACCCCATCGCATCTGGAATCGTTAAAATGTCCGAGAATAGAATGGCAGCATCAAGTGGGAAACGACGTAAAGGCTGAAGGGTTACTTCCGATGCCAACTCTGCATTTTTACACAACGACATAAAATCACCCGCTTCGGCGCGGGTCGCTTTATATTCTGGCAAATAGCGACCAGCTTGACGCATCATCCATACTGGCGTGCAATCAACTGGCTGTTTTAATAGGGCTCTTAAATAACGATCATTTTTTAATTCAAACATTCCGACTTCTTTCTCTGTTATAGGTATCAGCGTTGATTTGGCCATTCTAGCATTTCTTGGGCTTATAGATATCCACACTTTGCAGGCTAGATCATGTTATCAACGATAAAATCAATAGGGTATTTGCTTCCCTAAGGGTCGCATGTTAAAAATTTGTTCGCTAGCGAAAACTATAATAATTGAGCGCTCGATGCTCAAATCTCATAACGACATCTTACTTACCCCTCCGGCGACCCCGGAGGTTTTTTTTATCTATTGGATGCCGTTATTTCACTCACCGTGCGCTCAATCAACTCGCGAGCAATCGTGCCTACTGGCGCGACCTTTGGTAACGCATTTGGTGAGAACCAAGCCGCATCCGTCAGCTCGCTGTAGTCTGGCTTGATCTCGCCACCAGCATAGTCGGCAAGAAAGCCCATCATTAAACTCGAAGGAAAAGCCCAAGGCTGGCTACCGTGATAGCGAATATTCGTAATATCAATGCCTGTTTCTTCTTTGACTTCACGGGCCACGCATTGCTCTAGCGTTTCTCCCGCCTCCACAAAGCCTGCGATCACGGTATACATGTTGCCACGGTGTCTTGGGTGCTGAGCAAGGAGAATTTGTTGCTCTTTTCTCACTGCAACGATGATGCACGGAAAGATGCGTGGATAATGTAGGGTACGGCAATCGTGGCACTGCATCGCGATTTGATTGAGGTTGAGGTGGTTACGCCCACCGCACTGAGGGCAAAAACGCAAAGTTTGCGTCATGTGGCCAAATTGGATCGCGCGACTGGCGAGTAAAAATAGTGGCTCGGGCAAATAAAGGGCGTCGCGCAGTGAGGTCAATGAAAACACCGGCTCGAGATCGGCTTCGTTGAGCCAATACACTGGCTTTCCTTGGTGTTCCCCGATAAGCCGCGCACCGTCAGATGCAAATCCTAACGCGTCAGGCGTCATCAAAGGCAAGGATCCTTGCTCGATCCATATGTCGCTTCCATTGACGACACACCAGTATGCCTGCCCGTCATTTTTGATCATCCGATCCTCCCTAAGCTTGCAGTTCGTTCATTTTGCTGGCAATCTAAAATCACTCTAGAGTTTGTAGCTGGTTCATTTTACAGCTATATATTCTATATACAGCAATATTTTTGCATATTATATGGACCCCTCTGCGAGCAGAGGCTAACGATCCTATTCGAGATCGGATCATGAGGATATGGTCATGCTAAATAAATTCAAACAAGTACAAGAACAGTGGGGTGGATCGAGTGAGGTCATTGACCACTGGCTAGATACACGTCAATCGTTGGTCGTGGAATACTGCAAACTCGCTGTCCCTCACGCCACTACCACTCAGTCCGTTTCTAGTTTACCGTCCCCTGAAGAACTTCAACTTTTTTGCCAACATCTTGTCGACTATATTTCAGAAGGTCACTTTAAAATCTACGATATGGTGATGGATCGCTGGAGATCCACTGGCTTTTCTCCGACCGACGAGATCAACGCGGCTTACGGCAAAATCGTGCTCACCACTGACCCTTTGCTTAACTTTACCGATAAGTACGCCAACACGGGCGAAGGGGATCGCTTAGAACAACTAGAAAGTGAGTTGTCTTTAATTGGTGAAATTATTGAGACGCGGTTTGAAGTGGAAGATCAGCTGATCCAGCTGATTGCAGATAGTTTAGCGGTGCCGCCGGGGGCGTAGTGCTAAGTGCTAAGTGCTAAGTGCTAAGTGCTAAGAATTGTGAGGGTTGGTGCTGGTGCATCACCCCTTTTTATTGGGCTGATTTCGAGCATTTACCTCGCCACTAGACACAAAAAAGGCACCTTTCGGTGCCTTTTTTCTTATGCTTTTAACGCTTACTCGTCAGACGAGAAACCCGCATTTAGCAGTGCTGCTAGGTTGTCTGTCGCTTGCTCTGCAGAAGGGCCAGCTTGCTCTTCGCGTTGCTTTTGACGTTCCTGGTGGTAGGCAAAACCTGTACCCGCCGGGATCAGACGACCAACAATTACGTTCTCTTTCAGGCCACGTAAGTCATCACGCTTACCAGAAACCGCAGCTTCTGTTAGTACGCGAGTCGTTTCCTGGAACGATGCTGCTGAGATGAATGACTCAGTTGCAAGAGACGCTTTGGTAATACCTAGTAGATCACGCTCGAAGGTAGCTGGTTGCTTGCCTTCAGCTTCAAGGTTACGGTTAGCGATCTTAACTTGAGCGTATTCAACTTGCTCACCTGGTAAGAAGTCAGAATCACCTGCAGTGTGAATTGTACACTTACGTAGCATTTGACGAACGATAGTCTCAATGTGCTTATCGTTAATCTTAACGCCTTGCAGACGGTATACTTCTTGAACTTCGTTCGCGATGTATTCCGTTACTGCACGGATGCCACGTAGACGTAGAATGTCATGCGGAGTTTCTGGACCGTCAGCGATTACATCACCACGTTCAACCTTCTCACCTTCAAATACGTTCAATTGGCGATGTTTAGGGATCATCTCTTCGTAATTGTCACCGCCTTCGCGAGTGATAATTAGACGACGCTTGCCTTTAGTCTCTTTACCAAATGATACCGTACCTGTGTGCTCTGCAAGAATTGCAGGCTCTTTAGGCTTACGCGCTTCAAATAGGTCGGCTACGCGAGGTAGACCACCGGTGATATCTTTGTTACCACCAGATTTCTGAGGAATACGTGCTAGCGTATCACCCACACCCACTTCAGCACCGTCTTCTAGCTGTACAATCGCTTTGCCAGGTAGGAAGTAGTGAGCTGGCATTTCAGTACCAGGGATCATTACATCGTTACCAGCGGCATCGATTAGCTTCACAGCTGGACGCATGTCTTTACCAGCAGAAGGACGTTGAGCTGCGTCTGTTACTTCGCTTGAAGATAGACCGGTTAGGTCATCTGTTTGGCGAGCAACGGTCACGCCGTCGATCATGTCAACGAACTGGATGCGACCTGCCACTTCAGTGATGATTGGCATGGTGTGCGCTTCCCAGTTAGCTACGATATCGCCTGCAGCTACTGCGTCGTTGTCTTTCTTGCTTAGTACAGAACCATAAGGCAGTTTGTGCTTCTCTTTGGTACGACCGAACTCATCGATGATGGTTAGTTCAGATGCACGAGAAGTGATAACTAGCTTATCGTCTTTGTTGGTTACGAACTTAGCATTGTGAAGTTTAACGGTACCCGTTGTCTTCGCTTGAATGCTGTTCTCTGCTGCCGCTGTAGATGCCGCACCACCGATGTGGAACGTACGCATCGTAAGCTGTGTACCCGGCTCACCGATAGACTGAGCAGCGATAACACCAACTGCTTCACCTTGGTTCACTAGGTGACCACGTGCT
>Ga0070725_10000742_pt1 | contig 20526 bp, 18 predicted proteins | sample tdDd002_FD_69781 | JGI IMG/M metagenome (GOLD analysis project Ga0070725, IMG submission 69781) | Marine sediment microbial communities from the Atlantic coast under amendment with organic carbon and nitrate - tdDd00.2 | ecosystem: Environmental > Aquatic > Marine > Coastal > Sediment | place... | reverse complement strand
GCCAATGGATGGGTAATGCCGATCCACAATAATTTGGTCGATTGCGACTGGTGGTTGCGAACTCTTTACCCCAATGTCGGTCGAGGTTACGTCGATGTACCTAGTTCGCGCTTAATAAGCAATGGCGTGAGTTATGAATGTCGTTATCAGTTTGAAAGTAAAAAAAATCTAGTACTTTCTTTGAGCGACAAAAATCTGTCGATAGGTGTCGAAAAATAGTCAAAGTTTAGTACTTTCTAATGGGCTTACTAGGATGCATACGATATAATCGCCGCCAGTAAGCGTTTCAAAAGTTTAAGTAGATAGGTGAGTTCAGTGAAAAAACAATCAGGTTTTTCATTAGTAGAATTAGTGGTAGTGATTGTTATTTTAGGGCTATTAGCCGCCGCAGCATTACCTAAGTTCTTGAATGTCACGGATGAAGCAAAAAAAGCCAGTATTGAAGGTGTCGCGGGTGGTTATGCCACGGGCGTACTTTCTGCGCGTGCGCAATGGGAAGCCAAAGGCCGCCCGGGTAATGGCACAGGAAATGCAAAAAAACACTGGATAGAGTACGACGGCGTAGAGTTCTGGTTAACGCGTTCTTTTAACGATAATGGCACCGAAAGCGGCTTCCGCGATGGCTACCCAATTGCGTTAAAGAAAGCAGGGGAATCTAACCCACCAGTAAGTCTAACTTCTGCGGCGTGCGTCGATTTAATGGAAAATTTGTTGCAAAACCCGCCTAAAGTGGGAGATGCAGCAAATACAGATTTAACGGACTTAAAATACACTGCCACTGCAAACAGTACAGATAACCCAGACAATACCTGTACTTACGTTCAGCAAGAAGGCAGTGATCATAAATTTATTTATGAAATTAAAACGGGACGAGTGACCGTTGAGTTGCAATAACCACCTTTTGGTTTTGCGTTTTAACTTAAGAAATTATTGAGAGATGTAACTATGAAAAAGCAAGGCGGTTTCACCCTAATCGAGCTAGTGGTGGTAATTGTGATTCTAGGTATTTTAGCGGTAACGGCAGCACCTAAGTTTTTGAACCTGCAAGATGATGCGCGTAAGAGCTCTATTTCTGGTTTAGTTGGCGCGGTTAAAGGCGCTAGCGGTATTGTTTATGGTAAGGCAGCGATTGCTGGTAAAGAAAGCGGTGCGCAAGCAATTAGTGTTGCTGGCAGTACTTTGAATGTTGTAAATGGTTATCCAAAAGCGACGGTCGCAGATCTTGAGCTTGTTGTAGAAGGGTTGGAGTCTGATTGGGATACCGATGTTGATGGGACTACAGTTGTTATGACCTTCAAGAGTGATAGTGTGTCTGGGGCAACTCAAATTAAAGCTACGGGCTGTTATGCGACATATAACCAAGCTGCTGCTAATGCAGCTCCAGTTGTCACCAATAACTGCCAATAAGTAGGAAGTTGATATGAAAAAGCAGAATGGTTTTACTCTTATTGAGTTAGTTGTCGTTATTGTTATTTTGGGTATTTTGGCTGTGACGGCGGCACCTAAGTTCTTAAACCTTCAAGATGATGCGCGCAACAGTGCGGCTCAAGGTTTAAAAGGTGCAATGGCTGGTGCAGCAGGTATTGTTTATGGTAAAGCAGCTGTCGCTGGTGATGAAACAGTATCGAGCGGTAAAAATGTGGGTACTATAGATCTTGTTTACGGTTACCCTGAAGCGTCAACAACGGGCATTGGTAATGCTGTCGATGGATTAAGCGGTGACAATTCTGATTGGACTGTAGTGTCAGGCGCGACAGGTATTGGTTACGGTTTCTCTAGTAGCAATACGGATTGCTATGTTGAATACCAAAATGCGACAAGCATTGCAGCGCCAATAATTGCCGTTAAGAATTGTAATTAATTGTAGTTATTTCTTAAGGCCAGCATCGCTGGCCTTTTTTAACGAATTCTTTTGGAGATAATAATGAAAAAAACAAATGGTTTTACTCTAATTGAACTGGTGGTTGTGATTGTTATTTTAGGCATTCTTGCTGTCACTGCGGCCCCTAAGTTTTTGAACTTGCAAACGGATGCAAGGGTTGCGGCATTAAATGGATTAAAGGGCGCTACAAATGGGGCTTTGGGTAGCGTTTATGGTAAGGCGGCTATCGAAGGGAAAGAATCTGAGTCAAATGATAGCATTTCAAGTGGTATCAATATCTCTCACGGTTACCCATCCGCAAATGACGGAGGAATCGGTGACGCAGTTGTTGGAGTAAACGAAGTAGGAGGTGATTGGGATGGTGCACCTGATGACCAAACGACGCCTGAAAGTTATGTGATTACATTTACTCAAACACCTTCCTTGTCTCAAGCCTCTTCAATTAAGGCAACAAGCTGTTACGTTCAGTATGAACAAGCAACTAGCCAGGCAACTCCTGTAGTCACTGTCTTTAAATCCGGATGCTAATCACGGATAAACCTATAACCCCGTCGAGTTATTAACCGCTAATTTGCACCCCTTGCGCAATTTAGCGGTAACTAATCTAAAATTCCTATATCCTATCAGGGCTTATTTCTCACTACTCCAAGGCAAGCAGTATGTCGTCATTAAGCAAGCGCAGTGCGGGTTTTACCCTTACCGAATTAATCGTCGTGATTTTGTTGATTGCGATCATGTCTGCCTACGCGGCCAGTAAATTTAGTGGGCCGAGTCAGTTTTCGGTTTATGCGGCGCGGGATCAAGCGATATCGGTTATCCGTCAGATCCAGCTAGGACGAATGCAGTCGAACATCGACCCTACTTTTCTTGGAGCAACCATTCCAGACCGTTACGTCTTAACCATCAGTGATGATGGTAAATGCTTATCGGCAAGAAATAGCACCTGTACGGAAGATAACGCGAATAGTAACTTTGTCTCTATCGATAATAGCGACTTTGTTTTTAAACCTACCGGATTAGAATTATCGTTTGACTTAACGGGCAACCCTTCTTGCCTATTGTTAGGGTCCAAATGCACTGAGCTTGGGTCACCTTCGGATGTCTATAAAATCGAAATATCGAATTCAGTCGATACCCTAAGCGTGTGCATCAATAGTGAGGGCTTTGTTAATGACTGCCTATAAGGTCAGAGGCTTTACCCTGATCGAAAGTGTTGTGGCTATTGTTGTATTGGGTATTTCAATGACCGTACTGGTCACGACTTTGTATCCCAGAATCGAAAATTCAGCCTCCTCCCACTATCAAGTACGAGCTTCTGCTCTGGCTCAGAGCATGATGACGGAAATATTGTCTCGAAGTTTTGACCAACATAGCGATCACAATGGCGGTATAGCTCGGTGTGGTGAGGTAGGTCAAGATGCCTGCACTGCAGCTAGTGACTTTGGCCCTGATGATACCAATAATGACGGCAATATTGATGAACAAGTCGCTCAATTTAATGATGTTGATGATTATATTGGCTGTTGGTATACCGCTTCGACTCAAAGCGCTTGTACTCAGACTCAAGCGGGAACGATTAGCGATGTTTTGGGGAAAACCAATGCTGATGCTTACAAGAATTTTCGAGTAGAAGTGGTTGTTGAATATGATAATAGTTCAGGCTTACTCGAAGGTCAGACTGCGACAGATAAAGTCTTTAAGAAGATCGTTCTAACGATATTCCCTGGTAAGTATGGCGAGTATCGTTTTGTAGCATATAGAGGGAATTACTGATGAAGAGATCAGGATTTACCTTGATTGAAATGATCGTCACAATTCTGGTTGTGTCGATCATGTTTTTAGCGGTCGCTGGCTTTTTAGAGTTAGGGACGAAAGGCTATGCTGATAGTGCGAAAAGACAGGCTTTGCAGAATCAAGCCCGTTTTGCGATAGAGAAAATGTCGCGTGAAATTCGCCATGCGGTGCCCAATAGCCTTAAAAATGAAACCAATCAATGCCTAGTGTTTTATCCCATTAAGTACTCAGGTTTCTACGTAGAGCGTCCATTGAGCGCAGCGATTCAATTTGTGATTGGCAATGATAACGCGCCCACTTCACTCAATGATGGGGAGTACATGGTAATTAACCCTTCTCAGTACAGCGATTTAGATACAGGGGCTTCTGCTGCTATTAAGGTGGCGCCATTGACGGCAACGTCAGCGGTTTACACGGTTTCAGCATCACTGCCTAGCCACTCAATTGCCCGGCGGCATTATATTTACAATCCAACCAAACAAATCAAATACTGTATCAGTAGCGGCGTTATTACCAAGCAAACGGGGGCTGAAGCTGCCGTCAAGATTGCTGAGAATGTAGTTAGTGGTGCTTTTAAGTATGAGGATGCATCCCTTGTTCGTGGAGGGTTAGTCCACCTAGAGCTGACTTTTGAACAAAGTGATGAACGAAGTGAATATAAACACGATGTGCAGGTGCTCAATGTCCCATAGAAAAAAACAAACAGGCAGTGTGCTCATTATTGCGGTTTTTGTCATTGTTGTGATGGGGATGCTGGGCTTAACGTTAACTCGTCTTGAGTGGTCGAATCAAGATACATTAACGCGTGAAACCTTAGGCACTCAGGCTTGGTTTGTCGCTAACTCAGGCAGTGAGTGGGGGCTTGCTTATCTATTTCCCCTGAATGAAGTGAGTAGTGGTATTACCACAGCGTGCACAACCTTAGAAAATAAAAGTAGTGGTGCTGTGAGTACGATTCTCTCGTCGACTGAAAATCGATGTTCTAGCTTGGCCATAAGATGTTCCCAGGTAGGCTCTGGAGCGGATCTCACCTTTTTCAAAATCACCTCAAAAGCAATATGTGGCAATCAACAATATGAAGTACAACGCGAACAAGAAGTCTGGGCTAGGGGGATAGAGTGATGAGAATATTAATAAAATCAGTATTGCTTTTGGGGTTAATTACTAGCTCTCTTCCTACGTTAGCAAGCTTTCCATTTCCTAATGGAGAGTGCCAGTTAAAAACAGGCGTACAAACTTGGAATACAGCTTCTAAACCTGAGCTAAAGCTCAAAGATTCTAGCCTTATAAAAAACCCGGAAAACTCTCCTTTTGTTGGTTTTCGCAAAAAGGATATTGAAGATAATCATAACAACAGTTGTGGTAGTGATGTTAAGTGTTCAGCTAACAAGACTTTAAGAGTAGATCGCCCTGAGTTTATCCATAACCACAATTATGGTGAGGGTGAAAGAGAGTTTGAATCAGATGGTAAGCTAGCTGGCCCGGTTAATTTAAAAGAAGTAAAAATCAAAGGCTCTGCAGTCGTTCTTTTTACGGGGGGGGAATATTGGATTAAGGAGCTTAAGATATCTGAAAATGCTCAGCTAAAGATCACAGCCAAAACAGTAATCAACGTTGAGGAGTTGTCCGTAAAGGGAAAGATTATCAATAAAGGTGCTATTTCTGATTTGATAATTATTGCTCATGGTCATATCGATGATGATGACGATGATGGTGCTGTTGAGCTCGATGATGGTGAAATCAAGATTGATACAGAGCATGAGGATGAGATCAGAGGCTACATTTTTGCGGAAGATGAGATAAAGCTGGAGAATAAAGCTCACATTCGCGGTGCGATTGTAGCGAAAGAAATAGAAATGGAAGACTCTAGTAAAGTCGTAACTGATTTGTCTGATTGCATGCCAACGCCACCAGAGTTTGATATGTGTGACTTGTATAAGTATCCCGCTGGCGCGTGGAGTGATGGTGCGAGTGTGACATTCAGTAATCCACCTGATTTTCCAAGTAGTGCGCAGAACAAATACTACATTGGTGGTTGGAAAACTGAATTTTGTCATCCTTCAGACTCTAACTGCGAAGCAGTAAAAACCTCTTTTGATGATTTTAGTCATGACTACTCAAGCGGGGCAAATACCTGCCAGCTTGCTCCCTGTTCAACGGGAGGGCAGAAAGTTGATACTAAAAAGATGCCTGCAGTTATGTTGCCTTCCCTTTCTGGGAGTGTAACGCTTAACTATAATAGGCCAGATGAGGTGACCGATAATGGTCTGTGCCAAGTAGAAGCTCTTGGGGATAGTTGCCATGAGCAAGGGAAAGGGGATGGCGTTATCACTCTGGGTAAGAGCCTAGCTTCGCTAACACTTTCCCATGGAGGGAATGGGTACCCTGTTACCCTAGTAATTCCTGATAACAAAACGATTTATATTGGACAATTACTATCTAATAGTACAAATGTCACGGTTCATATTGGTGAAAACTCAAGGCTAGTCGTAGATAGTTTTAATTTGAATTCTCCTAGCAATAAGCTGACTTCTGGAGCGAATGCACGGCTGTACGTTGCATCAAGTTTTAATTTATCTAACCCCACAGAGGTTAACCCTGATACCTCGCCAGATAACCTATTAATATATGCGCCGAGCGATTCATCTACAGCAATCTTTAACAGCTCGCCAGATGTTACCGTGAATGCTCATCTACTATTTGGCAAAGTGACGATGAACCAAGGCGGGGTTTACGGTGGCTCGGTGATTACCAATGACCTAATTATTTACGATAAGAAAACGGTGATTTTAGGAAAAAATCGATGCTTTGGCTCAAATGATAATTACACCCTAGAACTCTCTCCACTTAAGCAGTTCTTCTTACTCTGTGAACAACCATTAGCAACATTCAGAGTGCTTAATGATAACAATGAGATAGCTGAAAACTATTCGGGTGAAATTGATATTACGCGTTCGAGCGAACTAGTAATTGATCAAGTGGTTATTGGGCAGAAAGTGGGTGATGGTAAATATCGCCCTGAAAAAGGGCTCCTCCAGCTTAAGTTAAAAGCGAGCAAAATTGGCAATTTTAGTCTGCAAGGCCAGCTTTCTACGGATGCGAACCAGTCACAAACTGGTGGCTACTACATTGCTCCGTATAAGTTTGATATCCCCGAAGTTGGTGCCATTGCGGGAAAATCTACCGCTTTTGATATTCAAGTTCTTGCGTGTAAAAATGATAAAGTTACGCCAGTTACAGGCTACGACGGTGAGCGAACGCTGACTTATACCAATTCAACATTAACGAGCCCTAAAGGTGGGACAAATCCAGCGTTAGAAATCTTAGCCAGTGAAAATGCACAGAACACTACCAAGCAAGTGAAGTTAAAGTTCTTTGATGGAAAGGCCGGAGCGTATATGAAGTATGCCGAGTCAGGTGGAATTTGGTCGCAGCTTTCAGACCCTAACTTTGCCTGCCCTGAAGGATTTGACTGTCAGTTAGAAGACTCAGAGGTATGGAGCGGGTTAAAGGGGATCTTAAACGTCAAATTACGTCCTTGGACGTTTGCAATATGCCCTACAGGCTCAAAAACAATGGATGGTACCTCTTCTGGTGGTGAAGCCTTTATTGCAGCAGGAGATACATTTGAGTTAGACATAAAGCCCATCATTTATCGAAGTGAAGGCTCAATGCAAGCTGAATACGATCTCTGCTCCGTTGCAACAACGAAAAACTTTTATAACAGTGGCGCTTGGCCTGCTAAGGTCTCGTTAACTCACAAAGTGGCATCGCCTGCTTCAGCAAATGATGGTTCGTTTACTGGTACCTTAGAGAAGCTAAACACTGCCGCTAGCTCAAGCATGATGATTCGTTTTGATGGCTTGTCGATTACGGAAGTTGGCAGCTTTAATATCTATGCAGCTTCACAAGACAGTATATATAAGAACATTCAAGGTGGTATCGAACAGGGTGTTCGAGAAATCGGCCGCTTTTACCCTAAGTATTTTCGAAATATAGATAATACTTGGGACTACCCAGATGCGAGATCATTTACTTATATGAACCAAGCATTCGATGGCTTAGAGTTTAAAGTAGAAGCACTTAACGCAAGTAAGGGCGTGTTAAAAAACTATTACCACAGTGGATACAATAACTCATTAAGAGCTAAATTTGCGCTTTTTGAAAATAGTAGCAATGTATTTAGACTTAAGAGTCCAGTTATTGATGCTGGCGATTGGACTGATAACCTTGTTAAAAGCAAGAGTGTTGGTGTATTTAACTATTCGAAAAAATCGCTAGATTGCGGAACAGAGTTCTGTTGGATGAAAGGTAAAAATGCTACCTATTTAGATGGCCCTTTTAATCTGGGTTCAAAATCCTCTACTACATTTATCTCTATTGATAACGCAGGCAGCGTTGACCCTATCGCTTTTGCTTCAACTGAAGACCAGAAGTTAACGCTACAACCTGATGTTCGTTTTGGTCGCATTGTATTAGAGGATGTCGGAGGTACTCAAGGAAAGCCAATTAGCATTCCCTTAAAAGTAGAGTATTGGGATGGAGAAAGCTTTGTTAAGAGCAAAGATGATAACTCTACTTCTTTCGATGGAAAGCATTACCATACTCAGCCGATTTGGCAGGCTGAGGCTCTTGCTAATAACATCATCTTGGCGAAAACGGGCACCGTATCGAATGGGGAATCTAGATCGCTGGAGGCATCACAGGTAAAAGTTATGCGTGAGCGGAGTCGTATATGGTTAGAGCTTGCTAACGGTAAAAACTCGCTTCCTTGGCTGCAATATGATTGGAGTAATAATGTTGGTGAAGATGAGGAAGATCCCTCTGCTGTCGTCACCTTCGGCTCCTACCGCGGCAACGACCGAGTGATCTTCCGTGGTGAAAGTCGGTTGACCGGGCACTAAAAACAGGATATTTCTGGTGTTATGTAAAGAATCTGCAAGAAAAAGCGAGATTCAGTCCATGTTTACATGCCAATGCCTTGCTGATAACGCAAGGCATTGGTACATTTAGTGCAATTTTATCTCTTCTAATGCTCGCAGGATGAACGAAGAATATGTTTAAAAAACTTCGTGGCATGTTTTCAAACGATCTTTCTATCGATTTAGGTACAGCCAACACACTTATTTATGTCAAAGGTCAAGGGATTGTCCTTGATGAACCTTCTGTAGTTGCCATCCGTCAAGACCGTGCAGGTTCGGCGAAAAGCGTAGCAGCAGTAGGGCACGAGGCTAAGCAAATGCTTGGTCGTACTCCTGGTAATATTTCTGCTATTCGACCAATGAAAGACGGCGTAATTGCCGATTTCTACGTGACAGAAAAAATGCTGCAACACTTCATCAAACAAGTGCACGACAACAGCGTACTAAAACCAAGCCCACGCGTGTTGGTTTGTGTGCCTTGTGGTTCAACCCAAGTTGAGCGCCGTGCCATTCGTGAGTCTGCGCTAGGCGCAGGTGCTCGTGAAGTGTACCTAATTGACGAGCCTATGGCGGCGGCAATTGGTGCTGGCTTACGCGTTTCTGAGCCAACGGGCTCAATGGTGGTTGATATCGGTGGTGGTACCACTGAAGTCGCGGTTATCTCGCTAAACGGCGTGGTTTACTCCTCTTCAGTACGCATCGGTGGTGACCGCTTTGATGAAGCGGTGATTAACTACGTTCGCCGTAACTACGGCAGCTTGATTGGTGAAGCGACAGCGGAAAAAATCAAACACGAAATCGGCTCGGCTTACCCAGGCGATGAAGTGGAAGAAATTGAAGTGCGCGGTCGTAACCTCGCAGAAGGTGTGCCACGTAGCTTCACTCTGAACTCAAACGAAATCCTAGAAGCACTACAAGAGCCGCTATCGGGTATCGTTTCTGCCGTTATGGTTGCACTAGAACAGTGTCCACCAGAGCTGGCTTCAGATATTTCAGAGAACGGCATGGTGCTAACCGGTGGCGGTGCGTTACTGAAAGATCTCGACCGTCTACTTACCGAAGAAACGGGTATTCCAGTTGTGGTTGCTGATGAACCACTAACTTGTGTGGCTCGTGGCGGCGGTAAAGCGCTTGAAATGATTGATATGCACGGTGGCGACTTATTCAGTGAAGAATAACGCTTTGTTGCGTTCACCGCGTAGGTAAAAGGCGATGAAACCGATTTTTGGCAGAGGCCCATCTCTGCAATTACGCCTGTTTTTTGCCGTTGTTCTATCAGCCAGCCTTATGCTGGCTGATAGTCGTTTAGACGCATTTTCAGGTGTCCGTTATTTTCTTAATAGTTTAGTTGCACCGATCCAGTATGCCGCTAACTTACCGCGTAGCATGTTTGATGGCGTTTACGATCGCTTTAACACACGCGAAACCTTAATCACCTCGAATCAAACCCTTAAGCGTGAAGTGTTGCGTTTGAAGAGCAACTTGATTTTGCTTGATCAATACCGTGAAGAGAACCAGCGCCTGCGTAAACTGCTGGACTCGCCTTTCGTTCGTGATGAAAGAAAAGTGGTAACCGAAGTGATGGCGGTCGATTCTTCACCTTATCGTCACCAAGTGGTGATTGATAAAGGCTTGATCGACGGGGTGTATCAAGGTCAGCCCGTGATTAACGAAAAAGGCATTGTTGGCCAAGTGACTTTTGTTGCAGCCCACAACAGCCGTGTATTGCTGATCACCGATGCCAACAGCTCGATCCCGGTGCAAGTGGTGCGCAATGATATTCGCGTTATCGCCTCTGGCAACGGTAGAATCGATCAAATTCAGCTGGAGCATATTCCAAGCAGTACTGAGATTGAAGAAGGGGACTTACTGGTCACTTCTGGTCTTGGTGGCCGTTATCCTGAAGGTTATCCTGTGGCTTATGTTGCGAATGTTGAACGAGATAACCGCCGTCAGTTTGCGTCAATTTCTGCCGAGCCTGTGGTCGCGTTTGACCGTCTACGATACCTATTATTGGTGTGGCCAAATGAAGCCCGCCCTGTCACGTTAGGAGAAGAGGTCAGCAATGAGAAATAGTGTATTCAAAGGCCGAATGGTAATTTGGGCCACATTTCTTATTGCACTGATTTTCCAAGCGATCCCTTGGCCGGGAATGTTAGAGATCTTCCGTCCAGCTTGGTTGTTGCTCGTCGTATTCTATTGGGTATTGGCACTGCCACATCGGGTGAATGTCGGAACAGCACTGATCTTGGGCTTACTGTGGGATCTATTGATCGGATCGACTTTAGGTATACGCGGCATGATGATGTCGATCACCGTTTATCTGGTGGCGCTCAACTTCTTAGTGCTGCGCAATATGGCATTATGGCAGCAAGCGGTGATCATCGCGGGCTTGACCGCCTTGGCCGAGATCTTAGAGTTTTTAGGCGAATACTTGATCCAAGATGTCACCTTTAACCCGTTATCCCTATGGGCGACGTTGGTGAACTGCATTTTGTGGCCTTGGATTTTCTTGTTGCTCCGTCGAGTGAGACGTCATTGGCATATTCGCTAACCAAAAAGGACAAGTCGTATGGGGAATCCCACGCACACGTTATTATTAGCGTCTGGTTCGCCACGACGTAAAGAGTTATTAAGCCTACTCGGTTACCCATTTGAGATAGTGGTGCCGGATATCGAAGAGCAGCAACAAAGCGGCGAAATCGCCGCCGATTATGTTTGTCGGCTCTCTCGAGAAAAGGCGCTAGCCGGTCTGGCATTAGCACAACAAAGCAATAGTGTGGTTATCGGTTCAGATACCATTGTCGTCGTCGACGGCGAGGTTCTCGAAAAACCTCGTGATTGTGAGCACAGTATCCAAATGCTCACGCGACTATCCGCGCGAGCGCATCAAGTGATGACCGCCGTCACCGTCGCCACAGAGCAGCAACAGCAAACCGTATTAGTTGAAACCAAGGTATGGTTTAAATCGTTGACGCGTCAAGAGATGGAAAGCTATTGGCACAGCGGCGAACCATGCGATAAAGCTGGCAGTTATGGCATTCAGGGAATTGGTGGGCGCTTTGTGGCGCGTATTGACGGTAGTTACCATGCTGTCGTTGGATTACCACTGATGGAAACAGACCAGCTTCTACAGAATTTTAATAAAGAATAATTGAGGCGCGCCATGAGTGCAGAGCTATTAATAAACGTTACTCCAAGTGAAACAAGGGTAGCGATGATCGTGGGTGGAATTCTCCAAGAAGTTCATATTGAACGAGAATCCCGTCGCGGTATCGTTGGAAATATCTATAAAGGGCGCGTCAGCCGAGTTTTACCTGGCATGCAAGCGGCGTTTGTTGATATTGGTTTAGACAAAGCGGCATTTTTGCATGCTTCTGATATTGTTCCTCACACCGAATGTGTGGCGGAAAACGAGAAGAAGCAGTTCCAAGTTCGTGATATCTCAGAACTGGTTCGTCAGGGGCAAGATATCGTCGTACAAGTGGTCAAAGATCCACTTGGCACCAAAGGCGCGCGTTTAACCACCGACATTACCCTTCCTTCTCGCTACTTGGTGTTTATGCCAGGAGCAAGCCATGTTGGCGTATCACAACGAATTGAAAGCGAGAAAGAGCGCAATCGCCTCAAGCAAACCGTTGCCGATTACTGCGATGAGAATGGTGGTTTCATCATTCGTACCGCGGCCGAAGGGGCTGATGAAAAAGAGCTTGCTCAAGATGCGGCGTTTTTAAAGCGCTTGTGGGTGAAAGTGATGGAGCGCCGAGCAAAGAACAAGACTCGCTCGACCCTGTATGGCGAACTTGGCCTGGCGCAGCGTATTTTGCGCGACTTTGTTGGCACCGAGCTTGACCGTATCCAAGTTGACTCCCGTTTGGTGTTTGAAACCTTAAAAGAGTTCACATCGGAGTTTGTTCCAGAGTTGACCGATAAACTGGAGTTGTACGAAGGCGATAAACCGATCTTCGACATGTACGACACCGAAAATGAAATTCAGCGCTCGCTTGAGCGTAAAGTCGAGCTTAAATCGGGCGGTTATTTGATCATCGATCAAACCGAAGCCATGACCACGGTTGATATCAATACCGGTGCTTTTGTAGGCAGGCGTAACCTTGAAGAGACCATCTTCAATACCAACGTTGAAGCCACTCAAGCCATCGCCCGCCAATTAAGGCTACGTAACTTAGGCGGCATAATTATTATCGACTTTATCGATATGCTGTCTGAAGAGCACCGCAAACGAGTGATCAGCTCGCTAGAAGTGGCGCTGGCTCATGACCGAGTGAAAACCAACATCAACGGCTTCACTCAGTTAGGCCTGGTTGAAATGACCCGTAAAAGAACCCGTGAAAGTATTGAACATGTACTCTGTTCTAGTTGTCCTACTTGTGAGGGTAGAGGCAGCGTGAAAACGATTGAATCTGTTTGTTATGAGATCATGCGCGAAGTCACTCGGGTGAACCGTGCCTATGACGCCGATAACTTTGTGGTTTACGCGTCACCGGCGGTGGCCGATGCATTAGCGGGCGATGAGTCCCATGCACTGGCAGAGCTGGAGGTTTTCATTGGCAAGCAAGTGAAAATTCAAGCAGAGCCTCTATATGTTCAAGAACAATTTGATGTGGTGATGATGTAAATGGTGCAAGTGTGACTTCCTTGCCGACGCGCCTATGGCGCTTCATTCTTTGTAGCTTCGTAATAGTAATGGTGATCCTCGCGATCACCGTTACTGCTTTACGGGTCGCTTTGCCACGTCTGAACCAATATCAATCTGAGATTGAAACTTGGGTCAGCCAGTCTACTGGGATCACCTTCCAGATCTCTGATGTACAAGGTTATTGGCGCAATACCCACCCGTTTGTTTCACTGCAAGGTCTGCAGGCGGTATTGCCAGACCGAGAGAAAACCATCATTGCTTTAGATGAAGTTGAAATAGAGATCGACCTCATCCAAACCTTGCTGCACCTTACGCCTACGGTATCGACACTAAGAATTGATGGCTTAAATTTAGACATTAGCCAAATTCAGTGGTTACCCGAGCAAGGCGATAGCAGTAAACCGGCTGAAAAATCATTAACTAACTCTCCAGATGTCCTGCTTGATGTCCAGCAAGTGCTGCTGCACCAGTTAACCAACTTTAAGCTGAAGAACTCGCAAGTTAGCTACCAGACTTTTACTGGTGATGTGAAAGTTATTGATATTGAATCGTTAAATTGGCGCAATGAAAATAACCGCCATCGTGGCAATGGTGTTGTTAGTATCGCTGGTACTAATATCAATAGCTTATCGGTACAAGCAGACTTCGCCAACACCGATGATCTCTCCAAGTTAACCGGTGAGTTTTTTGTTGCCGCAGACAGCTTGCAAGTGACGCCGTGGCTTACTCGCTACCTAAAAGATGAAATCGGCATTGAAAAAGGCACGGTGAGCTTTAATTCTTGGCTTAGCTTCGAAGAGGGAGAGCCCGTTGATGCCTACGTCGAGGTGTTACCGTCTGAATTAGTGTGGAGCAAGCACAAAGGCCACATGCTGACGGTTGAAGAAGGGATCTTAGTTCTTAAACCTCAAGCCGATGGTTGGCAAGTGAACGCGCATGGTTTGCGTGTGCGAACCGATGAAACCCCTTGGCCGGAGCTGGATTGGGTGCTGAAATGGCAGCCAGACGAGTGGTGGTTGAACGTTTCCCAGCTCGATGTGGCCACTTTAACCCCGATAGGGCACTGGTTTCCCAAAGCTTATGATTTCAGCGTGTGGCTGGAAGAGGTCGAGCTTGGTGGTCGGGTTGAAGATATTCGTGTCAACATGAAAGAGACCTTAGAGAGCCTGCATTTTTCAGCTCAGCTGAATGGCGGCAAGATGAACCAGTGGGAGCTATTACCAGAGGTGCACCACTTGCAGGCCAGCATTACCGGCAATACTCAGCAAGTGAAAGCGAAGTTGAATCTGGTGGATGATGTCTTGCCGTATGGCGATGTGTTTCAAGCGCCACTGCAGATCAAGCAAGGTCAAGTGGATCTGGTGTTCGAGCATGATGAGCTAGGTTGGTCATTGTGGGCAGACAAAGTCACTGCCGCGACGCCAGACTTACAAGTTTTAGGGGCATTCAAACTCGATTTCCCTTACCAAGGGAATGCGTTTCTTTCGTTTTACGCCGAGGCGGATGCCTTTAATGCGAGCCAAACGTGGCGTTATTTACCGACTTTAGCCCTAGGACAAGAGCTCACCGATTACCTTTCTACGGCCATCCAAGGGGGGCGAGCAGAAACGGCGAAGCTATTATGGTATGGCGAGTTGGCGAACTTCCCCTATGCCAACAATGACGGTATGTTCCAAGCGTTAGTCAACTTAAAACAAGCGCAATTTAGCTTCGATACCGCCTGGCCGGTGATCAAAGATCTGCAGCTTGATCTTCTGTTTCAAAATGAGGAAATGCACTTAGATTCGCGCAGCGCCAAACTCATGGATGTCAAAGCGAGTCGCATTACCGGGCGCATTCCTTACTTAGGGGATGGTGGCCATATTGAAATTGAAGCCAAAGCGAAAGCAAAAGGCAGCGACGTTCGCGACTATATGATGGCGACACCGCTGATTGATTCGGTCGGAGCAGCCTTAACGGCGATAGATGTTGGTGGAGCGGTAAAATCGGAATTCCAGCTGCATATTCCTTTTGACGGCAGCGATGCGCGAGCATGGGGCTGGGCGGATCTTAATAATAACCACATTAAGATCAAAGCACCTTCCATGACGCTGGAAAAAGCAACGGGCCGAATTGAGTTTGACGATGACGTGGTACAAGCCTCTGGGCTTTCGGCGCAGCTATTAGACCAGCCGATTGCGCTCGACTTTAAAGGCGAATCTCAAGATAAGAAATACATCGTAGCGATAGATACCTTAGGCGATTGGGATGTCGACCCACTGGTGCCTTATTTAGGTGAAAGTTGGCTGAAACGTGTCCAAGGCCATGCGCCATGGTCGATGGGGATCAACTTGCAACTCGATGACATCGGTTTTACTTATCAAATAGACGGCGACGCAAATATTCAGTATGTAGCGAGCCAATACCCAGCGCCATTAACCAAGTTAGCCGGCAAAAAAGCCCGCGCACAGCTTCAGGCATCGGGTAACCAAGAGACGATTTCTGGTCGTTTGCAATTACCCGGCGTTAAGTATCAAGCAGAAATAGATATTAGCGGCGATAAGCCAGTGCTAGAGGCGACCAACTTGGTGGTTGGTAAAGGCGCGTTTAAAGTGAGCCCAGTGGTCGGGCACAGCGCTTCGATACGCACTAAGCAGTTTGATTTAGATGAGTGGCTCAGCCTGTTTTTAGGGCCAGTGACCGGGCCTAAACCTTTGGTAAGCGAGCTCGATATGCCAGAGCTTCCAATGCCAACTCGGGTAGACTTATCCACCCCGACTTTAGTGTTAGGCGGCATTGACTGGCACGATGTTGACTTTCAAGCGCGTAAAAAGAGCTTAGGTTGGCGAATGAACTTAGAGAGCGCGGAAGCGAAAGGTCAGGCGAACTATTTGGAGCCCTACGATCTCACCGTCGCGTTAGATAGGTTGCAGGTGTATGTCCCATCGCTTGATGAGGTAAGTGACGAGCAGCCTGCGAAAGAGGTGGTTGCTGCCCCAAAAGAGCTGGTTTCGGCTTTGGATCGAACTTTACATCAAGCGCTGCCGAATTTGACGCTAGCGATTAATGATTTTTGGTTCCAAGGCTATAAGGTTGGTCAGGTTAACGTTGATTTTCAGCGCCAAGGTGACCGCCTTGTTTGGGATCAGGTGTCGCTGCGTAGCGGTGCAAACAAGTTTGATGGCACAGGCTGGTGGAAACTCACCGACACTGAAAACCGCTCTCACTTTGAGTTTAATATGTCGGGTGATAACAACACCGATCTGATGGAGCGGTTTGGTATTACTTCTGGGATCCAAAAAGCGCCGTTTGAAATGAGCTCCAAACTCGACTGGCAGGGTTCACCTTGGGACCCTCAAGTTGAGACACTAAGTGGTCAAATGAGCTCTAAACTGGGCAGCGGTATTATTTCGGATGTCAGTGGTGCCGCTCGGTTGCTGGGGCTATTTAGCCTAGACTCTATTCTGCGTAAGATGAAATTGGACTTTACCGGGGTATTTGACAAAGGGATGGCGTTTAACAGCATTTCGGGGAGTGGCAATATCAAAGATGGGGTCTTTGTCACTAACGATATTGATATGGACGCCGCCGCCGGCAGAATGAAGATCCGTGGTTTAGCTGACCTTACCACTCAGCAAGTCGACGCGGAAGTAGAATTTACGCCGGATCTTACATCGGGTATTCCCGTGATCTCGGCTTTTGCCGTCGCCCCACAAACCGCAATCTTGGTTTTTGCGGTGACAACGGCATTATCACCGGTGATCGACGTGATCACTCAAGTGCGTTATGAGGTGAAAGGCCCGCTCGATGCTCCTCAGGTTAATGAACTGTCGCGTAGTAAAGGGCAGTATAAATTACCCAAAGATAAGTAATACTGAGTAGAAGCAGAAAGAGCAGGGAGGCATACATGCTGAGGGTAGGGCTAATTCAAATGACTTCTGGGCCAGATATGGAGCACAACCTCCAGTATCTTGCCCAAGAGGTTGCTAAACTGGCTAAGCAGGGCGCACAGCTTATCAGTTCGCCGGAAAACGCCTTGCTGTTTGCAACGAGCGCGGATTACCATCGTCACGCCGAACCTTTGGGTGAAGGGAAAATGCAACAAGGCTTCTCAGCCCTTGCAAAGCAGTGGCAATGTTGGCTGCATATTGGTAGCTTCCCGATCCGCTGTCAGCACGGAGTCACGACCACCAGTTTACTTTATACCCCAACAGGCGAGCGACAGCTGCATTACGATAAGCTACACATGTTTGATGTCGACGTTGCCGATGGGCACAAGCGTTATCGGGAATCAGAAACCTTTGCGCCAGGCAATGAACTGGCACTTAGCACGCTGCCGTTTGGTACCGTGGGCCTGACGATCTGTTATGACTTGCGCTTTCCCGCTCTGTTTCAGTGCTTGCAAGAGCGCGGAGCAAATATCATCTTGGTTCCGGCGGCCTTTACTGCCGTTACAGGCCAAGCGCATTGGGAGCCCTTGTTACGTGCGCGCGCAATAGAAAACCAAGTTTGGATTATCGCCGTCGATCAGACGGGTACTCACCCCTGCGGGCGTGAAACTCATGGGCATTCGATGGTCATCTCTCCATGGGGAGAGGTGGTGTTACAGTTAGGACAAAAACCTCAAAGTGCGTGGGTTGATATCGCGCTGGAACAAACCGAACAGATAAGGCAAAGCATGCCAGTGAGTGAACACTCGCGCTTTGTCAGCAAATTAAAAGAAGAGCCAAATAAATGACCATAAATATCGTAGAACAAGAACTTCTAGCTCCTAGTGGGCTAACAGAAAAAGATCTCAATCAAACGCTAGGCTTGATTGCGGCGCGAGACGTTGATTATGCGGATCTTTACTTTCAATCTAGCTGGCATGAGTCTTTGGTCCTTGAAGACTCGATCATCAAAGATGGCTCATTTAACATCGATCGCGGTGTCGGCGTTCGTGCGGTTACGGGAGAAAAAACCGGCTTCGCCTATTCTGATCAAATTCAATTAGACAGCTTAAAACAGAGTGCCATTGCCGCTCGCGGTATTGCTCAGCAAGGCCAGTCTGGCACGGTAAAGACCTTTAGCCGCAGCGATAATCAAACGGTTTACTCGGCAACTAATCCGCTCGAAAGTTTACAAAAGCAGCAAAAAATTGAGTTACTAAAGCAGCTCGACGCCTATATTCGTACCAAAGAACCAATGGTAGAAGAAGTATCGGTTAGCTTGAGCGGCGTTTATGAACAAGTTTTGGTTGCGGCTACCGACGGCACCTACGCAGGGGATATCCGACCGCTGGTTCGTTTGTCGGTCAGTGTGTTGCTGCAGAAAGGCGATCGCCGTGAACGCGGTAGCGCAGGTGGTGGCGGTCGTTATGGCTACGAGTACTTTCTAGAGTCTGACGGTGGTGAGCAGCGCGCTTACCATTTTGCCGATGAAGCCATTCGTCAAGCACTGGTCAACCTTGAAGCCGATGCTGCGCCAGCTGGCACTATGCCAGTGGTACTGGGCGCGGGTTGGCCGGGTGTACTGCTCCACGAGGCCGTAGGTCACGGTCTTGAAGGGGATTTTAACCGTAAAGAGTCATCGGTATTTTCTGGCAAAGTGGGCGAAAAAGTAACCTCATCGCTGTGTACTATTGTGGACGATGGCACACTCAAAGATCTGCGTGGTTCAATTAACATTGATGATGAGGGCGTGGCAGGCCAATACAATACCCTTATTGAAGATGGCGTATTGAAAGGCTACATGCAAGATAAGCAAAATGCCCGCCTGATGGGCGTAGCGCCAACGGGTAATGGTCGTCGTGAGTCTTATGCGCACCTACCTATGCCTCGCATGACCAACACTTACATGCTACCAGGCCAGCACAGCCCAGAAGAGATCATCTCTACGGTGAAAAAGGGTTTATACGCACCAAACTTTGGTGGCGGTCAAGTTGATATTACCTCGGGTAAGTTTGTGTTCTCGACCTCTGAAGCTTACTTAATTGAAGATGGTAAGATCACTCGCCCTGTGAAAGGGGCCACCTTGGTGGGCTCGGGTATCGAAGCGATGCAGCAAGTGTCGATGGTGGGCAACGATTTGGCTATCGACCGCGGGGTTGGGGTTTGTGGTAAAGCTGGCCAAAGCGTACCGGTTGGGGTTGGTCAGCCGACCTTGAAGCTTGACTCTATCACAGTCGGTGGTACCGAGTAGCTGGGCTAAAACAGAAGCATAAAAAAAGCTGCCAAGGGCAGCTTTTTTTTCGGGGGGTAAGAAAGAGAGCTTGTCGCTCTAGAGACTAGAGACGATAAGAGCTGAGTGGGCTCGCTGCTTTCTGGCTTACGCCTCTTCTTCAAATAATGCTTTTAGTACCTTGAAAATCTCACGAAAAGCTTTTGGCGGCTTATTCGTTTGCTTTTCTTTCGCAGCTTGACGCGCAAGTTGGCGAAGGCGTTGACGATCCGCGCTTGGGAAGCGTTCCAGTACCTCTGCAATCGCACTGTCACCTTCTGCAACGACGCGATCACGAAGCTCTTCGAGCTTGTGCAGTTCAGCGGTCGCTTGCGAGTGTTTGTTACGGACTTTATCCAGCGCAGCTTGGATTGGCTCTGGATCAACAGAGCGCATAAGCTTGCCAATGTATTGCAGTTGGCGACGCTTAGCTTCATTTTTGAAACGTTGCGCATCGGCGATCGCTTCGCGTAAGTCTTCGCTGAGCGGAAACTTATCGAGTACCGCAGGCTTAAGGTCGACCAATTCTTCACCCAACACCTGTAGGGCTTCCATGTCTTCTTTCATCTCGGTTCTTGAAACCCAGATGATTTCTTCTTCCTCTTCCCAAGGCGCTTTTTGGTTTTTACGTGCCATTTTGCTTGCCTATCTCATTATCTATGTTCAATTGTCGCTTATTTTAGCAAGAATTATGGGGAGAAAGCGAAAACCTTGTTATTCTATTCAAATAAAATTTCAAAAGCAGTTATTTCAGTATGGATGTAAAACAGCAAATCGCTCAGCAAAGAGTGGAATTAGAAGCGGCCGTCGCTAAGGCGCTTGATATAGCAACAGGCTCGGCAGATGCCGCAGAAGTTGCAATCTCTAAAAGCACTGGGATCAGTGTTTCTACTCGCATGTGCGAAGTGGAAAACGTTGAATTTAATAGTGATGGAGCACTTGGGATCACGGTATATCGTGGTCAGCGTAAAGGCAGTGCTTCCACTTCAGACCTGAGTGAAAAAGCGATCCATCAGACCGTTTTGGCTGCGCTTGATATTGCCAATTACACCTCAGAAGATCCATTTGCCGGCCCGGCTCCCAAAGAGTTGATG
>Ga0070725_10000741_pt1 | contig 20540 bp, 19 predicted proteins | sample tdDd002_FD_69781 | JGI IMG/M metagenome (GOLD analysis project Ga0070725, IMG submission 69781) | Marine sediment microbial communities from the Atlantic coast under amendment with organic carbon and nitrate - tdDd00.2 | ecosystem: Environmental > Aquatic > Marine > Coastal > Sediment | place... | reverse complement strand
TAAGGATAATTAAAATCCACTAAAAAAATTGACAAATGAGTGAATATCGAATATACTTCAAATCAAATAAAGAAATATTTAGATAGAGGTTGCACAATTTATGAGTAACCTGCATGAGTCTGAGGCAGACGTTGAAAGCAGGAGAAAGGAGAGAGTGCCGAAGGAAGATGATGTGCCTATAATCATTTTTCTGGGGGTATGAATAATATTCATATCACTGTCACTGATTTATTTAGTGGGGTGCTGTCGATTTTGAGTTGAACTCTTAAGCTGCCCTGTTATATTAGGCAGCTTTTTTTATTAGAAAAATCAAGAAAAGAAAAGGAGGGGCTATGCTAAAGGGGAAAAAACTTGTAAAGGGTTCTAAGATAGGAGTTGTAGCTCCTGCTAACTTTATAGAAAAAGATGAATTGTCGGCAACAGTCAAAAAGCTGGAGGAACTGGGATTTCATGTGGTTCCCGGAAGAAGCTGTACAAGCAGGTGGCACTCCTTTGCAGGAACAGATGAGGTAAGAGCTTCAGATATCAATGCTATGTTTGCAGATGATGAAATAGACGGGATCATAGCAATGAGAGGGGGATATGGGTCTATAAGGCTTCTGGATAAACTAGACTACGATATGATAGCTAAAAATCCTAAAGTATTTATGGGATACAGCGACCTTACTTCTCTTCACAGTGTATTAAATAGCAGGTGTGAGCTCATTACTTTTCACGGGCCAATGGCTGTTTCCAATATATTAAAGTCTTTTGATGAGGTAACTGCAGGATCATTCTATGCTGCTGTAGGGGGAGGTCATAAAGGGTACTCTGTGGAAAATCCTGCGGGAGAGGAGCTCGGTGTATTAAACCCCGGAACAGCTAAGGGGAGGATAACAGGAGGGAATCTGGCGGTAATGGTATCCACTCTGGGAACGGAGTATGAGATAGATACTAAGGATAAGATCCTGTTTATAGAGGATATTGGTGAAGCCACATACAGGGTAGACAGGATGCTGATACAGCTGATGCAGGCCGGAAAGCTTCAGGATGCGGCAGGGATACTGATAGGTGATTTTACAGACTGTAACAAAGAGTCGGAGTATGACCTTTCTATAGATGAAGTGTTTGAAGGTATTTTTTCAAAGGTGGACATACCTGTAATGTTTAATCTGAGGTCGGGGCACTGTAAACCAATGGTGACTCTGCCATTTGGAGCTAAAGCTCTGATGGATACGAAAAAAAAGATGATAGAAATTAAGGAAGGTACAGTGGAGTAGTATATATTTACTTCTTCACTTTCAATAAAGACAGAGCAGGGGATAGGAGTTATTATACTGACAAATAAATTAGGGATACATTAGGGGGAAATGGAAATGGAATTAAGAGATGAACTGGAAGTAAGAGGGGGAAATCTTCATTTTAGCAGGGTCGATACAGTGGAGATGGGAGAAAAGCACGGAACACCACTTTACCTTCTCTCACATGATTTGATAAAGGACAGGTGCCAGGATCTGAGAAGGAGTTTTTTAGACAGGTATGAAAACGTAAGAGCAGTATATGCAGGAAAAGCTTTTTCCTCTCTGGCTATGTGTAAGATTGTAGAAAAAGAGGGGATAGGTCTGGATGTAGTATCTGGTGGGGAACTATATACAGCAATAAAGGCTGGCTTTCCCATGGATAAGATCATATTTCACGGAAATAATAAGAGCTATAATGAATTGGTGGAAGCGGTAGAAAATAGTGTGGGAAGAATAGTTGTAGACAACTTTCATGAACTGGAGATGTTAGATGAAATAACAACAAGACTTGAAAGAAAGGCTGATATCTTTTACAGGATTACTCCGGGAGTGAAAAGTGATACACATTCATATATATCCACAGGACAGAAAGACTCAAAGTTTGGAATTCCTATTTTAGGGGGAATGGTCTATGAGGCTGTGGAAAGGGTATCCAAGATGGATGGTATAAACTTTAGAGGTTTTCACTTTCATGTGGGATCCCAGCTGATGGATAATACATCTCATCTGGGAGCTATAAAGCAGAGTGTGAAGATAATAAAGAGGATAAAGGATGAATATAGGATAGAGGTATCTGAGCTCAATATAGGAGGAGGGTTCGGGATATCATATTCCGGAGACAAAAAGACCCATGATCTGAGCCACTTCTTAGAGGGAATAATGGAGACGATAGAGGATGAGTTCTCTAAGGCTTCTCTCATAAGACCACAGATAATAATAGAGCCGGGAAGATGGCTCATAGGTGATGCAGGGATCACTCTCTACAAGGTGGGTTCTATAAAGGAGATTCCCGGGATAAGGACATACCTGGCTGTAGACGGAGGTATGACAGATAACCTGAGACCGGCTCTCTATCAGGCAGAGTATGAAGCTGTAATAGCCAATAAAGCCGGTGAAAAGAGGGAAAATAGTGTAAGAGTAGTGGGGAAGTGTTGTGAAAGCGGAGATGTCCTTATTAATGAAATCTCTCTTCAGAGCTCAGAACCTGGAGACTACCTGGCTGTATTTAATACAGGGGCCTATGGGTACTCTATGGCAAATAACTACAACAGAAACACTAAGCCTCCGGTGGTACTTTTAAGCGGTGGACAGGACAGTGTCATTGTGGAAAGAGAAACATATGAAGATGTACTATCAAAGGACAGAATCCCTGAATTCTTAAGGTAGACAGGGGAAAGATTTCAAATAATAAGCAGCACAAATAGATGATAGGTATTAAAAATACATATAGTAGAGAAAAGTAAAGTTCTGCCTACCCCTTCCTTTAAAAGAAGGGGTAGGCAGTTTTTTTATTGGGAAATCTATTGATACCAATAAAAGTAGAATGAAAAAGAGATGAAAAGAGAAACTATGAAAATGTCATTATTCAGAAAGGATATACATAAAAAATAATGAATAACAAAATAAACGAGACAGAGGTTTATTTTATGGAGGTGGCAGGTAGGATGAAGATAGATTATAAAAGTGTAGCCCAGTGGACAAGGGGGATAAGAAGGGATTTTCACAGGTATCCTGAGCTGGGAACCATGGAGTACAGAACTGCTGAAAAAATAGAGAGTTATCTGAAGGAGATGGGGATAGAATATAAAAGGGTAGCTGATACAGGTGTAGAGGGAATAATAAGGGGAAAAAGATCTGGAAGATCTATAGGTATAAGGGGAGATATAGATGCTCTGCCCATATGTGAGGTAGAGGGAAGGGAGTACGGGTCACAAAATGAAGGAGTGATGCATGCCTGTGGTCACGATGCCCATGCAGCGATACTTTTGGGAACAGCAAGGGTATTAAATGACATGAAGGATGAATTTGACGGGAGTATAAGACTGTTGTTTCAGCCTGCTGAGGAAACTGTAGGGGGAGCTCAGAGGATGGTGTCAGAAGGGTCGATGGAGGGTGTAGACTATGTAATAGGTCTGCATGTGACACCATATACCGAAACAGGAAGAGTAGAGCTGAAATACGGGAAGATGAATGCCTCTAGTGATACCTTGAAGATAAGTGTAGAAGGGGTATCCAGTCACGGTGCCTATCCTCACATGGGATATGATGCTATAGTAATAGCTGCCCAGGTGGTGTCAGCTCTTCAGACGGTGGTAAGCAGGAATATATCTCCCCATGAAAATGCAGTACTCTCCTTTGGGAAGGTAAAGGGGGGAACTCAGGGAAATATCCTGGCTGACAGAGTAGACCTTGTGGGGACTCTCAGAACTATAAGTGAAAAGGTGAGGGGTGAAGCCAAGGAAAGGATAGTATCCATAGTAGAAGGCGTCTCAGCGTCCCTGGGAGGCAGGGGAGTAGTGGAGATAGAACCCGGGTATATGTCCCTTATAAATACAGACAGTGTAGTGGATATAATAAAGGAAAGTGCTATGGAGATAGTGGGGGAGAAAAATATAGCATTTAGGGAGCTTCCCTCTCTGGGAGTAGAGGATTTTTCATTTTTTATAGATGCAGCTAAAGAGGGAGGAGGATATTTTTACTTAGGATGTGGGAGTAAGGATAAGGGGATAGTAGCCCCTGCCCATAACAGGGAGTTTGATATAGATGAAGACTGTCTTGAGATAGGAATAAAGCTTCAGGTGAGTAATGCTCTTAAGCTACTGAAATAAAAAGAAGTGTGACGCTTCATACCAGAAATCAATAAAATTTACGGTCATAACTTCTGGTACTTAGTTAATTTTTAACTGAGCTAGATTATATGGAAATAACATAGTTTTATTCAAAAATTCTATACTTTCCTCAATAAGAAAACCCCCAGCTTATCATAAGCTGGGGGTTTTCTCTCTAAAGAACAATTAAAAAGTATAATGTACTCCTAAGATATGCTGATTTGAATTAGCAGAGTTGTGATCTGACTTCTTAACTTCAGTGAAGCTGTCATTTATCTTATATGAATAACTGATTCCTATATTTTTTATCTGAAGTTTTAACTGGTTAAACCACTGAAGAGAGTGGTCGGTGCCGATGTTATTTCCATTCCAGTCGGTTTTTTTCTTGGATTCATTGGCTTCAAAAACATAATCTACCCATCCGCTGAAATATATCTTCCACCCGTTTTCAAAGGTGTAGAGGCTTCTACCATAGGCGGCGTTGAGAAGGTAACCATCCCATTTCCCCTCTATATTACTGTCATAGGCATCCTTATGATATCTGGCAAAAAGGTTCATTCTGATATAGTCAAACCCCTCTATATACATGTTGTTACCGATACCTATCTGATGTCTTTTTAATCCCCCGCCATAGGAGCTGTCATCAAAATCATACTGATATGAAAGAAACCATTCATTGAATCTCCAGAATGAAAGATCTCTTCCAAGAAGACCATCTAAAGATAATCTGGGATTGATCTCCCCATAGATACTAGGATCAGTATTGTGCATATCACTAGATCCTGAATCAAAAACATCAAAAAAGTCTACAAACCAGTACATATCCAGAAGATTGTATCTGTGAAATCCATCTATTTCAATATATCTGTCGTCTATACTCCCCCTGTATCCATCAGCAGCATTATTTCCCTGAAATAAGCTCACACTAACGTAGTTGTAGTTCCAAGGTTCATAGGCACCGTAGGAGTTGAAGCTAAAAATTAAAACAAGTATTCCCAATAACCTTTTCATTTTCATTCACCCTTTTTCAAAAATAATAGTCCTCTGAACTTTTAAATCAATAGAAAATACAGAGCACGATTTATATTTTAGCGAAATAATAAAGTTTTTACAATGATTTTTTTAAAAAAGATACTTATTAAAAAGATTATTGGTGTGGTATATACTACATTAACTTATAGGGAGATAATGTGTAATTTATTCAGATAAAGATTTTCAGGAGGCAGTTATGAAAAATGAAAAGATAATGGAAAAGCTAAGAAGTTCAACATCTCTTATGATAACTTATGCAGGACTTGGAGTAATATCTATGGTAGCTGGAGTATTCTGGAATACTGTTAAGGTATAGTAAAGGTTAGGTGGAAGTTAAAAATAAAGAATCAGATTTAATATAAAAAGATCCCCCTTCTAAGGGAGGATCTTTTTATATTAAAATGCAGATGGTTTTCAGGATATCCCAGTCAGCTGAAGATCAGTCTCTAAACCCCTGCAGCAGGTATGGATTTTCAGTCTTTTCTCTTCCTAAAATAGTAAGAGGGCCGTGACCAGGATAGATTATTATAGTATCTGAATAGGTTTTTATCTTTGCAATGCTTTTCCTCATGAGCTCCTTGTTACTATAGGTGCTGGTGACAATACCCACAGCTTTTCTAAAGAGAAAATCTCCGGTAAACATAAGGTCTGATTCTCTGAAGAAAAAGATGACAGAACAGTAGGTATGCCCGGGCACCTCTATTAATTCAAATTTAAAACCTGCAATATTATGCTCTCCCTCCTCAAGAAAGGTTACATCTACATCAAACTTTGTTTCAATCCCATATCTTTCTATGGTGTAGTCAAACTCCTTTTTATCGATGTAGTTAGGCCTTCCACTTCCTAGATATACAGGGACATTATATTTTTTTACAAACTCATCTACACCCAGAAGATGGTCCCAGTGGGAATGAGTAAGAAGGATTCCTTCCACTTTAAAGTTATTTTTTTCTATAAAGTTATCCATAGCTTCAAAATCACTCAGGTCTACGATGAGACATCTCCCATCCTTTTCAACTATATAGTTGTTGTTTTGAATCATTCCGCACATTATTCTGTGTACCTTCATATATCACCTCATACTATCTTAAAATAAGATATTTAATATCTTAAAATTGTAACATATTTTAAGGATAATGGGTACTTTAAAAAAGGGTTTCAGTAAAATTCACAGTAATAAATAAAAAGTTGTTGTGGGAAGATAAGAAATCTGATATTATTATTCCAAAGATAAATATCGTGATTCGATATCGGTTGTTGATATTTATCTTGGAGGACGGGAAACAAGAGAGTAGAGGGGTAAAATTAAGGAGGAAAAATGAATTTAAAGGAGATTTCAAAAATTATGATAAAGCTGGGATTTACAGCTTTTGGAGGACCGGCAGCCCATATAGCCATGCTGGAGGAGGAAGTAATTGAAAAAAGGAAGTGGACAAGTAGGGAGCATTTTATAGACCTTGTGGGGATAACCAATGTAATTCCAGGTCCTAACAGCACACAGATGGCGATGCATCTTTCCCTTGAAAGAGGTGGTATTGCTGGTCTTATTGTGGGGACGCTATGCTTTGTGGGGCCGGCGGTATTTCTTACGATTCTCCTTGCTGCAGCCTACTATACCTTGGGGGAACTTCCTTATCTGGAACATTTTTTTTATGGGATAAAACCAGTGGCAATAGCAATAATAACCATGGCTGTATATAAGCTGGGACAAAAATCTACTAAGAATAAACTGTGTCTGGGAATATCTGTAGCCGCATTTTTAATGACCTTTACTCCTATAAGGGAGGTATATATAATCCTTTCCTTTGGTCTGGGAGGGCTTCTTTATTCAATAAGTAAAGGGAGCAGACTCTATTCGGCCGCTGCACTGCCGGTAGTTCTTATGGACAGAAATCTTAGGGATATCTTCCTGTCATTTATAAAGATAGGGTCTACGCTTTTCGGGAGCGGATACCTTTTGGTGGCATATCTTAATCAGGAATTTGTGGAGGGTCTGGGATGGTTGTCCTACAGTGAGATACTGGAAGCTATAGCAATGGGACAGTTTACTCCGGGACCTGTTCTCACAGGAGCGACCTTTGTAGGGTATCAGCTAATGGGAGTAAAGGGAGCTCTTATGGCTACTCTGGGAATATTTCTGCCATCGGTACTGTTTGTATACCTTCTCAATAAACAGATGGAAAAAGTGAGAAAAAACCCTCATACAAAGTCGTCCCTGGCTATGCTAAACTCAGCAGCAGTTGGAGTAATGGGGGCTACAGCGATGGAGTTTCTTCTTGCATTTAAAGGTGATATGAAGGCGATACTTCTGGTAGGGCTGGGGTTTTACCTTCACATGTATAAAAAGGTGTCAGCAGTTAAGGTGATCGTCATAGGAATGGCTGTAGGAGGAGTATTAAGTTATTTTATCTTCTGAATCAATTACAGAAAAAATGCTGTAGGCAGAGTAGTTTAAGATGAAAAATAAAGAAAAATTCTTCAGGGTGCAGAGGATTAATTTAAGAGGAGATAGATATTGAAATACGAACTAATTAATAATATAATCTTTTGTTAAAGTTAATAGATATAGAGATGTGTATGAAAAAAAACGAACACTGTACTAAAACCACAGAAAAAAATCTTGCAAATAAAAAATCAATTTGTTAATATACCTCAATCAATAGATGAGGAAAATCACAGAAAAAATCACAGAGGGAGGCAGAAAAATGAAAGATATAAATAACTTAACAGATATAAACTGCTTCACTTCATATTGGTACTTTTATTACTTTATAACCACGGATTTGTAAGATGGATAATTTTATCCAGGACAAATCCGTTTTGTATTATACAAAATAAAAGTGATTTGTATCTGGGATGAATTTTAAGCATATTAAAGCCCCCTCAGGTACATACCTGAGGGGGTTTGTTTTTTTGAACAAGTTTATCAAGTGTTAATGCTTAAAAGAAGGCGGGAGAGATAGACTTTTGACCTATTATATATTTCAGGAGGAAGATCATGAAAAAAATATTGCAGCTACACGGAATTAATCATAATATGTTTGGGAAGAGAGACCCCAAACAGTACGGGACAATAACACTAGGTGAGATCGATGCAAAACAGCAGGAGCTAGGAGAGGAACTAGGAGTTAAAGTAACAAGTTTTCAGACTAACTTTGAAGGTGAGATGTGTGAAAGGATCCACCAGGCTTTTCTTGAAGGAGTAGATGCTATTGTAATAAATGCCGGTGCTTGGACTCATTACAGCTATGGTCTGAGAGATGCCCTTGCGATATTTACAGGTCCAATTATAGAGATCCATATGTCTAATATTCATTCAAGAGAAAAGTTTAGACACCACTCTGTATTTGCTGATATTGCAACTGGACAAATTTCCGGCTTTGGTTCCGACAGCTACCTTCTCGGATTAAGAGCGGCTGTAAACGCATTAGACAGTTAAATAAGTGGTGATGTGAACTTTTATAAAGTGTGAGGTATTACTGAAGGAGATCTGATTTCAGATTAACTGTGAACTTAATATAAAAACAGGCTCTTAGATGTTATTCTAAGAACCTGATGATTTTCAGTAATTAAACTTTAGAAGAGATGTAAGGGCGGTTATATCTCCGGAAAGACCTATAGAGTGAAATTTATCAATATTTAACCCTTGAAATAGCACCGTGGAACTGAGGAAGGTAATCCCAGTTAGATCTTATAACTTCATTTAACATTGTTTTTACAACACTCCCACTGGTAACAAGAGGATTCAGTGTAAGAGCATGGACAGCCTTATTATAATCTCCATTTACAGCGGCTTCTATAGTCATCTGCTCAAAGGATTTCATAAGCTGAAGGATTCCTCTGACCTCTACAGGCATAGGAGGCTGTGTGTCGGTCTTGATACCGTCTCTGTAAATTTTAGATGTTACCTCCACAGCACAGTCATCTGGCAGACAACCTATGACACCATTGTTTCTCACTGATACCACCATGGTAGTTCCCTTATCATTATATATAGAGTTTATGAGCTCACAGGCAGCATCTGAGTAGTACTGTCCTCCTCTTAACTCTAATTGCTTGGGTTTTACATTTAAATCAGGATCCTTATAGAGTTTAAAGAGTTCATTTTCTAAAGATTTTACCTGTTCTCCCCTGCTTCCCTTACCACTTCTGATGTCGCCTAGCTGTTCAGTGAGCATCTCATCGGTCATATAGTAGTATTTATGATATACGCAGGGGATCATCCCAAGGTCTGTAATCTGTTCTCTTATCCAGTTTTTTTCAGTTTTCAGATTAGCAGGGGTATTTTCAATATCATCTAAAACCTTTACCACAGCTTCAGCTGTTTTATCGATCCCATTATGCAAAACCTGTCTTCCCCAGAAGAAATGATTGAGCCCACCGCAAATCAGATCTATATCCTTCTCCTCTGCATCCAGAGCTTTCACCACTGCCTTTTTCATAGCAATAGGGACGTTACAGAGTCCGGCGACCTTTATATGAGGATAATACTTTAAAACAGATTCAGTAACTATTCCAGAAGGGTTTGTAAAGTTTACCAGCCACGCATGGGGACAAAGGTCTGTGATATCTTTGCATATATTCATAATTACAGGAATAGTTCTCATAGCCTTGGCAAATCCACCTACTCCGTTGGTCTCCTGCCCAATCATTCCGTAGCTTAATGGTATCCTTTCATCTCTTATTCTGGCTTCAAGAAGTCCCACTCTAAACTGAGTAGTAACAAAATCAGCCCCTTCCAGAGCTTCTCTTCTGTCAAGGGTATTGTGTATTTTAAATCTGTCTGCAAGACCGGCTTTTTCCACCATCCTTCTGGCCAGGTTTCCCACAATTTCCAGTTTTTCTCTACCCTCCTCTATATCCACAAGCCATAGCTCTCCTACCGGCAGTTCATCATACCTGTTTATAAATCCCTCTATAATCTCCGGAGTATATGACGATCCTCCACCGATGGTAACAATTTTAACTGAATTTTTCATAGCTGTCTCTCCTCTTTATCTGGATGTGATTTATATAAAATAATGATTTTCTCTATATCCCCTGCTAGCATAGAGGTAACGATTCCGTTTTTAAAACTCTCAATTATCCCAGGGGTTACTGAAGGGGTAAGTCCAAAGTCAACGGCATTTATAATTAAATTTTTCAAAGGGGACACCTCCTTATCGGAAGCATTATTTTTAATAGAAGGGTAAAATCTTTTGCTAGGAGTATATTCTTAAAAAAAACAGGTGTCAACCTTAAGATAAAGAGCAGAAATAGTCGGGGAAAAAAATAGTAGAGTAGGGAGCTCGGTATACTTTATGGTTGTAAAAAGACCTCCAGGATAGAAGTGATTTTATAACCTGAAAAATGACAGGCTATAGAAAAAAATAAACTATAAAAAAAGGTGGTTTCCTAAAACAGGAAACCACCTTTTCAACTAAGCCTATTTAATATTGATCATCCACTGGGTACCAAATCTATCTGTAACAGTACCAAAGAAGGCACCCCAAAAGGTTTTCTGAAGGGGCATCTGTACCTCGCCTTCCACAGACAGCTTTTTAAAGATAGAAGATCCCTCCTCCATGCTACCTGGAGTAATATTGATATAGAAGTTTGTACCTCTGTTCATAACCTGTCCCCATGCTTCTAGGATATCGCACCCCATAAGAGTAGTATTATCATCGATATAGAGCTCTGCATTCATTACCTTTTCCCTGTCTTCAGGGATGAGGGAATCTGAGTGGGGCATCTCTGTATATTTTTTTAGCTCGAGATATCTTCCGTCAAAGACGTCCCTGTAAAAATTAAATGCTTCCTCTAAGTTACCGTTAAAGTTTAGATAGATATTAAAATTTGCCATTTGATACACCTTCCTATATATTAGATTGGTTTTTTAAGTTATTTTCTATTCCCCGCTATCTGAGCCTTTCTATCATCTAAGAAGAGCAGAGTAAATAGTATAGCAGCTATAAGGGATGAGATAAAGTAAAAGGTATAGACCTTTGAAATATCCCACCTTTGCATAATAAAGCCTGAAAAATACTGAGTAAACATACCTCCTATTCCTGCAGAAAAGGAAAAGTAGATAGCCAGGGCTGTTGTCCTTAGTTTAGGGACCGTAATTTCATTGATATAGAGGGTTACAAGGACTAAAAAAGATCCTATGGAAAGTCCCTGTAGGAGAAATAAGACAAGTATTGTCCGGGGATCGGGCATGGTGCTGTACCAGTACCACCTGAGAGCAAAAAACAGTGAACTGATAAGAAGCCCCAGAGTGAGAGACATCTTAGCAGATATCTTCTGGACTAGGGCCATTACAGGGGCTTCACTTCCTGCAAAAAGAAGAAATGCCAGACCTATCCCTGAGATACTTCCTCCAAGTTCTCTGTAGAGGAGTCCGAAATAACTATTGTGTCCAGCCATGGTACCTCCCACAAGAAAGGAAGCCATAAGAAAAAGAAGATATTTTCTGCTTGAAAGGAGTTTCTTAAAATCATTTTTACTGACCCTGGAATCTCCTTCAATGGAGGATGGATTTATATGGACAGCCCTTGTAACGATAAGAACTGCAAGGTTTGAAGCTATAACTGAAAGGAAGATAGCTCCCAGGCCAAAATTCTGAGATAAGATTCCTGTAATCTGAGCACCAATAGCAAAACCTACAGCTCCCCAGAGTCTGATCCGGCCAAATTCGATGCCACTTTCTACAACCATACTGTCTGTCACAGGAGTAAGGCCTGAAAAAAATCCCATAAAAAGAATATAGGCAGCAGTAATAGAAAGGACACTGCTCCCCTTATATATAAGGACAGCTCCTACAGTGTAGACAGGGATCAAAAGATAGATCAAAAGTTTAGGCTGTCTGTATCTGTCTGAAAGAAACCCCCATAGTGGCTGCAGGATGATAGTTACCAGTGCTCCCAGACCAAAGGCTGTTCCCAGCTGGCTGCCATTAAATCCCGCATCCTTTAAAAATTGTGATATGAGAGGGAAAAAACTTCCCATGGAATAAAACATAAAAAAATACCAGGCTGCTAGTATAGGGTAAAGGTTTTTCATGAGAGTTCCTCCTGTTTTATACTTTTGAATGAATCAAGAAGTCGTTTATGACTACTATGATGAATTTACACCTTTAGATGAAGGAAATTATAAATATTCAGATGTATTGAAGCTCAGTTAATGAACTAACTGAGTACCATAACTCATTAATATTATTGGTTTATGGCAAAGGGGGCGTAGCCTCTTTTCCTGTATGGTTTAGATTATATCAGAGTTTACGTCACTTGGAAAAGAAATCTCTTCTGAAAAGGGTATGAATATCTTCATGGAAACCCCTCTTATGTCGATCTCTTCCTCAGGAGGAACGATCTTATAGTTGTTATGGGTTTTAGATGTAGCAGCAAGAGCAAGGATTACAGCATCTAAGATATCGTCTTTTACCAGGGTAGTAGTCTTGTAAAGGGACCTAAAGTGAGAGATTACCTCCTCAGCATGGGGGATAGATCTTTTAATAAGAGTCAGTCTTTCATCATATCCCTCCTGAGTTTTCTTACTATATACCATCTCTGATCTATTGAGCCGGGCAAAGGACAGTTCCGGATGTCCCTCACAGATCCTGTTTAAGATAAGGGTATTTTTTTCTATAAAGGAATCCACCTCTCTTATTTTAGGAAAGAGGTTATAGGACTGTTTGGAAAGCCCCTTTCCGAGGATCTCCCTGTTAACTTTATTAGCCTCTTCATAGTTACTAGAATAAACTGCCTGTCTGGACGCCATGGGAAAGATACTCATCTTTCTCTTCTTTAAAAACTTTCTTGCTTCTACATCACACTTTCTTTCTCCTTTTCCCTCGGACTTTAGTCCCATGGGCATATCTATAAGGGTGAACTCTGAATCTTTTATCTTTTCTCTGGCCTCCTCAAGAGTGAGGAAAAAGAAAAGGCTAAGTGCAGCATCTAAGGCAGCTACCACCCATCCTCCCCTGCAGCCGTCTATTCCTAAAAAGTAATCTGTTTTCATAAAGGTCTCCTTAAAAATCTGTTGTCTATTAGATTATATAAAAAGACAGGATAAAAAGCTTGTAAAAATAAAAAAATATGAAGGGAGCGAGAGGAAAAAAGGAAAGATAAAGATATTCAGAAAGAGGTTAGGGTAAAAAAGGAGGGGATTTATGGAAAATAACAGAGAATTAAAGGTAAGTGCTGAAAGAAGTAGTGGGAAATGGAAATTTTTTGTGTATAGTCTCTTGGGAATATTTGTATTTTTTATCCCTATAGGTGTGGGTGGAAAGACAACAATACCACTAGATCATATGGTAGGTGCTATAACTAAAGGACTGCCGGGGGTGGTACCCTATACAGCTTTTCTTATAATAGTAGCTGGTGCTGTAATTCCCTTTAAAAACGGAAAGTGGAATGAAAACACAGCCAGTATAATATTTTCATTCTTTAAAGTAGCTGCTGTATTTGTGGGACTAATGGCCCTCACAGGAAAAGGACCGGAATTTTTAATGGAAAAGGATATGATACCTTTTTTATATGAAAAACTGGCAATATCTCTGGGGATAATAATTCCACTGGGAGCAGTATTTCTTTCATTTTTAGTGGGCTATGGATTGCTGGAGTTTATAGGTATAATAATGGAACCTGTGATGAAACCCATATGGAAAACTCCGGGAAGGTCAGCGATAGATGCAGTGGCATCCTTTGTGGGAAGCTATTCCATAGGTCTTCTTATCACAAACAGAGTATATAAAGAGGGGAAGTATACAGACAGGGAAGCCTGTATAATAGCTACTGGTTTTTCCACTGTATCAGCTACCTTTATGATAATAGTAGCCAAAACCCTGGGACTCATGGAGATGTGGAACTTCTATTTCTGGAGTACTCTTGTAATAACATTTTTAGTTACAGCTATAACTGTAAGGATATATCCGTTGTCTGCTAAACCGGAAACCTGCTATGACGGAAGCAAACCTCCTATAGTGGAGAGAAGAAGGGGGAGCATCATAAGTGAAGCCTTTAGAGAGGGAATAGAATCATCTAATAACTCCAGACCATTAAAGGAGAATATAAGGGAAAACCTCACCGATGGTCTGAAGATGGCAAGCGGAGTACTGCCCACAGTGCTATCCATAGGGTTATTCGGGCTTGTCCTTGCTAAATATACCCCTGTGTTTGATGTGATGGCTTATATCTTCTATCCCTTCACAAGTATGATGCAGATACCGGAGCCTATGCTGGCTGCCAAAGCATCCTCTGTGGAGATAGCAGAGATGTTTTTACCGGCACTGCTCACCAAGGGAGCTCCCCTTGTGACAAGGTATGTGGTAGGTGTGATATCTATATCAGCGATACTGTTCTTCTCAGCACTGATACCGTGTATCCTATCCACTGAGATTCCGCTAAAGATAAGGGATATGCTTATTATCTGGATTGAAAGAACGATACTTACGATAATTCTTGCAGGAGCAGCAGCACATATATTTTTATAGAAGAAAGGTGAGGTAATTCCTCATCTTTTTTATTGATAAGGAAAGGATAGATGGCTTTGATAAACTGTGGGATAAGTCGAGCTCTTTGTAGTTGGAAATCCAGCTCAGTTAATTCATTGCCGGCTTGCACAGCTTAACTAAGCTGCGTACCAGTAATCATGTTCATCAATATCGCTGATTACAGGCAAGTACCAAAAATCATAATCATAAGATTGATTTATGGCAATGCAACGTCACGTTGCTTTTTATTTTACAGAAGTAAGAAATGAGTAAGATAAATGAGTAAGGAAAAAACTCTCTAAAAAGGTAAGTATTTTTACAAGAGGAAAAGGAAACGTCTGACTTTTTAGAAAAAATAGAGAGAAGACGTAGGGAGGGATTACTTTGATTGATATGATAAACAGCAGATATAGAAGCAGGAAAAAAGAGATAAATACTCTGATAGGAGAACTAGATGGACTGGTAGATGAATTAAATGACCGGGAAAATTCAGAGGATCTGAAAAAGATAAGGGAGAGCCTGGATAAACCCTTTATGTTTGTAATAATAGGAGAGGTGAAATCAGGGAAAAGTTCCTTTATAAATGCCTTGTTGGGAGAGGCTGAACTCTGTAAAACAGATGTGAGTATATGTACCGATAAGATAACCCAGTTATTTTATTCAGAGGAGGACTATGAAAAGCTTGTAGAAGACAACCTCATAGAGATAGGAACTAATAAGGAGATATTAAAGGAGATAAGTATAGTAGATACTCCGGGGACTAACTCCATGGCAAAAAATCATGAATTAATTACAAAATCCTTTGTACCTCAGAGTGATCTTATAATATTTGTATTCCCGGCATATAATCCCCATCAGAAGAGTGCATGGGAGATACTGGAATATATCAATAAGGACTGGAAGAAAAATGTAATATTTGTATGCCAGCAGTCGGACAGATCTACTCCTGTGGAGATAGAGATAAATACAGGAGAGGTAAGAAGATACGCTATAGAAAGGGGGATAGCTGACCCTAAAATATTTGTAACCAGTGCTAAAAAAGCCCTTGAAGACTATGATGAGGGGACAGATAAATTAAAGGATTTTATATCCTGCCATGTAACAGACGGAAGACATATAAGGAATAAGCTGAAGGATAAGCTAAATGGCACAGAGATAGTAAGGGACAAGGTGAAAAATAAGGTGAAGGAGAGGGAGGAGGTACTAGAAGGAGACAGAGAACTGAGAGATAAGATAACTACCTCCTTTGAGATAGGGGAAAAGAGAAGTATCGTCGAGATGGAAAATATAATCGGACGTCTCCTGAAACTATACCTATATAAGGTAGAAAAATATTGTGAAGAACTGGAGGGGAAGCTTTCCACAGGAAACCTTCTGAAACAAGTAGTACCAGGGATAAAAAAAGACAAGCTCTCCCAAAGAGAGATGGAGGAGTTTTCCAAAAGAATGAGAGAGGAGATAGAAAAGGAGCTGGCTGAGGAAGCCAGAAAGAATGCTGCTCACTTTATAGATGGTGTAAAGGAGATATTTACAAGGGTCATAGATGAAGTGGATTATGAGCTCACCACTGGGAGTAAGGAAAGGGTCTATGATGATTTTTATAAAAAAAGAGAGGAGGTATTTCTCGCTACAAGGGGAAGGTTAGAGGAACTTGCAGATGAGGAGAACTTCTTAGAAGTGCTTAATTCAAATATTCCTCAGGTGGGAAGTATAGCAATAAAGGGAGGAGTAATAACTGTAGCAGGAACTCTTCTGGCTTTCCTTACCCAGAATGCCTACCTTGATATGACCGGGGGTATAATGGCAGCAGCAGGAATACTTGGTACCACCTTTGCTATCCTATTTAAGAGGCATAAGATAATAAAGGAATTCAGAACCCATATGAATAAAAGCGGAGAGGAGTTTAGAGGGAACCTGGAGGTACAGCTGACAAATACCCTGAATATCCTGTATGAAGAGATAAACAGAAGTTTTAGCAGTTTTGATGAACATATAGAGAAGGAGAGTATGAAGATAGAACCGCTGAAGGAGAAGCTGATCGAGATAGATAAACTGCTGATACATATAAAGGATGAATTGAAATAAGAAAAAGAGCTGCCTATAGGGCAGCTCTTTCTTGTTTTATATATTAATAGGATAATAAAATTTTGCAGGAGATGTAGTATCCCAAGTGTTTTTAGAAGAATTCCTGGCTGAAAAACTTTAATGCCTTTTAATAAAGACATTATTTTCATCGGAGAATTTTTCAAATCTTTTAAGGTACTTCTCTGTCTTATCTTTATCCTTATGAGAAAGGGAGAAGACCAGAGCATTTATAAGGCACATAACTGCTGAAAGATGGTCTACAAAGTGAGCTTTTTTAACAGGGATTACAAAGAGGTAGTCAGCTAACTCAGCCAGGGGCGACACGACACTGTCTGTAACAACTATGAGAGTAACACCTTTTTTCTTTAATATATCAGCAATGGTAACTACATTTTGAGGATATCTGGGAAAACCAAAGAGTATTGCAGCAGTATTTCCGTCCAGGTCGTTTAGGTAGTTAAACCATCTTTCATTCCATTCATCGATAATCTGTACCTTGGAGTGTATCTTACTGAGGTTGTATCCGGCGTAGCTTGAAAGACAGTAGGATCCCTTGAATCCCACTGTAAGAATACTTTCCTTGGTATATAGAGAATCCACAGCTTCATTAAATGTTTTAGAGGAGAGCTCCTTTAGAGTCCTGTTTATTATCTCCACCTCAGATTCAAAGATTCCCTGATAAGGGGTGGACGGGTCTCCTGCTCCCTCTATGGTGAACTTATCCAGGGCGGAAAGCTCATTTTTAAGAGATTCTCTTAACTCCCTCTGAAAATCAGGATATCCCTTGTACCCCATATATGAAGCAAACCTGATAACGGTAGATTCACTTACTCCCGCAGCTGCTCCCAGAGCAGTGGAGGTCATGAAGGCACACTGCTTCTGATTCTTCAAAATATACCCTGCTAACTTTCTTTGTTTTGTGGGAAGAGAGGCTGCTAATTCCTGTATTTTTTCTGTTAAATTGAAGTCTGTTTTATCCATTAATTTCCTCCTGACACTTTATAAAGGTATCGTAAACCCTCTAAAATACTAGTTTCTTTACTATTTAAGTTAGAGTATAATCTTTCCCTCGTTTTGTCAAGTAGACTCTGTCTAAAGGGAACGGTCACGGGTATTTTCACCAGAGTAAAAGATATTTTTTGAATAAAAAAAGAATATTATCCTTCAAATTTTAAAAAAAGAATAAAATTCTTCAAAAATGTATTGACTTAAATCTATAATTTTTGTAATATACATTGAATAAATCGAACAGAAAGTTTAAAAATCATTCAATAATAAATTTTTAAAAGCAGGAGGAATAGATGGACGTCTACAAAAGAGCACTGGATCTGCATGAAAGTAAGAGGGGAAAGATAGAGTTAATTTCAAAGGTGAGTGTTACCACCAAGGAGGAGCTTTCACTGGCTTACTCTCCGGGAGTTGCTGAGCCGTGCAGGAAGATATCTGAAGATAAAAATAATGTCTATAAATATACATCTAAGGGAAACTTAGTAGCAGTGGTAACAGACGGTTCTGCAGTACTTGGACTTGGAAATATAGGACCTGAAGCAGCACTTCCTGTAATGGAGGGGAAAGCAATCCTGTTTAAGGAGTTTGCAGGGGTAGATGCTATCCCTATCTGTCTGGATACTCAGGATACAGAGGAGATAATAAAGGCGTGTAAACTCATATCTCCGGGATTTGGGGGAATCAACCTAGAGGATATCTCAGCTCCAAGATGTGTGGAGATAGAGACAAGACTTAAGGAGGAACTTGATATTCCTGTGTTTCATGATGACCAGCATGGTACAGCTATAGTGGTAGTTGCAGGGCTTATCAATGCTTATAAACTTATGAAAAAGGATCTCAGAGAAGCAAAAGTTGTCATCTGCGGAGCCGGGGCAGCGGGATCATCTATTATTAAGATGGTAAGAGAGCTTGGAGTAGCTGATATATTAGCTCTTGATATAGAAGGAATTATTTCAAGGGATGACGATAAAAGAGAATATGACTTCCTTACTAAGGAACTGTCTGAACTTACAAATAAAGAGAATATAACAGGAGGACTGTCTGAAGCATGTAGGGGAGCTGATATATTTATAGGGGTATCCGCAGCAGGAATACTAAAACCTGAGATGGTGGAAACTATGAATAAAGACAGTGTAATCTTTGCCATGGCAAACCCGACACCTGAGATCATGCCTGAACTGGCTATTGAGGCTGGAGCAAGGATAATAGGAACAGGAAGATCAGATTATCCAAACCAGGTAAATAATGTACTGGCATTTCCAGGGCTGTTTAAAGGGGCCTTAGAGGTGGGAGCTACAAAGATAACAGAGGAGATGAAGATGGCTGCGGCTAAGGGGATAGCTTCTGTGGTAGAGGGTGAACTAAGAGACGATTATATACTGCCAGATGCTTTTGATGAAAGGGTAGCTCTGATAGTAGCTGAATCTGTAAAAAAAATAGCAGTGGAAAAAAAATTAATTAGAAAATAGGAGAGATTAAAATGACTGAATATAGAATAGAATACGATTCACTGGGAGCAGTGGAAGTACCAAAAGAAGCATATTACGGAGCACAGACATTAAGAGGAAAGATGAACTTTCCAATTACAGGACATAGAATTTCAGAGGACTTTATAAGGTCTATGGCTCTTGTTAAAAAAGCAGCAGCTCTTGCTAACCATAAGGCGGGGATGATCTCTAAGGAGGTTACAGATGCCATGGTAGAAGCCTGTGATGAGGTATTAGAGGGAAAGTTCTTTGATGAATTCATAACTGATTCCATCCAGGGCGGGGCTGGAACATCTATGAATATGAATATCAATGAGGTAGTTGCAAACAGAGCAGGAGAGATATTAGGGGGAGAAAAGGGAGCCTACGACAGGGTTCACCCAAACGATCATGCAAACTACGGACAATCTACAAATGATGTTATACCTACTTCAGGAAAACTAACTGTACTTGCGAAAAGTGACAGACTTCTTGAAGCACTTGAAAATCTATACAACTCTCTTATGGTTAAAGCTAAGGAGTTTGATGGTGTAATAAAGATGGGTAGAACTCACCTTCAGGATGCTGTTCCTATCAGACTTGGTCAGGAATTCAGAGCCTACGCTCTTCCTATCGCAAGAGATATCAAGAGAATAAAGTATGTATTGGAAGACTTTAGGTTTGTAAACATGGGAGCTACTGCTGTGGGAACAGGAATGAACGCAGATGTAGACTATGTTAATACTATTGTGGGAACTCTGGCAGAAGTAAGCGGATATGATATCCATCAGGTAGAAGACCTTGTGGACGGAACAAGAAACCTTGACTCATTTGTATGGCTTTCATCAGCTCTTAAGATAGCAGCTGTAAACCTGTCTAAGATGTCTAATGACCTCAGACTTATGTCATCTGGACCTAAAGCTGGAATCAATGAGATAAACCTTCCACAGAGACAGCCAGGATCATCTATCATGCCAGGAAAGGTTAATCCTGTAATCCCAGAGGTAATGAATCAGGTATCTTTCCAGGTATTTGGTAACGACCAGACTATCACAAAGGCAGCAGAAGCCGGACAGCTTGAGCTAAATGTATTTGAGCCGGTACTGTTTTTCAACCTATTCCAGTCTATGGAAGTACTTATAAACGGAGTAAATACCTTTACAGCAAACTGTATCGACGGTATTACTGCCAACAAGGAAGCATGTAAAGATATGGTAGATGGAAGTATCGGAATAATCACTGCATTAGCTCCTCATATCGGGTATAAGAACTCCTCTGATATAGCAAAGGAAGCTTTAAAAACAGGTGTATCTGTAGCTAAATTAACAGTTGATAAGGGACTTTTGAGTCAGTCAGATGTAGACAC